>JAEEGL014216415.1_pt1 | contig 77744 bp, 76 predicted proteins | sample 9134231 | NCBI WGS metagenome assembly JAEEGL01 (sample SAMN16246548, study PRJNA631951) | gut metagenome | biome: gut microbiome; feature: rumen; material: fiber-attached | host: Bos | place: Iran: Karaj | collected 2018-10 | reverse complement strand
TTAATTATTTTTAACTTATCTTCTTTTGACCAATATCTATTTGGTTCTTTTCTTATCCTTGACATATCATCCCTCCAATTTTATTATAACAAAAAAATGTAGACCGTTTTTATGTGTCTACATTTATCTTACAACTTCAATGATTAATTTCATATTTGTTTTTTATATTAACTGACATTCATGTTCAGCAAGTAGATCGTTTATTTCTAAAATATTATATATTTTTTCTAGGAAACAAAATCTTATAATCAAATCAAATTTATTATTCTTAGGTAATGAATAAGATGCACTCTCAAGTAGTTTTTCTAAATCATCAATAGATAATTCTAGTGAAGAAGCAAGTGCAATAATAGTTTCTTTGCTAGGATGATAATCCTCATTACTTCTTATTTTGGAGAATAATCTTCTGTCGATATTTGCTTTATTATAGACGTCGCTATCCTTTAAACCTTTCTTATCTATATATCCAAATAATAATTTTTGAAATTTATTTTCGTTAATCTCATTGTCTATAAAAGTATTAATACTAGATCCTTTTGCCATCCTTGGAGCAAAACCGAATCTACTTTTGCAAGCACTTGCTTCAAGTGGAGCACTCATGCATTCTTCTGCTGCTGCACCAACTACAAAATCTTCAACTTCTTCATCGATATATAGATTTTCATCTAAATACTTTTCTAGTTTCTTTTTAATATTCATAAAATGTCTCCTTTCAAGTGACCATTTAAATATAGAAATATATTAATATTATATCAAGAAAGGAAGGATAATAATGAAAAAAGAAAAAGAAAAATTAGAATTAGTATTTTTACTAGATAGAAGTGGATCAATGGGGGGATTAGAAAATGATACGATTGGAGGATACAATAGCTTTATTAAGAAGAATAGAGAAAACGATGCTTTAATTACCACTGTATTATTTGATAACCAAGTTGAATTTTTACATGAAAGAGAGAATATTAAAGAAGTTAAGGAATTAACTAATAAAGATTACTATGTAAGAGGCTCAACAGCACTTATGGATGCAATTGGAATGACGATCAATAAAATTAGCAATGAAACTAAAGATAGAAAGGTAATATTTGTTATAACAACCGATGGACTAGAGAATGCTTCTAGAGAATATAATAGATCTAAGATAAAGAAGATGATAAGCCAAAGAAAAAATTGGGAATTTATGTATTTAGGAGCTAATATAGATTCATATGAAGAAGCAGGTTCACTAGGAATTAAAAAGAGTAGAATTTCGAATTATAAATCTAGTAAAGCTGGTACTAAGAAGATGTATGAAGCTTTAGGTAAAGCAGTTGCTTGTTTCTCTGAAGCAAGAGAACTAGAAGATACTTGGAATGAAGGATTAGAAGACTAATCCTTTTTCATTTACCAAAGTGTGCTATAATAAACATATAAGAGGAAATAATATGCATAAAATAAATGGAAAAAGATTAATTAATAAGTTTAGAAATTCCTTCTATAGAGATAAGAAGAGTAAAAGACTATTCACTATATTTTTAATATTAAGAGCATTGGTTCTTTATTCGGCAATTAGAGAAATTGCTATGGGTAACTATACTAATACGTTCTTTTGTCTTGTAGCGCTAGTTTTATTTACTATGCCTGCAATTATCGAGGATACTTTTCAAATAGAATTTCCAACTATTATGGAAGTACTGATCTATCTATTTATTTATGCAGCATGGATATTAGGTGAACTTAACAACTTCTATGAATTATTTCCATATTGGGATACAATTCTTCATACATTTAATGGCTTTTTATGTGCAGGATTAGGATTTTCATTTATCGATATACTGAATAAGAGAAGTAGTAAATTTAATTTGAGTCCCTTATATCTAGCACTTGCTGCATTTAGTTTTTCTATGTCTATCGGTGTAATGTGGGAATTCTTTGAATTTTCTATGGATAGAATATTTTTAACAGATATGCAAAAAGATGAAATTGTAGAAAATATATCAACCGTTTATTTAGATAAAAATAAGAGTAATAAACCAATAAAAATTAAGGATATTGAAACAACCATAATAACTACAAGTGAAGGAAAAGAAATAATAATAGATGGCTATTTAGATATTGGAATATACGATACTATCGAAGATTTATTCGTTAACTTTGTTGGTGCTTCTATATTTAGCGTATTTGGATTCCTATATGTTTATAATAGAGATGAAAAATCATTTATTAAAAATTTTATTCCTAAAAAAATTAGAAGAAGAAAGAGAAAAAGAAAAAAGAAAAACGTAAAATACGATGTAAAAACATCATCATATAGTGTAAATTGATTATTTTTTACATTCATTTATTCTAATACTATAATATAATTATTATAAGGAGTGGTTTAGTATGGAGGAGAAAAGGAACTTACGAAAAACAATTGGCTTAATACTTATAGTAATTGGAATAATATTAATTTCTATATCAACTTTTATGATAATCACTAAAAATAATAATAAGAATAATGAAAAAAGTAAAAATATTGATAAAACTGACACTATTAAAAAAGTATCTGATGTAGATATGCAAACATTGTTTAGTGAAACATTTATGTTAAAAGATAATGATTATGTCGTTTTATATAAAAATAAAGATGTTGCTAATTATACATATCATAACAAGTATTCATCTCTGTTTGGTAAAGAGAGAGTAGAATTCGACAATTTGTTTGACAAAGATACCGAAAAATTAGAACTAGCACATATCGTTTCAGGGTTGGGTTATAATGGTACCTTTAGAGTAGATATTCTTAAAGGAATATATGAAAAACTATTCGGAGGTAATTCTTTTAAACCAATGGATTATACAGTTAATCAATCTATGACATGTACGATAGAAAACGAAAGCGTAATATGTGGTGAAGGCATAAACGGTGGACCTGGTTCTTGCAATGCTATGTATGTTAAGTATGTGGATGGAAAACAAATAGATGATAACTTAATAATCGATGTGTATGTTGTAGATAAAACTAATGATTGTCAATCATATCAATCTAGAGGAATTCCACTAAACGACCTAAATGGAGTTCAACCTGCAGATCTATTTACTAGCAAATATATTGAGAAGTTAGAAGATACAAAATATCATATAGTATATAAAATAGATAAATCAGGTTCTAAACTACTATATGCAGAACCTGCATAGAATTTAAATAATAATATAGAAGTTATAGTTGTTGCTATAACTTTTTAATTTTCTATCTACTTATTGTGTTAAAATTATTATGAAGGGAGACTACGATTATGAATAGTAGAAATCGTTTATTAACTTTATCAGTATGTTTGCTTGCATTTATTCTAACCATTGCAGGATGTGAAAATGGAAAAGATAACAATAAAATAGTAGGAAAATGGGCATATGGATCATTTGTCTATACATTTAATGCCGATAATACCTGCAATTATAATGCTGCAGGTACAAATTTAGATTGTACATATGAAATAAAAGAAGATAAATTGTCCATTCTTTACAAAGGTAATACAGAAACATTTGATACAAAATTCAAAATAGAAGATGACAAATTAATAATTAAAGATTCTCTAGATAATGATGTTGTATATACTAAAAAATAATTAATAATATAAAAGAGTTTTTTTAATTTTATTTTTTACTCTAATAATTGAATTAATACTTTGATTATGCTAAAATTTATAATAGTGAGGAGAATAAATATGAGTAAAAATAGTAAAGTGGGAGTTGCAGTTGTATCAGTATTTATGGTATTATCACTAATAATCATTTTCCTAGCATTATTAGGTGGTAATGCCGTTAGCTCGTTTTTTGAAAAAATTAGTAAGGGTGATGGTTCACTATATATATTGTCTTCTATAGATAATATGGATTTAGAAGATGATATTGTATCTTATGCTCGTAAAGAGGGATTTAAAGTAGAATTCAAATATCTAGGAGATCTAGATATAACAGCAGAGTTAAATACAAATCCTAATATGTATGATGCTGTCTGGATATCAAATTCAGTATGGCTATATATGCTTAAAGATGAAATAACAAGCGAAGCTAAAAGTATCAGTGTTAGTCCAGTTGTAATGGGTATCAAAAAATCTAAGGCTAAAGAGCTAAACCTAATTCGAGATGATTTGACTAATAGTGACTTATTGGAACTAATAAAAAACAAAAAGATAAAATATGTTATGAGTTCCGTAACCCAAACTAACGATGGTGCTAGTTCATATCTAGGATTTTTAAATGCTTTGGCAGGAAGCCCTAGTGTTTTAACCGAAAGTATGCTAGATGATCCAACTTTAATAGAAAATATGAAAGATTTATTTAAAGGAGTAGAAAGAGTATCTGGAGATCAGAACTTCCTAGAAGAGATGTTTATTAATGGTAATACATATGAAGCAGTAATTGCTAGTGAATCATCACTTATAAACATTAATAAAAAATTAAAATCTGCGGGTAGAGAAGAATTATATCTACTATATCCGATGGATGGAGTACCAATAAATGATTCTAAATTAGCTTTTATTAATCATTATGAACATATAGCTAAAAAAGAAAATTATTTGAAGTTACTAAAGTATTTAAGAAGTAAAGAAGGACAAAAAAGTATAAAAGAACTTGGTAGAAGAACATGGTATGGTGGTGTTTCTTCAAATGAAGACGATTCAATATTTAATGATGATTGGGGAATAAAAACTGATAAATACTTAACAGGAAGTAAATTTCCTGGCGAATCTGTTATATCAAAAGCATTAAATCTTTATATTGAAGAATTAAGAAAACCAAGTCATACTGTATTTTGCTTGGATTATTCAGGTAGTATGAGCGGTAGTGGTATAGAAAGCTTAAGAAATGCAATGCAATATATATTGGACTATGAACAAGCAAGTGCTGATAAATTACAATTTTCTAAGCATGATAAAATTACAGTATTGCCATTTAGTTCATATGTACTTGATAATTGGCAAACTACAAATGGTAAAGATACTAGTAAAATAATAGATTCTATCAATATGAAATCTCCAACTGGAGGAACAGCAATTTATTCATGTTCAGCTGAAGCATTAAAAATATTGAATAATGAAAGTGATGAATTTATTAAAACAATAATTGTCATGACCGATGGTGAAAATACTATTGGTAATATGGATACATTAACATATACATATAATAATATAGATGAAAAGATACCAATATACAGTATTATGTTTGGTTCAGCAGATGAATCAGAATTACTTCGAATAGCCCACTTAACAAATGCTAGAGTATTCGATGGTAGATATAACCTTCTAGAAGCCTTTAAAGAGGTTAGGGGGTACAATTAATGAAGAAAAGATATTTATATTCTTCAATATTAAGTGCTATATTATTTATAATATTATATTTATTATTTGATTTTAATTTCTTTATCTGTGTTATATTAGCAATTGTTACATATATTGGTGGCATATTATTATTTAAAGAAAAAGATGTTAGAAAATATGATCCAAATATCATAATGCATTATTGCTATCTCTTAAGTAAAATAGAAAATTATTCTAGTTTAGTAAAAGATGAAGAGGTACAGAAGAACATTAAAGATGTTTCTACAAAAGGAGAAAGGATTGTTGTAATGCTTGAGCAAAAACCAAATAAGGTTACTCAAGTTTACGATGCATTTGATTATTTCTTACCATTATGCATAAAAATATTAGGACAATATGTTGAATTAGAAAAAAAAGAAGAACTGAATAAGGATGAAAAGAAATTTGTCAAAGATATCAATGAAACACTCGATTATCTTGAAAAAGAAATTGATAAACTTCTAGAGAATATGAACTACACTAAAATGCTTGATATCAATGCTAGTATAGAAGTATTTAAAAAACATAATGATGGATTAGAAGCAAAGATTGACAGAAAGGAAAGTGAAAAAGATGCTTAAAGAAGGAAAAAAGGAAAAAATAATTGGAATAGTTATATTGGTTACCGTAATAATATCCGTATTTGTTATCAAAACAATAGTAGATAATAAGAACGGGAAGAATTTAACTGTAATATATGGTGCTGTTGGTGGAGGTAAAGAAGATTTCCTAGCCGATGAAAAAATCAATAAAATATTGGCTGAAAAGTATCATATTAAATTTATAGGTGATTCTTGGGGAAATGGTAGCAGTATTAGAAAGCCATTAGTAAGAGAATCTGTTCATGAAGGTAATACAAGATTATCCGAGAGTGAATTAAGTGTATATAATGATGCATGTTCTAAATATGACCTTCTATTTACGAGTGATGAAAGATATCTAAACGAGTATAGAGAAGATGCTGATAAAAGTAATGGTGAAGCAGATAGATATCATGTAATGAAAGGTAGTCTAACACTTAATACACCAATTATATTTTATAGTTGGGATTCTGTAACTAAGGCCCTTATAAACGAAGGAATAGTATCACACGATGAATCAACCGGAGTATATTATATGGAAGATCCAAATAAGATGATCAACTATATATTAGAAGGTAAAAAGTGGAAGGATATAGGCCTTAACAATATTTATGGACCAATCAATATTACATCAGTTGACCCTGTTTCAAGTAGTCCAGGTGCAACATATTATGGATTACTATTATCTATATTAACCGAACAAGATTTAACATCAGAAGCAATAGAAAAAGCACTTCCTACATTAAAGAGAATTTATGAAAAAGCTGGAAAACTACAACAAACTCCCGCAGATTTATTTGATCTATATTTAAAAGTAGGAGAAGGAACTTATCCGATGATAGTAGATTATGAAAAAAGTATCATCGAATTTAGAAATAGAGATCCTGAATCATATGAAAAAATTAAAGATAAAATTAGATTAATATATTCTAAACCTACAGCTATTAATTCGCATTGTATTGCAACATTTACTGAAAAAGGTAATGATTATTTAAAAGCATATGATGATAAAGAAATACAAAATATTGCATGGAAAAACTATGGATTTAGAGTTCAAGGAACAGGTGTTCTAGGAAATGTTTCAGTTGAAGGATTACCAGGTATTCCAGAAAGCTTAGCACATATTCCAGGAGCTACTGGATTAAAAATGGAAACATATAATAGATTGATTGAATATTTAGGAGAAAAGGAGAATTAATTTATGGGATTTATTAAAGCAATCGGAACAGCTGCAGTAGATGTAGCAAACAGTCATTTACAGGATAGTTTTAGAGAGGTAATTAGATACGAAAATCAAGATAAAAATTTACTTATAAAGAAAGTATCTACTGAAAATGGCATTATTACAAACGAATCAAGATTATTCGTTGAACCAGGCCAATGTGCAATTTATACTGATAATGGAGCAATAAAAGATATTATTTCTGAACCTGGTATGTATTTTATGGATACTAGTGCACCAAGTTTATTTCAAACAAATATATTCGAAGGAATTGGTGGAGTAGTAGTTGAAGGATTAAAAAGAGTAGCATATCAAGGAAAGGTAATTACTAATCAAGCAGTATATTTCATTTCTTTAGCAGAATTAACTAATCTAGATTATAAAACTAATACAAATATTCTTTATAAGGATCCTGAATGGGGACCAATGGATATTAAATTAGCAGGAAGTTATGGTATTAAAGTATCTAATCCATTAAATCTATTAACAAATGTTAATAGCAATGCTGATGAATACTATTTCAGTAATTTAAAAACACAAATAGATGATTATATCAGTAAAGAATTAATGGATGAAATGAGTAGATTTGATGTATCATTCGATTCTATTTCAGGAAAGATGGCAGAAGCTACTGACAAATTATTGGAAGATATTAATAATGAAACTGAAAATTTAGGTATTGAAGTAACAAGAGTAGTAATAGGAGAAATTACTGTTCCAGAAGAAATCAAGAAAGCTATGTACGAAAGAACAGGAATTAAGATGAAAGCTACAAGTGTTGATGCTGATCAAGCTGATGTATATACCAAAATCAATACAGCAGAAGCTATTAAAGATATGGCAAATAATCAAAATGGTAACAATGGTACTACAATAATGGGTATGAACATGGGTAATACGCTTGCTGGAATAATAAGCAATAACATTAATGGTGCTCAACCTAATAACAATAACAACAATAATAATAACAATAATCAATAAGTATTGAGACTCGATATTTAAAATATCGAGTTTTTTTTATTTTAATTATGCTTTATAATATAGGTATAAATTTTCTTTTAGGGAGGTTATTATGAATATTATTCTTTCGATTATAGCAACATATCCAATCACATATATACTAAAAGTATTAAATGTTAGAGATGTAGTAAATGATGCTGCTAAAAATGGTTTTATTGTTAACTTTGAAAAATTTAAAACAAGCAATCAAGAAGATAAGATAGGTAAAATAGAAAAATACGTAGATTTTATACCAATAGTTAATATGTTCAATAGTTTCAATAGTCTATTAGATTATAAATTTTCTAGAGATAAATATTTTGAAATTTATAGAGTTTATGGTTATTTTGAGCCAATGACGATAGATGAAGAGAAATATTACAAGGAGAAGCCAACATTTATGAGAGCACTTAACATATCATCGAAAAGAAGGAAGACAGATGAATTAATTGAGAAAAATAATATTAAATCAAACATTAAATATTATGATAATAATTTAGATGAGCATCAGTTTATTATAGAAAAAGATAAAAAATATGAAGAAATTACGTTAGAAAAATTAATTGAAACTATGTCTAAAGAAGAATTATTGGAATTTAAAGATGAATTAAATGTCATTAATAATTGGAGTGATATATTTGATAATGATAAAACTCCAGGTGATTACAATTTAAATAATAAAAATGGAAAACATTTAATATTAAAATTTAAATGTAAACAAAGTGACGAAAACTAAATATAAAGTTAATATATCATATTTTAATGATATAATTTAATTGAATTAAATGAACTAGTGTAATTTGTAATTACAAACATTAAAGAAGGGAATGATTATTATGATAATTGGAGCTGCAGCTGCTCTTGCTACAATCATCGCTAGTCGTGTTATTAATTTAAGGGTTAATACTAAAATTTTAACTGATTTCGCTGAGAAGGGGTATGTTCTTAAGAAGGGACCTACAGCTGAAGAGGCTTTAGAAGCTAAAAATACATTTAAGAATTCATTACATGATGTAAATTTTTTATCTTTTATCCCTCTTGTTAATATAGGTTACGCATTAGTCCATGGTACACATAAGTATGAAAAACAAAATATAATTTTTGCTGAACTTGCGGCTAAACATCAAATTGAAAAAATAGATAAAATGCAAAGTGATGCTTTGAAAGCTATCAAAGAATCAAAAAGAGATAGAACAATGATGAGATGGAACGTTAGAGATAATTTAGGATTAGATACTTTATCCCGTAGAGATATTGCTAAAGCTACAGGTGCAAAAAAAGGTGGTAAAAAACCAAAAGAACCAAAAATGTCAAAAGAAGAAAAAAATCGTCAAGAGTTACTAAGAAGACTAAAGGAATTATCAAATGATCCAATAGTTCGAGAAGAGATTTTAAAAATGCAAGGATTAAATTCAGATGGAAGACCTGAAGAAAAAGGAAGAAGTAGATAAACTCCTTCCTTTTTATATGTATTTTTTTATATTAATTATATAGTTATTACTCTTAGTATTTTTTATAATACCTATATATTTAAATTTCCCAACTTTTCTAATCGAAAAAACATCTTCTTCCTTTAAAGTTTTCGAATAATCTTTTAATAGTTCATAGTTATATATAATAAATTTATCTTTAACCAATTCTTTAATCTTTTCTCTATTTGTTCCAATTAATCTAGCTATAATAGTATCAATTCTTAAACTAGTAACAATCAACTCTATATCTTCATAATTATGAGTATAATCTGCTAAACTATCTATTTCAACTTCCTTCAACTCGATATTAGTATTACCAATTTTCTTAAAATCCGTTTCAAAAGTATTACGAATATGTTCCAATATATAAATATAATACTTATTATCTATAATTAAGATGTCTCCAAATAAACTTATATCTAAATTAAGACTATATATACTTCCAAGAATATCCTGATGTCGCAATTCTTTTTTAGATATTATTTCATATAATATTACTTTTGGTTCTTTACCGTTGTATAATATATTTCGTTCCGAATCAACATATGGTTTATATATATTATATGTATTCTTTTTTAAATGGTTTGTTACTTCTTTTAATTCTCTTGGATCGAGAAAAAATGTATATCCAAGATTATTTAATTTATTTATGTTTTTTTCAACTAAATACATAAAAATCACCATTTATATTATATCATGAATAAAAGTATGGTAAAATAAAGGAGTTAGGGATTATTATATGGATGAAAGATATAAGGACATTGAAAAGAGTATAATTAAGAAATTTCGTAAAGAAATTTGGAGTAAATTCGTTAAAGCTGTTATAGATTATAAATTAATAGAAGAAAATGATAGTATAATGGTTTGTATCTCCGGTGGAAAAGATTCGATGCTTATGGCTAAATGTGTCGAAGAGATGACCAAACATGGTAAGGTTAAGTTTAATGCAAGATACGTATGTATGAATCCAGGTTATACAGAAGAAAATAGAAAATTAATATTAGAGAATGCTAAATTATTAAATATCAATATAGAGATGTTCGACAGTAATATTTTTGATGTTGTCTTTGATAGTAAAGGTAAAAGTCCTTGCTATTTATGTGCAAGAATGAGAAGAGGACATCTATATGCAAAAGCTAAAGAATTAGGATGTAATAAAATAGCACTCGGTCATCATTTCGATGATGTAATAGAAACAACTCTTTTATCGATGTTTTATGGAAGCGAAGTAAAAACTATGCTACCCAAACTTCACAGTACTAATTTTAAAGGATTAGAACTAATAAGACCAATGTATTTGGTGAAGGAAGAAAGTGTAATTGCATGGAGCAAATACAATAATATAAAATTTCTAAATTGTGCATGTAAGTTTACTTTGGATAATAGTAATATGGATGAAAATACAAGTAAAAGAAAAGAGATTAAAAAACTTATTAAAGATTTAAAAAATATAAATAATGATATAGATTATAATATATTTAAAAGTATGGATAATATAAATTTAAATTGTATTCTAGGAACTAAGAAGAATGGTGAATATGAGAGTTTTCTAGATCACTATGATGAAATAGAGGAGATGGAATAATGGATATTATAGAAAAAGATCCAAAATTTTATAAATATTTCGCTAGACCTATCGTAAGATTTGTAATGAGAATTGTTTTTTGGCCTAAATATATTGGTAAAGAAAACATTCCTAAAGATGGAAAGATAGTACTTGCAGGAAATCATACTAGTAATCTTGATTGTGTTCTTATAGTAGCTTCATCTCCTAGAGTAGTACATTTCATGGCTAAAGATTCATTATATAAAGGATGGAAGAAGCATTTATTTAAACATATGGGGATTATTCCAGTAAATAGAAAAATTAAAGATAAAGATTGTTTAATTGCCGCTAAAAATCTTTTAAATAAAGATAAAGTAATTGGAATATTTCCTGAAGGAACAATCAATAGAACCGATGATACAATAATGCCTTTTAAAATAGGTGCAGTCAAGATGGCTCATGATACCGGAAGTAAGATAGTACCTTTCGTAATAAAAGGTAAATATAGACCAATATTTAATAAGCTTAGAATAATTTATTATAAGCCAATTGTTATAAAAGATGATATACTAGATAATGATAATGATAAATTAATGAAAATTATTAAAGATAATTTAGAAAAAGAAGAGGTTTAAAATGGGAATATTAAGATTGTTTGGTATTAAGGAAAAACCTAAAGCACCATGGGAGAAATTTTATAAAAATGATGAGTTAAAACTAAAAATACCAGAAGGAACAATTTACGAATACTTAAGAGAAACCAGTCAAAATCACATGGACGCTATTGCTCTTGAATATATGGGAAATACTATTACCTATAGAGAGTTCCTAAAACAAATAGAAATATGTGCCAAAGCATTTAGAAGCCAAGGTATTAGAAGGGGAGACATAGTAACAATTTGTATGCCAAATACTCCTGAAGGATTGATTAGTTTTTATGCTTTAAATAGAATTGGTGCTATTGCAAATATGATTCACCCATTATCGAGTGAACAAGAAATTAAGAATTATTTAATATCAACCAAAAGTGTTATGCTTGTAATGATTGATATATGTTATGAAAAAGTAGCTGGCGTAATAAAGGAGACTGACGTTTATAAAACGATAAGTGTATCTGCTGGTAACAGTTTAAAGATATGGAAAAAATTCGGATACTTAGCAACTAAGAGTTATAAAATAAAGAAGCCATTCTTCAAAGGAGAATATATGACTTGGAATGACTTTATGGCTAGAGGAGCTATGTATAATGGTAAAATAGATTTCGAATTTGGGAAGGATGATCCTGCAGTAATACTTCATAGTGGTGGAACGACTGGAACACCTAAAGGAATAGTACTTGCTAATTCAAATTTCAATGCCATGGCAGTTCAAATTAGTAAATTGTTTACTAAATTAGTACCTAATGATCATATCCTTGCAATTATGCCAATATTTCATGGTTTTGGATTATCAGTATCGATTTGTGCACCATTAACATTCGGATGTACAATCTATCTTGTTCCTCAGTTCGATGCTAGAACATTCGATAAATTACTTCTTAGAACTAAACCACAAGTAATAGTTGGTGTTCCTACTTTATTTGAAGCATTGATGAACAAAGATAATAAAAAGTTGGATTTTTCTAAAGTTAAATATGTAATTAGTGGTGGAGATTCACTTACTCCAGAACTTGCAAATAAAATAAATAATTATATGGCTAGTAAACATTCTAATGTAGTAGTTTCTCAAGGTTATGGAATGACCGAATCAACAGCAGCTACTGCTTTGGCACTAGGTGAGTATAATTTCCCAGGAAGTATTGGAATTCCATTTCCTGGCAACTATTTTAAAATATGCAAACCACATACTCAAGAAGAAGTACCATATGGAACAACAGGTGAAATATGTGTTTGTGGTCCAACTATAATGATGGGATATTTGGATAACGAAAAAGAAACGAATGAAGTACTACAGATTCATAAAGATGGTAACATGTGGTTGCATACTGGAGATATGGGTTATATTAATGAAGATGGAGTTATATTCTATCAATCAAGATTGAAACGTATGATTATATCTAGCGGTTATAATGTATATCCATCACAAATTGAAAACGTTATTGAATCACATGAAGCAGTATTGAAATGTACTGTTATAGGTGTTCCACATCCATATAAACAGGAAGTTGCTAAAGCAATAATAGTACTAAAAAATGGATATAGTGAATCACTCGGATTAAAGAAAGAATTAAGGGAATTGTGTGAAAAGAATCTAGCGAGATATTCTCTTCCTCATGAATATGAATTTAGAAAATCTCTTCCAAAGACATTAATTGGAAAGGTTGACTTAAAGAAATTACAGGAAGAGGTTAACGAAAGCGGAGAGTAATATGAAAAAAGAAAAAAAAGAATTACCAAATAATGGATTTAAGTTTTTTAGAGGAGTTTTAGGACCAATATTTAAATTTTGGTATAGGCCAAAAATTATAAATAAAGAAGTTATTCCAAAGAATGGTCCGGTATTGATATGTGCTAATCATAAGCATTTATATGATCAATGTGGAATAATTATATCGACCAAGAGAGTTATCCATTATATGGCAAAAAAGGAATATTTTGACAGCGCTAAAACAAGGTGGTTCTTTAAAGCAGCTGGATGCATTCCTGTTAATAGACAAATACATGATGAAGAAGCTAAAGAAGCAGCTCTAAATGTTTTAAATAATGGTGGAGCAATTGGAATATTCCCTGAAGGTACAAGAAATAAAACAAAAGAATTCTTATTACCATTTAAGTTCGGTGCTGTTTCAATGGCCAAAAAAACAGGTGCTACAATTGTACCAGTTGGTATTACAGGTGATTATAAATTTAGAACCAAAAATTTGGTATTTAGATTTGGTGAACCATTTAAAGTAGATGATATGACACTTGAAGAAGCAAATGAAAAATTAAGAGATAGCGTTGGTAAATTAATGCGTAAAAATGAAATGGAAGCTAGAAAAAATAGAAGAACAGCTAAGTAATAATTATAATTAATCAATAAAAAAACTAATTGACTTAAATAACATCAATTAGTTTTTTTCATTATTATTTACTGAACATTAGTAGGTTGAGTTATTACCTGTTCACTTGGTTGTACAGGATTTGTTGGAATAGGTTGAGTAGCAATAGGAGCTTGAACTGTTTCTGCTACTTGAACTGGAGCACTAGGCTGAGCAACAGGTTGTTGTTCTATTTGAGCAGGTGCTGCAGGAACGGTTTGAACTGGTTGTTCAACTACTTGTGTAGTAGTAGTAGCAGGTGCTTCCACAACTTGAGGTACATTTGTATTTGCAGTATTAATTTCATTATTTACAACATCATTGACTACAGGTCCCATAGTAATTAAATTCTTATCGATATTTTGAACTTTAAGCCCTGGATTAGTTTCTTTATTAACAACTCCAACATTACTTTTTTCTGTTAATGTATTAGAAATATTCATTAAATTATTATTTTCTCTCATTTTTTGGATTTCTTCTTGTTGTTTAATTAATTCTTCATAAGTAAGATCTTCACTGCTTATCGTATCACTTTCAAAACAATAATTGGTTAGAAAACCTAAAATAATCATTGCGGCTTCAACACCAACGCATCCTACAGCAACCATTAAAGCCGTTTGTAAAGATTGATATGCCTCTCTAATACTAAACATATTCGAAGTATAAAGGTTTGGCATAGACTGCATCATTTGAGTTTTTATAGTTAGATAAGTTGTTGCTATAAATGTAATAACTATACTAACATATCCTATTTTCTTTAGAATGGAAGAAATATTATTATTGGCTTCAAGATTCATTAATAATGTAAACGGTAACAGATATAAATAACTATAAGTTATAAAGTTATTTATACCACTGAAAATAGTGTCAACTATAGTTCCACTTATATCGAAACCCTTTATATTTATAACATTACCACTTATTAGATTTGCTATCATTCCTAGTAGTAAAAAGAATGGAATTATTCTTACAAAATAGTTTTCATTTTTTTTCTGAAGCTTAATAGCACATAATGTCATAGCTAGTATTCCCAAAGCATTAGCTTCAAAGAAATTGGATGGGATAGGTGATGACAAAATTTCAATTTTGGAACTTCCAAAAATAAACGTAAGCATTAACCAAACTGCCATGAGCGTAATTATAATCGTATAAACAAAATATATTTTCTTTAACATAGTACACCTCTTTATTTTCTTTTACTATATTAATTTATCACAATATTTACCGATTTACAATTTATTTAATTATGGTATAATGTCAAAAGACGAGGGAAAATAATATGAAAGTTAAATACAATCTATTACATACTGACAGAAATTGTAAAGCAAGATATGGAACAATCGAGACTAATTATGGAACTGTAGAGACACCAATGTTTATGCCCGTTGGAACAAGAGCAACTGTAAAGATGCTAACTCCGGATGAATTATATGAAGCACATGCCGGAGTAATATTATCGAATACTTATCATCTATGGTTACGACCTGGTGAAGATCTTATCGATAAAGCTGGTGGTCTACATAAATTTATGAATTATAAGGGACCAATACTAACCGATTCTGGAGGATTTCAAGTTTTTTCTCTTGCTAAACCAAAGGATATAAGTGAAGAAGGCGTAAAATTTAAAAGTCATATCGATGGTACTAAATTATTTCTAACTCCTGAAAAAAGTATGGAAATTCAAAATAAATTAGATAGCGATATAGCAATGTGTTTTGATGAATGTCCACCTGCATCAGCTAGTTATGAATATATGAAAAATAGTATTGAAAGAACCTATAGATGGGCTGAAAGATGTAAAAAATCTTTCAATAATCCAAGACAAAGTCTATTTGGTATAGTTCAAGGTGGAGCTTATGAGGATTTAAGAAAATGGTCTGCTATCGAAACTGTAAAACTTAATTTTGATGGTTATGGTATCGGAGGAGTTGCTAACGATGGTGAATCTAAGGAAGATATGTATAAGGCAATCGATTATTCAGAACCATATTTACCAAAGGATAAGCCAAGGTATCTTATGGGAGTAGGAGAGCCTGAAGATTTGCTTGAAGGTATTACAAGAGGAGTAGACATGTTTGATTGTGTATTATCAACCAGAATTGCAAGACATGGTAATGCATTTACAAGAACAGGTAAAATCAATCTTAAAAATTTAAAATGGAAAGAAGACTTTACTCCAATCGAAAATGATTGTGATTGTTATACTTGTAAAAATTTTACAAAGGCATATATTAGACATCTAATAAGCGTAGATGAAGGATTAGGACCAAGACTACTTTCTATACATAATACTAGATTCTTAATAAAGATGATGGAAGAAATAAGAGAATCTATAAAAAAAGATAGTTTTTTAGAATATAAAAAAGAATTTTTAAATAATTATAAAAAGAAATAAGTTTATACTTATTTTTTTTGTTATAATAGAAGAAAGGTAGAGGTATGAAAAATATTAAAGTAAGTAAATATATTATTATGATATCGACTATTTTACTAATAATTCTAGGAATAGTCTTAACTATTATTATATTAAGCAAATGAGGTGATAAAATGAAATGTCCTAATTGTAGTGCAGAACTGAAATTTAGTGTCAAAGATAAAGAGGTTAAATGTGATTATTGTGGTAGCAAATTTAATCCTGAAGAATTAGAAGAAAAAGTTAAAGTAAAGTCGTCTAAACAAGAAAAGAGCATTGAAGAAGGAGTAAGTGGTAGGGTATACACATGTAATGAATGTGGTGCTAAACTTCTTACATTCGATGAAACAGCAGTAACCTTTTGTAGTTATTGTGGATCTCAGGCAATTCTTGATGATGAATTATACGAAAAAATTAACCCCAAATATATTATTCCATTTAAAATTACCAAAGAACAAGCTGTTAAAAACTATTTAAAGAAAATAAATAGTAGTATCTTTGCTCCTAGATATCTTAAAGAATCAAATATCGTTGATAAATTTAGAGGTATTTATATGCCATATGCAGTTTATAAGGTTGGATATCATGATATAGCTACTAATAAGGGAGAGGTTTATTATAAATCCGTAGGTAATTATACTTATTACCACAAATACAGTATAAATAATAGAGTAGATGCTGAATATACAGGTATTACCTATGATTTATCTTCAAAGTTTTATGATTCCTATAGTCAGGCAGTTAGACATGATTTTAAAGAAGCTGTAGAATTTAAACATTCATATTTACCAGGATTCTATGTAGATACCAAAGATGTTAACATAAAGAAATATTATTCCGATGCAGTATCTGAAGTTAAGAATGATGCTGATATGGAATTATCTAAAGAAAAAGTATTAAGAAAACATGGATGTCGTAGTGCTAATTGTCCATTGAATATACTAGATACCGAAATAGCATTATTTCCAGTATATTTTATGTCATTTAGAGATAAAGACGGAAAGAACATGCATTACGCAGTAGTTAATGCCGAAACAGGAGAAGTAACATTCGAAACACCGATATCATATGTTAAATATATATTATTCTCATTGGTGATTGCGGTATTATTATTTTTACTAATAGATAACTTCTTCGTATTTTCCCCTAAAGCAATGATTATATTTGGAGTTATTTTTTCGCTTATTTCGATGTTTATTTCAAATAACCGTTTAAATAAAATACACGATAGACAAAACTTTTTGGATGATAAAGGCCTTTCTACAGATGAATATAAAAAGAGTATCAAAAAAATGCCATTTAAAGATAAGTTCTTTAAATATTTGATTAAACCTTTAATTGGTGTTTTTATAGGTTTGATTTCTCTAATATTACCTGATATGGTATATGATACAGTTTATTACATCGTATGTATTATAATATTTGTTTTTGTATTATTAAGCTTTATCGATTTATTGACCGAACATAATACACTATGTAAAAGAAAAATTCCTCAATTAGAAAAAAGAGGAGGTAATAACTAATGAAAAAATATACTAAAATATTATTGCTTATAGTTTTTACATTCATTTTATATAAATCATTCGTTATAGTTCACGCAGAGGAAGTATATAAAAATGAGGAAACAGGATATGTTATATTAATCGAAGATAATGCTGATTTATTAACTTCCGAAGAAGAAGAAAGGTTAAAAGATAGTTTAATTAGACTTACAAAACATTGTAATGTAGGATTTTTAACTAATGATGAACCAAGAGGTACAGCAGAAAATATAGCAAGAAACTTCTATAGCGAACATTTTGGTGAAGATAAAGGAACCGTATTTGTAATCGATATGTATACTAGATATATGTATATTAGAAATAATGGTGGAATAGATAAGATAATTACTAATCAAAAATCTGATTTAATAACCGATAACAATTATATATACGCTACCAATAAAGAATATTTTGAATGCGCTTCTCGTACATTCGATCAGATATATACCTTGTTGGAAGGTGGCAAAATAAGTGAACCAATGAGACATATAAGTAACTCAATATTGGCTATTTATATTGCATTTATGTTTTGCTATTTTATATTAATGAATAAAGTAAAGGTTAAAAAACAAATTAAACTTAAGAAATATAATAAATCATTCGAAGTAGGAACTGGAGATGCAAAATATATAGGAGATAGAAAAGTATATACTCCACCAAGTTCATCTGGCGGCTCTGGAGGATCTTCCGGCGGCGGCGGAGGAGGAGGCGGAGGCAGTGGTGGTGGCCACAGCTTCTAATAAAAAAAGAAACTATTTATAAGTTTCTTTTTTCAATTCTTCTAAATTATAATTCATCATAGTGAAGTAATCATCACCATTATTTCTTTCATCGGTAGTAATTCTTCCAATGTTTTTTAATACTATCTTAGTAACATTTGTATTGTTCTCCAATATAGTATTAGCATTAACTCCTACCTCAAAATCTTCTAATGTATATATATAATTGATTCTTCCATCGCTAATCATTTCATTAACTTCAGCAACCGTCTTTTCAATTGCACTATTGTCATCGTCGAGACTTATTACATTAAAACCATAATTCTTTAAGAAATTCAAATACTTGGTAGAGGATACGATTGTTTTACTTGAAGCATTTTCAGCAGTAAGTCTATATTCCGCATCTAGTTCAGATAATTTAACAGATAATTCTTCATATTTTTCTTCTATCTCTTTTACTAAATAACTACTAGTAATATATTGAGATAATCCATAATTAATATTTTGAGAAATCATTATTAAGTTATTAGGATTCAACCATAACTCTAATTCATAATCGGGACTCATTCCTCGAGAACCATCGATAATTAATAATCCATTCTTTTTATTTATTAATTTAACTGCTATATCCTTATCTTTACCATATCCCAAATATATAAACAAATCTTCTTTACTAAATGAATCAATAGAGGCATCAGTAACCTCGTGTTTTGATATATTTACACCATCAGGATAAATCGATTTTATAATTGCATGGTCTCCATATAAATATCTAGTAACATATTCGAGTGGATAATTAGTTGTTATTATACTTATATCTTCCATATTATCTACTTTAAATAGAGTACAACCACTCATTATAATAGATAGAAGGGATATCAAAATTAAAAATTTAAATTTTTTCATTACATTTGTTTCTCCTTTATTGGTACAGGATCTAATCCACTAGATTTAGAAAATGGATTACACCTTAATATTCTTTTTATTGATAAGTAACCTCCTTTTAAAAGCCCATGATATCTAATTGCTTCGATAGCATATTCCGAACAAGTAGGAATATATTTGCAATAAAAGTGACTCCTAAATGGAATTTTTTGATATAATTTAATAAGTTTTATTACTGCTTGTTTCATATTAATCCTTTACTTATCATAATTATTTTACTATTATTTATGAGTTTAATCAATAAGCAAGGAAAAATATGTTATAATGAATATATATGTTTAACAATATAGAAAGAAGAAATATTATGCAAGAATTATTCGATAAATTAAATATTAAACCTGTTAATTTGAAGTATTATGATACTGCTTTTCAGCATTCTAGTTATGTAAATGAGCATAATTTAAAAACCGACTATGAAAGATTAGAATTTTTAGGTGATGCTGTTCTTGAATTAGTTACAAGTGATTATCTATATAATAATCATGATTTTAAAGAAGGAGATATGACCAAAATTAGAGCTAGTTACGTATGTGAAAATGCTTTATTTGAGTATTCTAAAGATCTTTCTTTAAGTGATTATATTAAGGTTGGTCATGGTGAAGAAATAGATGGCGGTAGATACAAGAAAGTTATTTTAGCTGATATATTCGAGGCATTAATGGGAGCTATCTATTTGGATTTAGGATACGATGTTGTAAGAAGAGTACTACTAAATATAATCGTACCATATATAGAAAATCCTAATATGGTGTTCTTTAGCGATTACAAGAGTGCTTTACAAGAATTTGTTCAAACAGAGCAAAGAAGTTTAATATATGAATTAATTAATGAAGAAGGGCCTGCCCATAATAAACAGTTTACCGTCGTAGTAAAAGTTGATGATATTATATATGGAGAAGGTACAGCATCCAGTAAAAAAGAAGCAGAACAAGAAGCTGCTAGAGATGCAATTCAAAAATTAGCAATTAAAAGTTGATTATTAATAACCTTTTTGTTATAATGATTAACGTGTTTTCTATAAAAATAAATAAGAAAGGAGTTTAATTTTGAGTAAAATAAAAATATTTAGTTTAGGTGGACTTAATGAAACTGGAAAAAGCATGTATATTGTCGATGTTGATGATAATATTTATGTATTTGATGCAGGATTAAAATATTCAACTGAAACAATGCTTGGTGTTGATTATATTCTACCTGACTACACGTATATAAAAGAGAATAAAGAAAAAGTAAAAGGTATATTTTTAACACACGGTCACGATAGTAATATAGGTGCAATGGCAGATATCTTATACGATATGCCAGATTTACCTGTATATGCTACAAAATTTACTATGGAAGTATTGAGAGAGGATTTGATTGAGTCTGGAGTAGAAGCAACGCATCTTAAGGAAATTAGACCTCATTCTAAATTGACATTTGGCGATGAGATCGTATTTCCAGTAAGCGTTACTCATTCCATCCCTGAATCGGTTGCCTACGTACTCTATACTAAGGATGGAGCAATCGTCTATACAGGAGATTATACATTCGATAGTACGATGACCGGTTGTTATAAAACCGATATTGGAAAATTGGCATATGTAGGAAAACAGGGAGTACTTTGTTTATTATCGGAATCTATTTATGCTGAAAAACCAGGTCATACGTCACCAAACAACAGAGTTACACAATTTATCAAAGACGTATTACATCATCATGAAAATAGAATAATATGTACGATTATGACTGCACATATCTATAGAGTTCAAGAGATATTTAAAGAAGTATCTAAAACTGAAAGAAAAGTAGTTATAATGGGTAAAAATTTACAAAATATAATCAATAAAGCAATAGATACTGGTTATATTACCTTCGATAAATCTAGAATAGGTGATTTATCTAATTTAAACGATAAAGATGTCGTTATATTGATTTCCGATGAAAAAGAAAAACCATTTATGAATCTAGAAAGAATAATAAAAGGGTTCGATAAATATATTAAATTAAATCCAACTGATACTATCTTCTTGACTGAACCTCCATATGAAGGAATCGAAAGAAGAACAGCACTTGTTATGGATGAAATAGCTAAAAAGGATGTTGAAGCAATATCTCTAGATGCTAAAAAACATTTGTTACATCATGCTTCAAGAGAAGATATAATGTTGATGATTAACCTAATGAATCCTAAGTATTATTTCCCTGTAAAAGGAGAATATCGTCATCAAGTTAAAAATGCTGAAATAGCCGAAAGGCTTGGAATACCACCAGAAAACATAATACTTAAGTTAAATGGTGATGTAGCAACATTTATAGATGGAGAACTTGATAGAAATTCATTTGAACACATCGATGTCGATGAAATACTTATCGATGGTAAAAGCCAAGGCGATATAGGTGATTTGGTTTTAAAAGATCGTGAAATGCTAGGAACAAATGGAATAGTTATAGTAAGTGCAACGCTTGATAAAAATACAAAAGAAATACTAGCTGGGCCTGAAATATTAACTAGAGGATTTATTTATGTAAAGGAAAATGCTGAATTATTAGAGGAAACACAAAGTATTTGTCTTGAAGTAATAAATCAAAGTATAGAGACAATTGGAGCAGAAAGTAAAGTTGATTACAATAATATCAAAAATGAAATAAGAGAAAAATTAGGTAAGTATTTTTATAACGAAACCGAATGCAAACCAATGGTTATAACCGTAATACAAGAAGTATAACTAGGATTATTCCTAGTTTTTTTATACTTGACCTTTAATTTTAAAGTGATATATTATTGCTGAAAGGAAGTACCATGAAAAATTTAAATATTTTTGAATCATTTTTAAATCGTTTAAAAAAAGGGAAAACAACCTATAGAATTACCAAAGGATGTGACGCATATAAGTTTTATTCTACCGAGTGTCCAAACTATTTCATTAAAGATAATAGTGGAAGTTTTTTAGTCAGTGACAATAACTATGAAATTGATACTATGGATAATGGTATAACACAAGTATCATTCGATAGGAAGATTGTTCCAGGTACGGAAGCATATCAATACATAAGATGTGAATATAGGCAAAATTCACCAATAATCGATATTGATGGTAATTACTTATTAAATGATGAAATGATTCTAACTAAGAGAAGATAAGAAATATGCTATAGGCATATTTTTTATTTGACACAAAATAAATAAATAAGCGGCTCATGTATTGATTAAAATTATAAGAATTTGTAATATATATATTATAGAATAGACATGATTATTATATTGAAAGGAGATTGATATTATGTCTTTAAACGATTTAACGATTCAAGGCTTTACCACTGAAGAAGTAGTTAGGAGATTATTGGAAAGAGACTTAGAAGGAGTAAATCCTGGATTAGCTGATAATCCAAAATTTAAACCTATGCTTGAAGAGGCTGTATCTTTTTTAATGGATCAAGGCTTAGCTCCTGGATATTTACCACCAGTAAAAGTATATGTAAGCGATGATGGAAAGAATATAAAATTAAGAGGTGGAGTTAGAAAAAGTCCTTCAGAAGGAGCCCCTGAATTACAAGAAAATCTAGGATGTAGGAGTATCGAATTCTTTCTAGAAGAAAATGATAATATGAGAGTAGTTTCTTCTACCGGTACTCAATATCGTAAAGAAGATTACTCAAAGTTTCTTGATCCTCAAAAAGATAGAAAATTTTTAACAGTACTAAGCGATCCAAATATGAAATCTGTTTTAAGTGTTTATCATCAAAATAGATTATTTACGAAAGATGGTATTGAAATTCAACGTTCTCATTACGAAGATATAACTCCAACGTCTATTACTTATGGTGACGAAGAAACTCTAAAGTACCAAACTAATGAGCACAAACCGGATGTATGGACATTTAATTTACCAGTTCATAATGACAGATATGCATATAATCCAAAAACGTCTAATGCTTTTAGATATCCTAATGATTTGGGAGTCGTACAGGTTTATGAACGTAAAACTAAAGATGAAGGTGCTAAGTATTCTAAACATCCTGTTCTAATGGAGCATCCTGAAAATTTGTCATGGAGTACAGTTCCTTTTGTTGAAGTAATAGATGGAGAAGAAAAAATTAATAGTACATATCAAAGAACTTTCCCAGAATACGATAGTTACACCCTTCAAAAAATCATTAATGAACATTTTATTAGGGGAATAGAGAAATCTGCAACAAAAACCTATCACCCAAGTATCTATGAAGCACTTAAAAAAATGGCATTAGAAGGATATATAGAGCATTATAATAGTAATCCATTTGAAAATATGCAAGAAGAAAACTCAATAAACCAAGATGGAAAAAGTCTTTAAAATAGTAATATAAAAAAGTGATATATTTATCACTTTTTTATTATATTTATAATTAATTCTTTTTTTCTTATTTTTATGTTGCTATAATAATAATAGAAGGTAGTAAAAGGATATGAAAGATAAGAAGAATATTATTTGGGCAGTGATTTTATATATATTTTCGATAATACATTTAGGAACTTTATTATACTTTATATTTGTACAAAAAAGTTTGTTGGGCTTTAATTTTATATTTGCAATACCCAATACAATAATGACTTTGTCAAAAAATAAAAAAGTATTATTTGCTTTAAATTTAGTGATGTTTGCAATAGGTCTTATCTTTGTAGTTTTAAGAATAAATAATGTTCTAATTAAATAAATTAGTGACAATTTGGGAGGGTTTTATGAAAAAAGGTTTTGATAATAAAAAATATGTAAAGATACAAAGTGAAAAAATTAAAGAAAGATTTAAATTGTTCGATAAACTATATCTAGAAGTTGGAGGAAAGTTATTCGATGATTCTCATGCATCTAGAGTATTACCTGGCTTTAAGAATGATGTAAAAATAAGTATGTTTTTAGAACTAAAAGATGATTTAGAAATCATTTTTTGTATAAATGCAGGAGATATTGAAAAAAGTAAAACTAGGGGAGAATATGGAATTACCTATGATGCTGAAATTCTTAAGTTAATCAATAATTCTCAAAAGATGGGCTTTAATGTCAATAGTGTTGTTATAACATTATATGATAATCAACCAAGCGTTGATAAGTTTATTAAAAAATTAAATAGAAATGGTACTAAAACTTATATTCATACTGCTACTAAAGGATATCCATTCGATGTAGATACGATTGTTAGTGATGAAGGTTATGGCGCTAATCCATATATAGAAACAACAAAAAAACTTATTCTTGTAAATGCTCCAGGGCCTGGAAGTGGAAAATTAGCTACTTGCTTATCACAAATATATCATGAAAATAAAAGAGGAGTTAATGCTGGTTATGCTAAATTTGAAACTTTCCCAGTATGGAATCTTCCTCTTAAACACCCCGTTAATCTAGCTTATGAAGCAGCAACAGCAGATTTAAAAGATGTTAATATGATCGATCCTTTTCATTTGGAGAAATATGGTAAAACTGCAATAAATTACAATAGAGATGTAGAAGCATTTCCTATATTAAAAAATATTCTATCAAAAGTATCTCAAAAAGATATTTATTACTCACCAACCGATATGGGAGTAAATATGGTTGGCTTTTGTATTACAAATAATGAAGTAGTCGAAGAGGCATCAAAAAAAGAAATAGTTAGAAGATATTACAACGAAATGAATAATTGTAAGTTAGGATTATGTGATGAAGATACCTATAAAAAAATAAAATTGTTAATGAATGAATTAGAGATAGATGAAACATATCTAGATGTAATTAAACCCGCATTAGAAAAGAAAAAGAAAGAAAATGGATTACCTGTTATTTCGATAAAAGTAGGAAACAAGATTCTAACAGGAAAACAAACAGATTTGCTAACACCAGCAGGTTCAGTTATATTGAATGCTGTTAAATACTTAAGTAAAATACCTGATAATATCTATTTATTATCACCAACTGTATTGGAACCAATACTTAGATTAAAAAAGTATATGGGTACAGGTGATCGATTAGATTTAGGTGAGGTATTAACTGCTTTATCTATCTGTTCTGTAACTAATCCACTTGCATCTAAAGCAATGAGCAGTTTACCAAAACTAAATGGTAGTGAAGCACATGCAACGTATATTGTTATGGGCAATGATAAAAATGCTTTAAAAGAGTTAAAAATAAATCTTACTTGTGAAAATGAGTATTATGAATTTATAGAATAAGAATAACAGGTATTAGATAATGAAAAATAAATATCTTAAGTTTATAATCGAATTTCTAATTATATTTATAATACTATTATTATTCAGTTATATTTTTACAATTATTAAAGATGAATTTTATGCATTTGGTTTTAGTTATAATATAGCCAATCACAAATTTCCATATAAAGATTTCAATATGGTAGTTGGTCCATTTTATAATCTATTGATGGCAATTCCATTATTTATAAAGAATAAATATCTATTATTTATGCTTACACATATATTCTTCTATAGTACTATTTTTACAATTGTATATGAAAAATATGGTATTAAAAAGTTTAGTATATTATTAATTTCTTTTCTAATCGGAGAAACATTATATACATATAATAATTTTTGTACATTTTTAATATTGATGATATTGTTACTTATAGATAGCAAATATAAATATAGGATACCAATAATAGGTATTTTGATAGGGTTAATACTAGTAACCAAACATAATATAGGCGGTGTTCTTGCTATAATATACTTCTTTTCTGGTAAAGATAAATTAAAAAGGATCATATGCTGTTCAACACCGTTTTTTTTATTAGCATTATATTTATTAATTACCAATTCTTTATTCGAATACTTGGATTTATGCATATTTGGTGCAGGTAATTTTCTTAATAATTTCATGATTGAACCAATAGTAATATTAATTATGATTCCTATGATAGGCTATTTAATATATAAATATTACAAAACAAAAGATATAAAAATTCTATATATTCTAGGTTCATATATTCTTATATTTCCGATACTCGATTACAATCATATATTATGGTGTGTTCCTTTATTTGTTTACTATTTAATTTCTGAAAAAAATAATAGATATATTAAAATATGTTTAACAGTATTCATAGTGATAATATTATTATTAAAAGTAGGGGAAGCAGTATATTATAAAACGATATTTGTAACTGATAGTAATCCATTTAAATATATGACTATGAGTAAAGAAATATATGATAAAGGAATGGATACAAAAAAGCTTTATAATGAATATAAGGACTACGATATATATATTTTTGGTATATACACATATGCTTCCAAATTACAAATGAATAGTACCCTTGATTTTTATGATTTAATTAATAAAGGAAACCTAGGAAAGAATGAAGATAAGTATATAAACGATATAATTAATAAATGCACTAATAAAAAATGTTTATTTTTATTAGACATAACAATGTACCCAAAGGATAATGAATATACATCTAGTAATTTGTTATTTAAAAATGTTGTAGAAGACAATTATAACTATATAGGACAAACACCTTATTATGTCATCTTTTCAAATCAATAGAATAATGATATAATAAGGTCAGTAAAGGAGGAGACTTTATGGGATTTTTTGATGATTTAAAGAAAACAATTAATGAAAGCGGCATTAAAGACAGTCTAAGTCAAGTAGGAAAAGACTTAGATAAAGCAACAAGAGAAATTGGAAATGATTTTAATAATAGTCAATTTAAAGAAGAATTAACTAAAATGGGAAAAGATTTAGGTATTACTAATGGAAATAGTACTCCAAATAAAAAAGTACCTGATGAATATATGAACTTTCCACAATTTGAAGGAACTATTGCTGATCTATCAACTAAAAAAATCGATAAGTATCATAGATGTACTATCGATTATAATGGAGTAACTGATGAAAGCGTAAATTCTTACATAACTAAAATTAAAGAATCAGGTTTTACTAAAGGATCAGATGTTAGATATGATAAAGATAATTCTTATATCATAGTTGAACATGAAGATTCAAAATTACATCTAGTTTTTCATGTTAGACACTAATTTATAATATTCATTTACTAAAGATTTATAATTACAATCTTTAATTCGTTTATAAGGAACTATTTTATAGTTCTTTTTATTATGTTTCCCAGTAATCATATATCTTAATTCATCTTGATAATACTTATCGATTAATCTTAAACTTTTACTGGTATTTATAGTAGGGAAGTACCAATATTTCCATGATAGTTCGCTATTATCATTACCGAAGAATTTCTTATTATATTTTCTATTAAATGCTTTTATAGCAACATCTTCTTCGGCATTATTCTTAATCATCCATCTTCTAATAGCTCTTGCACTTCTTCTTATTTTACCTTTAATTTTATAAATCGCATTATCGGATAAGTCTACAACTCTATCATTAAATAAGAAGCCTAAAAATTCAAAAGGCTCACCTTTATTATAAAAATGTTCTTTCTTATTATTAACTTTCAATTTATATTTATCCAAAAATTCATATAACTTATCTCTATATTTATCTCTTTCAGTTTCGGTTTTAGTAAATATTAATATATCATCTGCATATCTAATATAAAAAATAATTTCATTCCAAAAATATTCATCGATTTCTTTTAAATAATAATTTGCAAGGAAAGCACTAATTGGATTACCAGCAATAACTCCTTTATTTTCTAACATTTTTTCTTCTTCGTAAATTACATAAGGATTGGATATAATATCATAAATAGTATCATATAAATCCTTATCATTTATATCATTCTTTAAATTATTTAAGAGTATGTCGGTATTGATACTGTTAAAATAATTGGATATATCTACTTTATAGCCGTACATATTCTTTATATTTTTAGTATAAATAATACTTTTAACAGCATCTCTAACTCCAATTATTTTTCTAAAGGAATATAGATTTCTTGAAAATAAATAATCATATTTATAAAGATAGAAAGAGATAAATTTTAATATATTCATCTCTTCATCAGTATATGTATAAACAATACGCTTTTTAGAAGAATGCTTTTTACTAATCATATGTTTTTTGGGAATAGAAAAATTATAATTATGATTTTTTAATAGAGTAGTAACTTCTTTATATTTTCCACTTTCTACAAAATCTTTAATTATTTCTTTTTCTTTATTTGGAATAAATTCTTTAGATAACCTATCTTCCAAGTAACTATTCCAATAATTATCATTAGTAATATCTTCTAAAAACATAATAAACACATTAAGGAAGGAAAGTAATTGATATTCGATAAAATCGAAATAGATAGGACTATATATATTAATGTCACCTACAAGACAATTACTATAATATACTTCATCCTGCTGTAGATACTGCTTTAAGCAGTGTTCCTTCCAAAAATTATTATAGCATATCATTATTTATTTGCTATAATAAAGATAATAGGAGAGGTTATGACAGAGCAGGATTTAAAAATTTATATTGCAGATTTAAAGGATAAACTAGAACAAATGGATGTTTATACTTTTATTAGTTATGCTCGAAAAATGGAATACGGGCTTCTTAAATTACTTCAAAATGATAATCAAACAGGAATAGATGTTGATACACTTGGTAATGGAAAAATAGTTGATTATCTTATAACGGATGAATATTTTAAAAATGAACTTGGAGAAAAAATAATTAGTGAAGCATCATCTACAGATACATGGCGTTATTTTAGAAATTTATTAAATGAAAATATTGATACAAGCACACTTTTAAATATTTTTAGAGATGATAATTTAGCTAAAGCAAGTGCTAATCAAAATGTAATATATATTCTTATGGCTTCTATGACAGAAAAAGACCCAATAAAAGTTCTAGAATTTGCTTTAGAAAATGATGAGTTTTATAAAGAATATAAAAAAATAGCAGAAAAAAACAATATCATACCAAGTTATATTAACTATGATATTATAAGAAGATTCATCGATAAAGATATTGATTTTGTTAATAGTTGTATTCCATTAAGTAGAGATAGTTATATTGAAATAATTAATGATAAAACAATTAGTAATGATGAATTATATAAAGTATTTAGAAATATTAGAAACATAGAGGTGGCAAATGAATTCTACCAACATGATCCAAGAAGAAAAACTATATTCGATAGATTATCTATCAATGAGACAAGAAATCTTCTAGATAAAAATATATCATTTGATATTACATTACTTGACGATGATAAAGTATTGGAAGCATTAAAATCTAGTAGTGTAGTAGATTTTAGAAGAAATATTAATAGATTCGAAGATAATAATCCTAGTTATGATATGGAAGAGAAAGTCCGTAATTACTATGAAAAAACACTTTCTTCGTATAATCCTGAAAGCAATATGTTTAAAGTATATGAAACTATGCTTGAAGATATAAATAAAAACGGATTTATTTCTTCTACACTTATTAATTACAACGATATACTTTTTGATGAAGAGTTATATAGATGTAGAACAAAAGAGGAATTTATTAGAATATCTGAAAGAAAGATAAAAGAAATAACAACCGATTTTATATTTAAAGATAATACATATAATGTTGATTTAAATATTAAAGAGCTTGAAAGATTTGAAAATAATAATACCCCAATTAATATTGAAAGAGAAAATAGACTTAATACTATTGTATCTATGATTAAAGATAATGATGGTGAAAAAGTAATTATGCTATTTAATAGGTTAAAGAATGGAAACACTCATGAACTTTATTATGATGCAATAAGAGAAACTAAAGAAGTAGTTAATCAAAGAATAAAAGATGGTTCCATAATGCCTTCAAAAGGATTCTCGATTATTAATGGATGTGAAGTATACGATATGAGAAATTCAAAGTTTTATATGCTTGCTAGAACTCTTTCTTATCCGTTTAGAGAAGATACTATAAATGAAAGAGACTGTTATAGTTTGATTTCTGATGAAAATACTTCGTTACTATATGATGATAGAGATGATGTATATTTCTATGGATACGAAGACTTTGATCCTAAAAGAATACTTCATATATTTGAGGGAGATGCTTTTTCAACGGATGGGGAAAGAAACACTACTAAATATGTTAATAGGTTAATGACTCCTAAAGATATTGTTACATCAAATGGATTTTTTAGTGAAATACAATATAAAAACATTGAAAATGGAGAGCATAGATATAAAGCATTAAAGCCAAGTAATGTTATTGCAATAGATAAAATTACGGAAAAAGAAATAGAGGAAAGTAAAAGACTATCTATACCGATAAGACTTATAAGTAAAAAACATATGACTAATTCTAGAATAGTAAGCTTTGATGATTCGCATAGTGTTTATGTAGAATCTTCCTTTGAAGAAAGATTAAGAAAAAAATAAGGACATGTACTTGTATAGTAAATTAAATGTAGGCACCTAAAAAACTGTCTACATTTTTTTGATACAATAAGGCACTAAAATATGTTTTAACTATCGAAGAATTTATATTTTCAATTTTTATTATTTCATTATTCAAAACAATTTAGTATAATAATTGTGTATAGTAGGTGATTATATGAAAAAGGAAAATGGTTTTACCTTAATTGAACTATTAGCTGTAATCATTATAATTGGCGTTGTTATGTTAATTGCAATACCTAGTGTTAGTAGATATATCAATAATTCTCGTAAAAATTCTTATATTAATAATGTAAAAGAAATTGTGTCGGGTATGGTTGCACTAGCAAATTCTGGAGAGTTAGATGTGTATGATTTAGATACTACTTATTATTATCCTGCATCATGCATTAGAACAGAAACAGGTGGAAATACTAGCGCATTTGGTGGAGAGTGGCTTAGTCAGTATGTTGTTTTAACTTATACTGGAGAAGAATTCGATTACTATTATACGGCACTTGATTCTACCAAAAATGGAATGTATATAACTAATAACAAGTTATTATCAACCGATCATATTCTTGGTGGACTTGATAAATTACCTATAGATATATGTATTGGTGATAGAGATAGAATTGTTTATTTTAATGAATCTTGTGATGGTTCATATAGAGAAACATATAATGTTAGGCATCTTGTAAAAGATAAATCATATTATGATCCTGAGACTGCTACTGATTTATTCCAAATTAGAGGTTTATGTAAGTTTAATGGTAAAAATGGAATAGTTGAAGGAGATGGATGTATCGACTACAATGGAGATAAATTTATAGATACAGAGCTTAAATTATTCTCTGAAAAAAATGCAAAGAAAGATTTTTATATTTATTTTGATATAGTTAAAATGGAACCTGCTGATCAAGATACTGGCGTTACTCAAGCAACTTTACTGGCAAATAAATTAGAAAAAGGACAATATCCAGGATTTTGTTTTAGGTTTGCAACAGATAGACTAGAATTTACTCAAAAAATACAGGGTAAGAAGATTTCTAATACTTATCCAATTGGTGGAGTACATTCATTAAAACTATTTAGAAAGGATAGAGTACTTTACTATTCGATTAATGGAGAACCGCTTCATATATTTCAGGATACCAATAATTTTACGGATTACTTTGATAGTACTCTTTACATAGGAGCTGCTCAAGATGGTAATGGTAATCCTTTTAGACACGTAAATGCTACTATATCTAATCTTGTTGTAAAAATGGGAGATATAGACGACTTACTAATTGACTCACAACTTCATACAATTTTCCATTTGCCTGGTGCTTGTAAGTTTAATGGAAGCAATGGTGTTTTAGAAGGAGAAGGATGCGAGCAGTTTCAAGGTCAAAAATATATTGATACAGGTATTAAACTTTTTGATTCACAAAATTACAAGAAAGATTTTGCAATATCTTTTAATATAGATGAGTTTAATCCAAGTAATCAGGAACCTGATACTGAGCATAATACTTTCTTCTCTACTAAAGCTGAAATTTCTAAAACAACTGGAGTTAAAGTTAGACTTGATAACGCAAAGAAAAATATAGAAACAAAAACCTTGTTTAATAATGTTGGTAAAAGTAGTACTAAAGATTATAAAACTGTAAAAACTGTTAAGGTGTATAGAGTAGATGGTATTTTATATACAATGTACAATAATGGTACTTTAACAAAATTAAATGATTTAACAAGTTTCTCAAATTTATTTGATGATACATTATTGTTCGGAGCATCAAAAGATGAAAATGGTATCCCATTTAGATTTTTAAATGCTACACTTTCTAATATAAAAGTACAAATATCTTAATATGCATAGACTAGTCAAGATAAAGTAGACATATCGAAAATGAATATTCTACTTATCTTTTTTTGTAATTAAAATATGAATACATACCGTATTCATCAATTTATAAAAGTGAATTAGTGGTATCATATATCATTTATAACGTTTACTTTTTTCCATTTTTATTGACTTAAAGGCATATATATGATATTATCTTAATGTTTGTAGCCCTCTAGCTCAAACCGCATTGAAGAGGTTTTAAACTTTTATAGTACCTTAAGAGCGAGTCAGACTGAAAAAAAGGAGGAAGATTAATGAAAGCAGTAATTAAAGTTGGTGGAAAGCAAGTTCTAGCAACAGAAGGTGAATCTATCTACGTTGAAAAGATAAATGGTAATGTAGGAGATACAGTTAAATTTAACGAAGTATTAATGCTTGAAGACAAAGTAGGTAATCCTTACGTTGAAGGTGCTTTAGTAGAAGGAACTATCGAAAAGCAAGGAAAACAAAAGAAAATATTAGTTTTCAAATATAAACAAAAAGATAGATCTAATCGTAGAACTCATGGTCATAGACAACCATATACTAAAGTTAAAATAACTAAAATAGCAGGATAATATGATAACGATACAAATATCAAACAAAGATAATATGATAAAAAAAATCAATATTCTAGGACATTCTGGATATGCTGATTTTGGAAAAGACATAGTATGTGCTGGAGTTAGTTCGATAGTGACTACAACGGTTAATGCTATAGAAATGTTTGATAAAAAATATATTTCATACGAGTCAAGAAAAGATAATTTTGAAATAATTATATTAACTCATAATGAAATAGTTGATAATCTCATAAACAATATGATTAATATGTTGAAAGATTTAGAAGAAGATTATCCTAAGAACATTAAATTTAGAAAGGAGAACTTATAATATGTTAAAGTTAAATTTACAATTATTTGCCCATCATAAAGGACAAGGTTCTACATCTAACGGACGTGATTCTGCAGGACGTAGACTTGGAGCAAAAGCAAGCGATGGAGAATTTGTAACTGCTGGTTCAATTTTATATCGTCAAAGGGGAACTAAAATTCATCCAGGAGTTAATGTTAGAAGAGGAAATGACGATACACTATATACTACAGTAGATGGAATAGTAAAATTTGAGCGTTCTGGAAGAGATAAAACAGTAGCAAGTTGCTATCCAGTAAAATAATGAAATAATTAGAGTAAGTAAATTACTCTTTTTTTTATTCTTATTTTTTGTATACTTTATAATTAATATTAGATATAATTAGTACCATAGGAGTAAAGTATGAAGAATAAAGGATTTACTTTGATAGAACTTTTAGCAGTAATAATAATACTTGGTGTTCTTATGTTAATAGCAATACCTAGTGTAACAGCATATATCAATAATTCAAGAAAAGAAGCATACATAAATACAGCTAAACAATATATTAAGGGAGCAACAAATCTAGTTAATACTGGTGAGCTAGATATTTACGATACTGAAACAACTTACTATATACCTTCATCTTGTATAAGTCTTGAAACTGGTGGAGAATCTCCTTACGGAGGTAAATTTATTCCTGCATATATTTTAGTAACTTATGACAATGATTCATTTACATATTATTGGATGAGTCGTGATGATCAAAGTATCGGAATAAAAACACCTGTATTAAGCACTAATTTAAAAAAAGAAGATATTGCATCAGGTGTAAAAGAAAATGATGTATCTGTTAAATATAGTATTGATGGAAGAGATAATCTCATTGAATTTACTGAAGATTGTAAAAGTAAAAAAGATGCTATCCCATCAACAGAACCATTAAATTTCAATGGAGAATCAATAAAAACAAATTTAAAAGTAGGTGATTATGTTACGATTGTTCCAGATGCATCAACATATACAATTACTAGTGATATAACCGGATATAATGGTGATCAAATAATAACTCCAAATGAATTAACTTTATGGAGAGTAATTAATGTTAACAAAAATGGTACGGTGGATTTAGTATCAGATAACGTTTCATCTACGAAAATATTATTTAATGGGACAAGAGGATATGCTAATTTTATTGGTGGACTTCAAATTATTTCAAGACAATATGCAAAATCTGGATATACAGTAAGTACAAGAATAATGGGATATGATGGTCAAACATTAACAATAAATGATACTAGCTATTTTGATGGTTCTACTAATAATCCTCCAAGTACAACGTCAACAAGTTGGCCTCAAAGTGGAACTGGAGAAGAATACCAAGGTGGCGTTTTAGGAGACACTTTATATTTAAGAGATTATTTATTAGTGCGTGGTGTATATAATACTTTAGCAGCAAACGTTGTAGGCACTGATAATAGAGGAGAATATTGGTTAGCATCAAGAATATATAAATATAATAGTACTAATAATAATATGTTTTGGTTCGATGGACGTATAGTACATGAAACTGCATTTAGTACATATACTATTACCTATCGTGGAAGTTATGCATGGTATAATGGTGATCATGGAGCTGCTATTAGACCAATTATTACAGTAAAAGCAGGATTAAAAACAGAAAATGGTACCGGAAGAAAACAAACTCCATACGAGTTAACAAAATAACTATTTTTTTGAAAAATATAATTTATTTATGGGAGTAAAGTCTGAAGAATAGATACTCCATTTATTTTAAAATAAATAACACCTATTAAGGTGTTTTTCTTTGCTTTTAATACTATTTTATGGTAGAATATAACCTACTTTGGAGGATATTATATGAACCTTTTAGTTAGTGATTTTGATGGTACTCTTCATACGAATGATATAAATATTAAAATTAATATAAAAAGAATCCAAGAGTTTATAAATAATGGGAATTTGTTTATGCTATCCTCTGGAAGAAGTTATAATTCGCTTATGGGGAAAGTAATCAAATACAATATACCTTATAATTTTTTAGCTACAGAAGATGGGTCGCATTTATTCGATAACAAAGGGAATGTTTTACATGAAGATATAATGGATAAAAGTATTGTTAACGAGATAAATATAATTAGAAGTTTAAATAAACATAAAGATATACAGTTTGGTACGACCTATGAATACTATAGTGAAGATAAAGGGTTACCCGTTAGCAGTATCAATTTCGTAATAGATAAAAATATGATTAACAAGACTTTCAATAAAGAATGGTCATGTTTAAAAAGAAAACATTCTAATGAATATGAATTCTTAATATATGGATATGGTAATGAATATTATTATTGTATTAAAGATAAAGGAATAGATAAAAAAAAGCCAGTAGATGAACTAGCTAAGATATTGAAACTAGATTTTAATAATATATTTACTATTGGAGATGGAGATAACGATTTTCCTATGATAATGCATTATAATGGATATATGATAGGAGACAATGAATCTTTGAAAAAAGTAGCATTAAAGTGCTATAATGAAGTATATGAATTAATAGATGATATCGAAAATCAAAAGATAAAAAGAAGGTGATTTTATGTTTGTAGATGAGGTACTTTTAAAGGTTGAAGCTGGACGCGGTGGCGATGGTTGTTTAGCTTTTAGAAGGGAAAAATACGTACCTATGGGTGGACCATATGGAGGTAATGGCGGAAGAGGTTCCAATATTATATTTAAAGTCGATGAAGGATTACATACATTGATTGATCTAAGATATGCTAAGGTTATCAAAGGAGATAAAGGGGACAATGGTAGAGGTAAAAATCAAAATGGTAAGAATGCCGATAATACCATTGTAAAAGTCCCTCAAGGAACGATAATAACCGATGTTGATACAGGCCTTGTTATAGCCGATTTAAAGAATAAAGACGATGAAGTTGTAGTTGCTGAAGGCGGTAGAGGTGGTAGAGGAAATACTGCATTCAAAACCCAAAGCAATCCCGCTCCAAACTTCTGTGAAAACGGAGAACCTGGAGAAAGAAGAAACATTAAAGTAGAACTTAAACTCCTTGCAGACGTAGGGCTAGTTGGTATGCCAAGCGTTGGTAAAAGTACGATAATTTCAAACGTATCCAAAGCAAAACCAAAGATAGCTGCATATCACTTTACTACCTTAAATCCTAACTTGGGCGTAGTTAAAACAAGAAATGGGAAAAGTTTCGTACTTGCTGACTTACCTGGATTAATCGAAGGCGCAAGTCATGGAGAAGGATTAGGTTTTAGATTTTTAAAACATATCGAAAGAACAAGAATGATTTGCTATGTTGTAGATATGTCTGGGTACGAAGGTAGAAATCCATATGATGACTACGTCAAAATAAAAAATGAATTAAAAGAATTCAATCCTAAACTAATCAAAAAAGAAGAGGTAATAATAGCCAATAAAATGGATGGTGAAACAGCTAAAGATAATCTTAAAGAATTTAAGAAAAAAGTTAAAGGGATTAAAATATTCGAAGTTACTGCAATATTAAATGAAGGATTAGAAGATGTGATGGATTATTTAGGAGATAAACTAGATGAAATAAAAACTGAAAATCTATATGATGAAGAAAGTACAGAAGACTTTGTACTATATAAATTTAAAAACGAAAAACCTTTCACTATTGAGAAAGAAAATAATATATTTGTAGTAAAAGGTAAAGAAGTAGAAAGACTACTTGCAATGGCAAGACTAGGTACCGATGAAGCAGAGATGAGATTTGCTAAAAAATTAAGAAAAATGGGAATAGATGATGAACTTATAAAAATGGGAATTGAAGAAGGAGATAAGGTTAAAATTCTAGATACCGAATTTGAGTTCAAATAGTATTTATCACATTACTATATTATGGTACAATAATAGAGGTGAAGATATATGAATAGAAGTGAATTAAGAGAAATAGCAATTAAGGTATTATACCAAATAGATATACTAACTTCATTAAAAGAATCTTATGATGTAAATGAACTAATAAAGGAACAAATAGAAATAAAGAATGATTTTGTTGAAGAATTAGTAAATGGTGTGTTATCAAATTTAAAAGATATTAAGAAGATGGCAAATAAATATCTTAATGATTGGACTATCGATAGGTTAAGTAAAGTTGATAAAGCAATTCTTGAAGTAGGTATATACGAACTTCTATATACGGAAACACCAAGTATAGTTTCGATCAATGAAGCAATTGAACTATCTAAGAAATATAGTGATGAAAAAGTAACTAAAATGATTAATGCTTGCTTAGACAAAATATATCACGATAATAAGGAAGATTAAATGAATAACGATTATTTAACAGTTACACAATTAACTAAATATATCAAATATAAGATAGATAACGATCCGCATTTGATGAAGATATATTTAAAAGGTGAAATATCCAATTTTAAGAATCATACGAGAGGTCACTTATATTTTACTATAAAGGATGAAAACACCCGAATAAATGCTATCATGTTTGCTAGTAATGCTTCTAAACTTAAAATGGAACCTCAGGATGGTATGAAAGTACTAGTATGTGGAAGAATAAGTGTCTACGAAGCAACAGGTAGTTATCAGATATATGTTGAAACAATGGAAGAAGATGGATTAGGTAACCTATACTTAGAATTTGAAAAATTAAAGAAGAAATTAGATGCCGAAGGACTATTCGATGAATCGCATAAGAAAAAAATACCAGAGATACCATGCAGAATAGGTATAATAACGGCTCCAACTGGTGCAGCAATAAAAGATATATTATCGACTATTAAAAGACGTTGGCCAATAGCAGAAACGATACTTTTTCCTAGCTTAGTCCAAGGAAAAGATGCTGCGGAAGATATAGTAAGAAATATTGAAAGAAGCAAGGATTTTGATCTGGATGTACTCATAATTGGGCGCGGTGGTGGTTCGATTGAAGACCTATGGTGTTTTAATGAAGAAATAGTTGCAAGAAGTATATATGCATTAGATGTACCCGTAATAAGTGGTGTAGGTCATGAAATCGATTTTACTATAGCCGATTTCGTAGCCGATTTAAGAGCGCCAACCCCAACCGGAGCTGCTGAGATGTGCGTTCCTAATATTAATGATGTTCTAAATAAGATAAAACAGTTAGAAGTTCGTTCAAGTCAAAGCATGGATAAAATGATTAAACTAAATAAAGAAAAACTTCATAAACTGATGGATAGCTATATATTGAAAACACCAAAGGCTATGTATGAAGTAAAAGAACAAAGTTTTGATAATATCTATGAAAGATTAATAATTAGTTATAAAAATTTAATTGAGACTAATAAAAATAAGATTATAATACTAGATAACAACTTGAATAATGCAATAATTAATAGATTAAATAATGATAAAAATAAATATGTTAATATTATCAATAAACTCGAAGTACTTAATCCATTATTAACTTTAAAAAGAGGGTATTCGATAGCTAAAAAGAATAATAAGGTAGTTAATAGCGTTAAGGAACTTAAAAAGGATGATAAAATTAATATAGAATTAAAAGATGGAGAAGTAGAGGCAACCGTAGTCTAAAGGAGGGAATATGGCAAAAGATAAAAATGAAAAATCATTTGAAGAAAATTTACAGGATTTAGAAGTTATCGTTAAAAATTTAGAAAGTGGTAATATTCCACTAGATGATGCAATCAACAAGTTTAATGAGGCTATGAAGATAGCTAAAGAATGTAATGATAAACTAAAGAATGCCGAAGAAAGCATCAATAAAATATTAAAGGATAATGGTAAACTTGAAGATTTTCAAATAGAAGAATAGGAGTTGGGATTATATGAAAAATTTATTTTATAGAGTATTCTTGTGGTTATTCATAGGTCTACTTATTACTTTTACTACTGGATATGTAGTATCATTAAATCAAAATATGATGATTAATATCTTTTCCGGTATAACCATGTATATATTGATATTATTGGAATTAGGAATAGGTATTTTCCTTAGTCTGAGAGTTTGGAATATGAAAGGATCAACAGCAACTTGTCTATATATCTTTTATACATTCTTGACGGGTTTAACTCTATCAGCAATATTTATTAAATATCAAATTACTACTATAATGTTTATCTTTGTAGTAGCAGCTGTATTATTTGGTATATTTGCTATTTTAGGTAAATTATTGAAACTAGATTTAACAAAGATTAGTACTTTCCTATTGATGATGTTAATAGGTATAATCGTTCTTGGCATAGTTAATATATTTATAGGTAGTTCGATGCTAAACACTATCATCTCATGTGTAAGTCTAATCGTGTTTTTAGGATATACAGCATATGATATAAATAAAATAAAACAGATGATTGGTTATAAAGGCGAGAAAGAGCAAAATCTAGCAATAGTTGGTGCCTTTTCACTATATTTAGACTACATACATATATTTATTGATTTATTAAATTTATTTGGGGGAAATTCGAGGGATTAAAAATGAAAAAAGTATTAAACATAATATTTATTTTAACATTTGTAGCTGGTTTATTAGGATTTACAATTCTTGATACAACTAGAACTGTTTTAAATAATAATACAAGCACAACTAAAAGAAGTGAACTATCAACTTTTGGAGTTGGAGCACTATATGATATTAAAGGAGAAGATAAACTTGTTACTTATTCTGAAATAATGAATATTGATAGTGTTAATCCAGAAATAGCACATAGATATTTAGATGAAGATTTAAAGAAACAAGGAATTCCTATAGAAGCACTTGATTACGTATTAAAGGAAGATGACTATCAAGGCATGTATTATGAATATAGAGCAAGTGCTATTGGATATCTAAAGGGAGAAAATGAAAAACCTAAACTAGATATTCCTAGAATACTTGGAATGGTAGATAGAGGATTAACTAAATATAACGAAGAAAAGAATGATGATTTACCAGTAGAAGATATCAAAAATGACACTAATGTAGTTGCTCAAGGCATCGATACAAAAATAGAAACTTTAAAGAATAATAAGGTTGTAACAAGCGGTGTTAAAGTTGCTACAAGCAATAAACTATATTATGGATCAATTGCACTAATAGTAATATCAGCAATAGCATTGTTGATAATCAACGGAATAGTTAAAGGATTACAAAATATAGGTATAGGATTCATTATTAGTGGTATCCTATCATTAATTTGTTCAATTCTATTGAATACTAATATATTGGTTTTAGACAAATTAAAAGATTTAGCATCTATGATTATAAAATATATAAGTAATAAAACTCTAACGTTAGGAATAATATATATAGTAGTAGGTATATTCTTAATAGTCATCACCATTATAATAACTAATTCAAAAACTAAAAAAGATAAAATCAAAGAAACTAATGACAATGACGACGACAAAGAAGAAAAAAAAGAAGAAAAGAAGTCAAAGAAAAGTGAAAAATATCTTTTCTTTTTCTATTATTGTTAGTAAAATTATAATAGGTAATGGATATGAAAGTGTTTGATTTTGATAATACAATTTATGATGGTGAAAGCATGGTAGACTTTGTCTATTTCATGATGGAAAAGAAGGAAAAGTTAAAGAAATATAAAGGTGTAGTAGATAGATTATTAAAACTATATGAACTAAACTTATTATCTCCAAGTTTAATAGAAAATGTTATTAATAAATATAGAGGAGAATTGAATTTCCCAACAGCCAATATTAAAAGTTATATAGATGAATTTTGGAAAATTAATAAGGGAAAGATAAAAAAAGACATGTTAGCTAAGATAAGTAAAGACGATTTAATTATAACGGCTGCTCCAGATATATTACTTGAGCCTATAAAAAAGAAACTCAAAACTAATAATATTTATACTTCGATAGTTAATATGGAAACCAAAGAATTAGTTTTTATGTGTTATAAAGAAAATAAAGCAAAAAAATATAAAGAACTATATGGTGATCAAATGATAGATGAACTATATACAGATAATTATGCTGATAAACCATTAATGAAAATTTCTAAAAAAGTATATCTAATTGATAAGAAAACAAAAGAATATAAAATAATAAAGGGAGCATAATTCAAATGAAAAAGAATAAGAAAAGTAGTGAAGAAAGAATCAATTTAATATTGATTTTAGTTATTATGTTACTTATGGTTATCGGTATAATAATTATAGCTTTAAAGACAAATAATGCTATGATAGAAGGAAAATCAAATTATCTTGAAATTAATCGATTATTAAAGTAGATATGATGTCTACTTTTTATTTTGAAAAAAAATTAGCACTTTCATATTGACATCTGCTAACGAGAAGAATATAATTAATTTAGCACTTGAAAAAATAAAGTGCTAAATAGGTGGAGGTGCATATGTTAACTAATAGGCAAAACGAAATATTAGCACTAATCGTTCTAGAATATATTAAGTTAGCTAAACCTGTTGGTTCTAATTTGATATGTGATCGATTGAATGTATCAAGTGCCACAGTAAGAAGTGAAATGGCAGTTTTAGAAGAATATGGATTGCTTGAAAAAACACATACTTCCAGTGGTAGAGTTCCTAGTGAAAAAGGATATAGATACTATGTTGATAATCTTATGAAACCTAAAGAAATAAGCGGAGAAGATATGTTAAAATTACAACTTATCTTCAATAATAATCAATTGGATTTATCCGATTGTTTAAAGAAAAGTCTTGAAATAGTATCTGAAATAACAAATTATACTACTATTGTTTTAGGTGGAAAAAGTCATGATAACATTCTTAAAGAAGTCAATGTAGTTCCGATATCTGCCAATCAAATAACCGTTATTGTTATAACGGATAAAGGATTCGTAGAGCATAAAACAATAAATGTCGAAGGAATTAGTTTGGACGAGGTTAAGAAAACAGTTTCACTTATTAATAATATGATAATCGGTACGCCAATAGATGAAGTATCAGCAAAACTAGAGTTCGAGATTAAACCGATTATTGGTAATTATGTTAAAGAACATGAGAGATTATACAATGCATTTTATAATGTATTCTCCAATTTTACTGAAAAGAATGTTGATATTAGAGGTCAAAAGAATATACTTAAATTACCTGAATTTAACAGCGTAGAAAAAGTAAAAGATGTTCTTGATAATCTTGATGATAATATCGATAGATTAGTTGAAAAAGATGAAGATAATAATATCAATATTTATATTGGTAAAGAAAATCAAATTGATGATGAAATGACAGTAGTAAAGACAAACTATAGAACAAGTGGTGAAGAAGGAACAATAGCAATTATTGGGCCAAAGAGAATGGAATATGATAGAGTTGTTAATTTACTAGAGTTTATCAAAGAAAATATCGAGAATACAAAGGAGTAATATGAAAAAAGAGAAAGAAATAAATACAGAAAATAGCTCTGTTAATATACCAATAAACAGCGAAGAAGCTAACAACAAAGACAAAATACTGGAAGAGAAAAACAAAGAAATAGAAGAGCTTAATAAAAAAGTAAACGAATTAACTGAAAAAGTAAAATATAATCAAGCAGAATTAGTTAACTATCGTAAAAGAAAAGATGATGAAGTATCCAATATGCTTAAATTTGCTAATCAGGATTTGATAGTGGATTTAATACCGATATTAGATAACTTCGAAAGAGCTTTAAAGCTTGATGAAAGTAAGATGGATGAAGCATCTAAGAAAATGTTACAAGGATTTAGAATTCTATATAATAGTTATGTTGAAACGCTTAAGAAATATGGCGTTGAAGAAATAGAAACTATGGGTAAAAATTTTGATCCAATGTTACATGAAGCATTAATGACAGGAAAGGATGAAACCAAAACAAATGATGTAATTCTTGAATGTTTATTAAAAGGATATACTTTAAAAGGTAAAGTTATAAGACCTAGTAAAGTAGTGGTAAATTGTCTAGATGATTGATATAACAGGAAGTAACGATATAATAAGTTATCTATCATGGTGCGAAGCAAATAATATCGAACCATTTGATGATAACCAAAATGAAAATGAAAATAATGAAGAATTGAATATAGAAAAAGAAGAACAAGTAAAAGTTCTAAAAAAAGGAAGGATGATTAAATATGAGTAAAATAATAGGAATCGATTTAGGTACAACAAATAGTTGTGTATCTGTATTAGAAGGTGGAGAAGCAAAGGTAATACCAAATCCAGAAGGTGGTAGAACTACTCCATCAGTAGTGGCATTTAAGAAAGGGGAGAGAATTGTTGGAGATGCTGCAAAGCGTCAAGCAATTACTAATCCAAATACAGTATCAAGTATTAAGAGATTAATGGGTACTGATAAAAAAGTAGAATTAGATGGAAAGAAATATACTCCAGAAGAGATTTCAGCAATGATCCTTGGATATATGAAAGACTATGCTGAAAAATATTTGGGAGAAAAAGTTAGCAAAGCAGTTATAACTGTTCCTGCATACTTCAATGACTCACAAAGACAGGCAACAAAGAATGCTGGTAAGATTGCTGGATTAGAAGTAGATCGTATAATTAACGAACCTACAGCTGCTGCTTTAGCTTACGGTCTTGATAAACAAGAAGACTCTCATACAATTCTTGTTTACGACTTAGGTGGTGGTACATTCGATGTATCTATCCTTGATTTAGGTGATGGAGTATTCGAAGTAAAAGCAACTGCAGGTAATAACAAATTAGGTGGAGATGATTTCGATAATCGTATAATCGACTATCTAGTTGAACAATTCAAAATGGAAAATGGTGTAGATCTTTCTAAAGATAAAATGGCAATGCAAAGACTTAAAGAAGTTGCTGAAAAAGCTAAGAAAGACTTATCAGGAATGAGTTCTACTCAAATATCTGCTCCATTCATATCACAAGGAGATGAAGGACCACTTCACCTTGATATGACATTAACTAGAGCTAAATTTGAAGATTTGATTAGCGACTTAGTTGAATCTACATTAGATCCAGTAAGACAAGCAATGAAAGATGCTAAAGTAAAAGCAAAAGATATAGATAAAGTATTATTAGTTGGTGGTTCAACAAGAATTCCAATGGTTCAAGAATTAATTAAGAAAGAACTTGGAAAAGAACCATCAAGAGAAGTTAACCCAGATGAAGTTGTTGCTATGGGAGCTGCAATTCAAGGAGGAGTATTAACAGGAGAAGTAAACGACATCGTATTACTTGACGTTACACCACTTTCATTAGGACTTGAAACTTTAGGTGGAGTTATGACAGTATTAATTCCAAAGAATACTACTATTCCAACTAATAAGAAACAAGTATTCTCTACTGCAGCAGACAACCAACCAGCTGTTGATATTCATGTATTACAAGGTGAAAGACCAATGGCTGCCGATAATAAGACACTTGGTAATTTCCAATTAAATGGTATACCAAGAGCACCTCGTGGAGTTCCACAAATCGAAGTTACATTCGATATAGATGCTAATGGAATCGTTAATGTATCAGCAAAAGATCTTGGAACTAATAAAGAACAACATATCACTATAACTTCTTCAACAAACTTAACTGACGATGAAATCGATAGAATGGTTAAAGAAGCTGAAGAAAACAAAGAAAAAGATGAAAAGCGTAAAGAAGAAGCAGATCTAAGAAACGATGCTGAACAACTAGTTTTCCAAACAGAAAAGAGCATTAAAGACTTAGGTGATAAGATTACAGATAAAGAAAAAGAAGAAGCTGAAGACCTAGTTAAAGAATTAAAAGATGCACTTGATAAAGATGACTTAGATGATATTAAAGAAAAGAAAGAAAAGCTAGAAGAGAAAGCTATGGCTTTAGCTACTAAAGTATATGAAAATATAAGCAAAGAAAATGCTGAAACAAATAATACTGAAGAAGAAGCAGAAGAAACTCCAAAAAAAGGTAAAAAGAAAAAAGACGACGATGTCGAAGAAGCTAAATACGAAGAAAAATAATTAGAAAGAGATATGAAGCTCTAGTAGTTAATAATCTAGAGCTTCTATTTTAAGTAAGGAGAATATATGATAAAAGAATTAACGAGAGAAAATACTGATGATAAATATAAATGGGATTTATCAAAAATATATATAAATGAAGATGAATATAATAAAGATATAGATAGAGTTAAAATGCTACTAGAAGAAATTAAAAAAGACGAAAAGAATTCTTTGAAAATGCCTCCTTATTTATATAAAACAACAAAGGATATCGAAAGTATATCTAGGATTATACAAAAATTATATACATATAAAAGTTTGAAATACAACGAAAATATCAGTGATACAGTTTCTATTAAAGATTTGGATTCAATAATGAATTTAAATGTAGAAATAGATAATGCAATTTCATTTTATGAACCAAGTCTATTGAAACTTAAATATAGTGATATAGAAAAGATGTATAGTGAATATCATTCATTGAAAGAGTATGAATTATATTTTAAAAATCTATTTAGATATAAGAAATACATGCTAAGTAAAGTTGAAGAAAAATTAATTACAAAATTAACTAAAGCATATAATGATAATGAAAAGATATTCTCTTCGCTTTCTGATTCTGATATTAGATTTGATAATATAATTGATGAAAAAGATAATAGTGTAGAATTAAATAATACTAATTATAGAAGATATATTGAATCAAGTAATAGAAGAGTACGTGAGGAAGCATTTAAAAGCCTTTATAAGACATATAAACAACATACAACTACATTTACCTATCTTCTTACTGATCATGCAAAAAAGAATGCAATATTTGCAAATTTAAGAGGTTATAAATCTACACTTGAAAAGGAAACATATAAGGATGAATTGAATCCAAAAGTAGTAGAGACTCTAATTAAAAGTGTTAATAAAGGATTAGCTCCATTGCATAAATACTATAAAATAAGAAAAGAAATGCTTAGTCTAGATGAACTTCATCTATATGATACTTATACTCCTGTAGTAAAAAATATTGCAAGATCATATACTTATGAAGAAGCACAAGAAATAATTAAAGAAGTAACAGGTGTATATGGTAAAGAATATTCTGAAGTAATAGATAGAGCATTCAAAGAACGTTGGATAGATGTATATCCTGGTCAAGGAAAAACGAGTGGGGCATTCTCCGGTGGTTGTTATGATACATATCCATATATACTTACCAATTTCCAAGGAAAATATGATGATGTATCAACCCTTATTCATGAATTAGGTCATTCTGTTCATAGTTATTATTCAAGAACATATAATCCTTATATATATTCTGATTATCGTATAGTAGTTGCTGAAGTAGCATCGACAGTTAACGAATTATTACTTGCTAAGCATGTATTAAAAAATTCTAAGAGCAATAAAGAGAAACTATATATACTTGATAGACTAATAAATCTATTCAAAGGAACGATATATAGACAAACGATGTTCGAAGAATTTGAAAAATATCTTTATGATAAAGTAGAAAAAGATGAACCATTATCAAGTGATGAACTTTCTAATTATTATTATGAATTAAATAAGAAATATTTTGGAGATGCTGTATTAATCGACGATGAAATAAGATACGAATGGGAAAGAATACCTCATTTCTATTACAATTTCTATGTATATAAATATGCATCAGGATTATCAAGTGCTGCTAAAATCGTAAGTGATATACTTGATAATAAGGAAAATGCAAAAGATAATTATATTAGTTTCCTAAAGAGTGGATCAACACTTTCTCCAAATGAGGAATTAAAGATAGCCGGTGTTGATTTAACAAAAGAAGAAACATATAAAAATGCTATCAAGATGTTTAAAGAATTAGTAGATGAATTTGAAAAAACATATAGAGAATATAAAAGAAGTGGTGAATAATGAGTAAAAAAGATTATTATGAGACATTAGGTGTAGAAAAAAGTGCTTCCGATGCTGAGATTAAAAGTGCTTATAGAAAACTAGCTAAGAAATACCATCCTGACCTTAATAAAGAAGAAGGTGCAGAAGAAAAGTTCAAAGAAATTCAAGAAGCATACGATGTCTTAGGCGATGAAGAGAAAAGAAAACAATACGATCAATTCGGTAGTGCAGCTTTTGAACAAGGTGGTTTCGGAGGCGCAGGCGGATACTCAGGTTATGGAGGATTCGATGCATCAGGATTTGATTTTGGTGATATATTCGATAATATCTTTGGAAATGGCTTTGGGTTTGGTGGTTCTAGCGCTAATAGTGCACCTAGAGCACAAAGAGGTAGCGATCGACTAATGAGAGTAAACCTTTCTTTTGATGAAGCTATCTATGGATGTGAAAAAGATATTAAGGTAGATGTTACAGAAGATTGCGATAAATGTAATGGTAAAGGTGGTTTTGGTGAAAAGACCTGCCCAACTTGTCATGGTAGCGGGACTGTAACACAAGAACAAAGAAGCATATTTGGTCAATTCGTAACCAAAACGACATGTCCTGATTGTCACGGAAAAAGAAAATCATTTGATAAGACTTGTAGTGACTGTCGTGGTGAGGGTAGGGTAATTAAACACAAAACTCTTACAATAACTATCCCTAAAGGTGTAGATAATGGTACTAGATTAAGATTATCAGGTAAAGGTGACAGTGGTATAAACGGTGGACCTAATGGAGATTTATACTTAGAATTTGCTGTTAAAGAGCATGAATTTTATAATAGAGATGGTAATGATTTATACTTAAAAATTCCACTTACTTTAAGTGAAGCAATCCTAGGTTGTAAAAAAGAAATACCTACAATCTATGGTAATGTCAAAGTGCAAATACCTGCAGGAACAAACACCGGTGATAAGCAAAAACTTAAAGGAAAAGGTATCGAGAACGAACAAAGAGGAACTAAAGGTGATCTATACATATTGATGGATGTAAGAATGCCAGCTAAACTTTCTAGAGATCAAAAGAAATTGATTGAGGAATTAGATGGAACAGATCTATCAGATAATGTATTGAATAAATTCGATAGATTCGTTGCCAATAATGAATAGACTTTATGTCTATTTTTTTATTATAGTTTTTACATTTAAAAAGTTATATTATATAATAATAGTATAATAAGAGTTAAGGTGTGATATGGAAGAAGAAATTAATAGTTATATAGATTATCTTACTTTTGAAAGAAGAAACTCCAAAAATACTTGTGATTCTTATAAAAGTGATTTAGAGGAATATAGACTATATCTAAAGCAAAAAAATATAAATAGAGTTGAAGATGTTAAAAGAGAAGATATAACAAAATATCTAGAATTGTTAAAAAAAGAAAACAATAAAGAATCAACTGTAGCTAGAAAACTAACAGCAATCAAGAACCTTCATAAATACATGTTTGCTAAAGAAATAATCAAAACTGATGTTTCAAGTACGGTTGAAAGGCCAAAATTAGCTAAGCATCTACCTAATGTACTAACTGTCGAGGAAGTAGATAAACTTCTAGATATCAAAATGGATACCATATATGATATACGAAATAAAGCTATGCTAGAATTATTATATGGTACAGGTCTAAGAATTAGTGAATTATTAAACTTAAGAACATTTGATTTAGACCTAGAAAATTGCATAGTTAGATGTATAGGTAAAGGTTCAAAAGAACGAATTGTTCCAATAGGTGAATACATTATTACTTATTTAACTGAATATTTAGAAATAAGGCCAAATTTTATCAAAAAGAAAAATCCAGATTATTTATTTTTAAATAAAAATGGTGGTAAATTATCTAGATTTAGTTTCTTTAAAATATTGAAGAAATTATTAAATGATAAAGGTATTAATAAAGAGATTTCACCACATTCTTTAAGACATAGTTTTGCAACGCATATGCTTGAAAATGGTGCAGATTTACGAAGTATTCAAGAACTTCTTGGACATTCCGACATTGCTACGACAAGAATATATACTCATATTTCAAATAATAAAGTAAAAAATGATTATAATGAATATCATCCACGAAGTAAAAAGATGGGAGAATAATTATGAAATTTAAAAGAATATTTTTAATAGTACTTGATTCGCTGGGAGTAGGTGAGGCAACTGATGCTGCTAACTACGGTGATCAAGGAGCAAATACGTTAAAACACGTAATGAATTCATACGATTTATTTATACCTAATTTGAAGAAATTAGGATTTGTTAATACGCTTAATATGGATGATAATAACGAAGTTGAAGCATATTATACTATCGCTAGACCAACAAATGTAGGTAAGGATAGTCTAACAGGACATTATGAAATAGTTGGGATAAAGAATGAAGTACCATTTAAGACATTTACTGAAAGAGGATTCCCATTAGAGCTTCTTGAAAAGATAGAAAATGCAACGGGGAAAAGAGTAATTGGAAACAAGGTAAGTAATGGTGAAAATATTATCAATGAATTAGGGGAGAGACACTTATCATACAAAAGTTTGATAATATATACTTCGACTGATTCAACACTGCAAGTTGCTGCTCATGAGGATATTATTCCTATTCCTAAATTATATAGTTATTGTGAAAAAATAAGAGAAGTAACTTTAACCGATGATTATAGAATAGCTCGTGTTATTGCAAGACCATTTACTGGTAAGCCAGGAAAATTCAAATTTTGCCAAGAACGTAGTGATTATGCAATTAAACCTCCATCAAAAAGTGTACTAGATAGTCTTAAAGAAAAAGATTTAAGTGTTATATCAATCGGAAAGATAAGTGATATATTCGATGGACAAGGAATAACTAAAATTGTTAAATCCTCGTTTACAAATATGGATACTTTAAATAAGATAACCGATATAATGAGTAAAAAATTCCAAGGATTATGTTTTGCAAATCTATCGGATTTTGATGCATTATATGGTCATACAAGAAACCCTGATGGATATGCTAAAGCAATTGAAGAATTAGATGTAGAAATACCATTAATCTTAAATAAATTAGAAAATGATGATTTACTGATATTTACTTCTGATCATGGCTGTGATCCAACTTTTAAGGGGAATGCTCATACAAGAGAAAATGTACCGGTTATAATATATAGCAGAATGTTTAAAGAACCAAAGAAAATGGATATATTAAATTCATTTGCGGACATTGGAGCAACAATTGCAGAAAATTTCGAAGTAGAAAAACCATTAAATGGTAATAGTTTCTTAAGTAAACTAATATAAAAGGGGAGTGATAATATGAATTACATTATTTGTTCAATATTAATATGCTATAACATAATAGGAAGTCTACTTATTTCTAAAAAAAGTAAAAATAAAATAATAGAAGTAATTACCAATAATAACAAAAATATATTCATAAAAGAGTATAAAAAAACAAATATAATACTATTATTTATGAATCTAGTGTTTATAGTACTAAAAGTTATTTACGATACTTACTTTATACCTGATATTATTATATTTGTATTATTGTTAGCAACATTTATGTTTTATAACCTAAATAATAAGATTAAAATAAATAAAGAATATAGATTATTAAGTAAAAATGATAATACATTATATAGTATGATTATCAATCTTATAGTCAATATTGTATTTATCGAAGAAATTATATCAATAAAGGATCTATATTCACTTGGATATTTGAATTTCATAGGTATTATATTTATTATTTTTAACATAGCTAAAATTAGTTCATTCTTTAGAAAATATAAATCAATAATGACATTCAAAGCATCTCAAAAAGATTACTTAGAAGATATTAAGACATCATTATTAGTAGAAAAAAACATAATATTAAAATATTCTGCAATAGGGATAGCAATAATATTTTTACTATATGTTAAACTTCCATATGCCTATATAGTATATATATTATTTGTAGTATTAGCACTATTGATATTAAAATCAATTATAGATAAGATTAGAAGTGATTTAAAATCATTTAATAAAGACTTATATAATATGAATTTTAGCCCTAGTAAACTAGATATAGCTAATATTAAGAGAAGAATATTAATAGTAAATACATCAATAATAATAATTATAATTGTGGCTACTCTATCGATAATTAGTTATTTAGTAGGGGAGATAGAATTTATTATATTTGCTATAAATGTATATTTTGTAATTATGTATTTATTATTAAAATATAAATGTGATTTTATATATGTAGTATATGCTTTAGAAAAAGATAATATAGATAAAAATAAGTATAGCGTAAATATAAATGATAAAATAACTGAAATAATTGATTATAAAAAATCATTTTTGAATTTTAATTTATATAAGATAGCATATATAGATAAAGATAATAATATATATATATCAGATATAGAACTATATAATATCAAAGATAAACATGAAGATGTAGAAATATATATTAATCCAGCAAGGAAATGTGATTATGTAGTAGTAGAGGAAGATTATTATTAATCTTTTTCTTCATATAAGCAAGGCAACATAATCTTAATTATGGGAAGTAGGATATTTTAATAAATTAGTAAGATGATTGTTCATCTTTTGATAAAATAAATACTTATTCTATCCTTATATTATAAGGATATTATCCATATATATAGAACATATTTACGATTGCATATGATTAATTTGATTATTTATATATAAATATATTTAATCTATTATTTATTATTATAAGATTATTCTATTTCATTTTTTATATCAATATTTCTTATATGATGATCTATTATCCATCTAAAAGTCAAAATAATGCAAATTTTGAATATTAATTGATTCAATAGTACATCTACCCTCTTTTTATGAATGTGATAAAAATAGGGGACTTATATTGAAAATTTTAATACTATGTTATTTCAAATATAATTTACTGATAATAATATATATCAATAATCTTATATGATTATTAGAGTATTCAATTAGATACAATACATCAATACATCAATATATAAATTTATTAATGTTAGAATAGGGTATTTAAAAGAATATATGCTTTATATATAGTCTTTTACTTATACTACTCCCCTACACTATTTCTAATATAAAAGAAAAAAAGCTCTGATCGAGCTTAAAATTTTCTTGTTTCTATCTCAGCAATCTTATCTAGAACTTCTTTGGCATTAGTTTCGGTTATTTCATTATAACCTAATTCCCTTAATGCTTGAACTTTAGCAGTATTTAATTCTTGAGTTCTTGATAATTTCTCTTCATTTTTATGTTCTATTTCCTTTACAAATTTCTTATGAACTTCAGCAAGTTTAATCTTTGAAGTACCTCCACCATGATATAGTGAGAAACCTGAATACATAATTGCTTCGAATGCGAATTGATGATCCTGATTGAATGCAAACTCGTTCGGATCAGTAAAGCCTAATGATTTAGACATATAGGCAAGCGTATATTTTAATTCAGCAGTATTCTCCATTGATTGTAAAAAATGATAAAGATAAGTAAATGTATAGAATGTAGTCTTTGTTTTATCATCTGCTAATTGTTCTTTTAATAAATTAATAATGTCTGTAAGTAATTCTTGTTCTTTCTTATTAAATCCTTTAAGATCAGCAAGTACTTCCTTATCCTTTGTATCTTTTACACCATCATTTAATCTTGTTTCTACTTCCATAATATAATTGCTATCGATAACAAGACCTGATAGTTCTTCTTCGGATTTAATATTTAATAGACCAAGGATCTTTGTTAATTTTTCCTTTGGCCATTCTTTTAATGTTTCAAGTGATAAATAGTTATATAACATTTGTCTTGATACACCTAAATATTTAGCAAGTCTTACTTTAGATATTCCAAGTTCACTTAATACATTGTTTAGCGTGTCGTTCATAATATATTACCTCCTCTAACCTCTTCCTACCATAATTTTACTAAAATTTGTAATTTATTGTCAAGTAATATGTAAAATTATATATTTTTTTATAAATACATCATTATTTTATCGAGTTTTGGCTTTAATCGCTTATCAAATTCATCAATCATGAATGCAAAATTTGTAATTAATTGCATCTCAGCAAGAGAATATAAAACACATAAAACCGTAGCTTTTGATGAGATATCATGTATATCGAATATAAATCCTACCGATCTAGCAGTTGCTAGAATTCCTATAATACAAATAAGGAATATCAATCTATGGTAATTATTTATAGGTTTAGTTATTATCCATAATATATCAAATCCCATAACGGATATTAAATATATACTTGTTGTGGACATTTCTTGCTGACTAATACCAAACATCTCAGTAAAGAATATAAGTGCTATTATTGCAGTAAAACTAGTTAATCCAGCTGGAAGAGCATATTCCATAACTTCTTTTATGAATCTACCTTTAGGTTTACTGATATTGTTCTCAAATGTAAGCAAAAAGGCAGGTAATCCTATATTAAAGAATGAAATAATTGATATTTGATTTGCTTGTAAAGGATAATTTATTGAAGATATTATCGAAAATAATGCTAATAGAAATGAGAATATATTTTTATATATAAATAATGTTGCTGATCTAGTAATATTATTTATATTTCTTCGCCCTTCATATATTATGTTTTTCATATGAGAAAAATCTGAATCTAAAAGAACTACTTGGGCAGCACTTCTTGCAGCATCGCTCCCCTCTCCCATTGCAATCGAACAGTCAGCTTCTTTCATAGCTAAGATATCATTTACTCCATCACCAGTCATTGCAACTTTTCTTCCTGTTTGTTTAATTGCATTTATAATTGCTTTCTTTTGTTCCGGTTTAACTCTACCAAATATAGTATATTTAGTAACTGCTTCTTTAATTTTATCTAATGAATCAAGAGTACTAGCATCGATATATTTATCGGCATTATAAATATTTGCTTCTTTTGCTATATTTGAAACGGTTACAGGATTATCTCCTGATATTACCTTAATTTCTACACCTTGTTCTTCTATATAGGTAAAAGTATCCTTAGCATTCTCTCTTAATTCATTCTTAAGAGCAATGAATAGAATTGGAATATCTTTCTTATTCTTACTTTCAGAAAATACTAGTACACGATAACCATGTCCAGTATAATTATCGATTACATCATTATTATCTTTTAACAAGTCATTATCTAATACAAACTCAGGAGCACCTAATTTATATGTGATGTTACCCTTAATAATACTAGAATATTTCTTTTTCGAATCAAAAGGATTAATAGTACAATCTTCAATATTAGAGCCTTCTTTAAAATAATTACGAAGTGCCTCGATAGTTATATTATTATCCGTAATCGTATATACATAGGAAGATATGATATCCTTATATTTTTTCTTATCGGATGATAAAAAACAAACATCAACTACATTCATTTTATTAGAGGTGATCGTTCCTGTTTTATCGACACATAAAACATCAACTCTAGCAAGTGATTCGATGCTTTTCATATCGTGTAGTAATACTTTATGATTAGCAAGTCCTCTTGCTGAAATAGCTAATGCTATTGTAACCAATAAATATATTCCTTCCGGTATCATACCAGTTATAGCTCCAACCATCAATGGAACACTTTCTCTAAAACTTAATCCATTAGTGTGCATAGATTGATACATCAAAAGACATGCCATTGGAATTATAATTATTCCAGTAATCTTAATTATCTTTTCAATATCGGCAATCATCTCTGATTTCTTTTCTTTAATTTGCTTAGCTTCATCTGTTAATTTTGATACATAAGAATCATTACCAACACTGGTTAATTTCATAATTAAGCGACCAGAAATTATAAAACTTCCAGATTTTAATTCGCTTCCTTCTTTTTTTATAATCTCATCCTGTTCACCTGTAAGTAGTGATTCATTTACAGATGCAGAACCACTAATCACTTGTCCATCAGCTGGTATTTGATTACCACTTTCAAGAATTACTGCATCACCAAGTACTAATTCGTCGGATGAAACTATCTTTTCATTTCCATCTCTTATTACTTTATAATTTGCTTTCTCAAGTAATGCAAGTTTATCAAGTACTCTCTTACTATTCAATTGCTGAATAACTCCTATAATAATGTTTATTATAATTACAGGTAAGAATACTAAATTTTTAAATGAACCGCTTATTATTACAAGAATAGTAAGAATTAAAAATATTAAATTAAAATAAGTAAATAAATTAGAAAAAACAATCTCAGTATAACTTTTACTTGCTTTGTTTTTTATATAATTAGTTTTACCTTGTATTTTTAGTTTCTCAACCTCATTAGTTGTCAAACCAACCTTCTCCATTATTTATCACACCTTATAAAAGTATTTTTAAATTAATAGAGATCATGACATGGCATGAACTCTTTTATTAATCATATCTTTTTCAACATCAATTACAGCTCTATCAATTTCAGATATATTATTTCTTGTTTTAAGAGAATTGATAACTACAACAATTGAGAAAATCATAATATATAAATAGAATGATACAAATCTATATAATAACATTGCCCCATTTAATAAGCTCTTTCCGAATATGCTTCCATAAATCTTTAAGAATAGAGTTTCACTAATACCGATAGATCCAGGAAGTGGTATTCCAGATACTGTAGTATATAGAATTGCCTGCATTGAGAAAATTTGCAAGAAACTATAGCCAGATAGACCAAATGATTTATATACAAAGAATGGTATAGAATGATATAAGCCAATCTGAATAAATACTCTAAGTGTAGATTTAACGAACTCAATCTTATGTGTTTTTATGTATTTAGCACTTTTCATATACTGTTTTAAACCATCTTCTAGTTTCTGTTTTCTAACTTCAAAATTCTTTAATTTTAATTTTTTTAACATTTTAATATTAAAATTAATAAATTTAGTAGCAATTTTATTTGAAAATGTACCAAGAATCATAATTGTTAATGCAAACCCATTGATTAACAATCCAAGTAAATAAAACCATACTATACCACCATCAAGAACACTTGGATTTAATATGGCACATATAATTGAATAAGTTAAAGTACTGATTTGAAAACCACATAATTGTAATAGCATTGCCATGGTACCATTAACAGCTTTTATATTATCCTTAGTCATATAATATATCTCAACTGGTTGACCTCCAGTAGCAGCAGGAGTAATAGCGCTGAAAAAAGATCCGATTGCTGTATATTTAAGCGCTCTAAATATCGAAAACTTTTTCTCTCCCAACGATCTAAGTACCGCTCTAATATTAATTGATTCAAATAGATAAACTCCTAACATAAATAATCCAGCAACGATCAAGTATCTAATATCTGCACTTTTAAGAGCCGTTTTTAATTCATTGAGATCCTGATCTTTTAGTAAGAACCAAAATGTAAATATTATCAAAGCTACGAAAAATATTAAATTTCTAATCATAATAATATTTGATTTATTTCTAGTTGTTAAATCTTTAAATCTCTTCACACTGACTCCTCCTTATAATAAATACCATAGTTTTTTTCCATTCTTTCTTACTTCTTCGACTATTCCCCCACCAATACATTTATCTTCTAAATATATGGCACATGCTTGACCAGGAGTAACTGCTTTAACGCCATCATACCTAACTATCAATTTATCATCTATATATTCGATAGTAGCAGGATATTCCTCAGCTCTATATCTAAATTTACAATTTGCTTTTGTCGGTCTTAAATCACAATTGAAATTGACATCTCCGATAATAGCACTATCGCTGATTAAATAATCGTTATTTCCATTTAAACATACATACAAAATATTCTTGGTTAAATCTTTACCAACTACGAACAATCTATCTTTATTTCCTCCAATATCCAATCCCTTTCTTTGCCCTATGGTGTAATACATTAATCCCATATGCTTACCAACTACTTTACCAGAATCGATATCGACAATATCTCCTTCTTGATTTGGTAAATAATTTTTTAGAAATTGTTTAAAGTTTCTTTCACCGATAAAACAAATACCGGTTGAATCTTTTTTATTGGCTGTTATTAAATCGTACTTTTTAGCAATTTCCCTAACTTCATTTTTTTCAATATCACCTAAAGGGAAAAGAACATTTTTCAATTGCTCTTTAGATACTTCGCATAAAAAATAAGTTTGATCCTTATTGGTATCCTTACTTTTACATAAATAGCCATCTTTCATCTTAGCATAATGACCAGTAGCTATAAAATCAGCACCAAGTCTTTTTGCTTCTTTAGCAAATAAATCGAATTTAATATACTTGTTACACATTACATCAGGATTTGGCGTTCTTCCTTTTGATAATTCATCTAAAAAATAAGTGAATACATAATCCCAATACTCTTTAACAAAATCTATACGGTGTAGAGGAATATCTATTTTCTTACAAACTTCTAAAGCATCATTATAATCTTGTTCCTGTGTACATATATTGTTGTTTAAACTAGGATTACCTAATATATCACCATTAACAGATGAATCCCAATTTCTCATGAATAGACCTTCAACTTCATACCCTTGCTCTTTTAATAAAATAGCAGCAACGCTAGAGTCTACTCCACCACTCATTCCAATAACAACCTTAGTCATAAAATCACCTAGGCTAATTATACACTAAAATGCAATAATAATCTAGAAATAAAAAGACTAACTACAAAAATAAGCCTTTTATTTATTATAAAAAGTATTTAAATAAGTAATAAATCAAAACATATTACAATTATTAATTAATAGAACATTTATTCGCTATATAAAAAGAGATTTACAAAATGAGATATTTTTTATATAATTATATTCATGAGGTGGTTAAATTGAGTAAAAAGGCTATAAAAATTGTTTCATATATATTGCTAATCATTATGATATTTTCATTTGTAGCAGGATTAATATTTATGTAATAATGGTTCATGAGAACCTTTTTTTATTGTCTTTTTTTACTTTTACTTTTTCAACGTCATCATTTATTTCTAAAGAATCATTAAGTAATTCATCAAATTTAACTGAACATAGATTGTCTGTTATATATTTCATCATATCTAGTGTTTTACTATCTTTAGCACATTTCTTAATATATTTACAAGCAAAATAATTACCTATGAAATATGGATATGTATTTGAAATTAAACTTGGTTGTAATCCTAAATATAGATTAGCAAAATCACTGAAGCTTTTAGCTAGTTTTTTGGGACTTAAATCCCTTTTCTCACGATCGGATAAACTTTTATATTTATTCTTCCCTATCCTTGTTATAAAATTTTGTAATTGTTTTTGTCTCATTTCAATATCAGCTTCATAAGTAATTTTTTCATTGCATTCCATAAATAGTTTCAAATAGCAATTAATATTTGCCATAAATTCAGATTGTTCATATATATAATTCGTTCTATCTAAAATTGTTCCTTCGATATCTTCGGAAGTATAGCCTTTATTTAGAAGGAAATTGCATGATAACATTTCATAAAATAATGCAGGGAATTCAGACAATATATTGCTTACTTTCTTTCCATTAGATTTTATATAGGAAATATAATGAGCAAATTCATGAGCTAGAGCTTTAAAATCATTAATATCATTATTTCTCGTTAAAAATATATATCCGCCATAATTATTTGCATGCCAAAAAAAATTATCATAATTTTTGTCATCAATATCCAACTGCTTAAATAACTGTTGTTTTGATTCTTCGGATACTAAATCCAAGAAGAATATTCTTCCTTCATCAACCATATTTTCGAATATTTCAAGATATTCTTCTGACGAATCAATATAACTTAAAAAATCTACAAAATAAGAAATTAAATTTTCGGATGACAAATAAGCCGGTTTTTTTATGCGGGATGTATCTATACCATTAATTGAAGAAAATTGATCTTCTATTATTTCAATAATACTGCCTAAATAATCAACTATATCAGGACTACTTTCACAATTAATAAAATCGTCAAGACTAGTTCTTATATGATCATTTAATAAATTATATTTAAAGAGACAATTAGCAAAATTATATAATTTTTCTCTATTATCATTATTATCTTCTAGTTTTTTTCCAAAATTATAATTCCAGAAATTATTTAAAATATCATATGCCTCATCCTCAGTAATACCAATATTATTTAATATCTCAGAATCCTTATAATTTCGGCTATAAAATAATCCCATATATGCTTTATATACTGTAATAGGATTCATAATACACCTTAATACTTCTTAATTAGTAATTTGCAATCCATATCCGTATTTTTCTCTTTGAAGCCTTTATTTTTCAATAATTGATAATCATTATATTTATTTATTCCTTTATCGATATGGAATGTGCTTAACATAATACCATTAGGATTAATTTTTAAATTTTTAATGTATTTATAATAATTATCTATCTTCATATAATCATCGATATTAGATAGGAATATTAAATCATAACTCTTATCTTTTACATGATTTTCTAATTCGCTTAAATCACTAGTAAACGAATTTATCTTTATTTTTCTACCATTCTCTTTTAATTTATCGAATCCTTCATCAATTAAAAATGGATAATTATTCTTGTCATAATTACGTTTAGGATTAGCAAATAACTTTGAAGAATAAACTTGAGCCCATGAATTATAGAATAATACTGTATCCCAAAATATTTGGCTTCTAAAAGACATAGAATCCCTAAATTTATAATATAGTACGTCCCCTTTACATGATTCATAGTCATTACTATAGAACATACTAGTAAACTCTTCTTTTGAAAGATTAGATGCTGCTGCTACTTTCATATCAAGAAAATACTTTGTTAAATTATTGATATCAAAAGTATCGATATTCTTACTACCACTAGCTATGCATTGTAAAACATTATCACCTGAACAAGTAACAGATAATACATCGTTTTTATTTTTTAAATATTTTGAATAAGTATTAATAGGTTCATCAGTAAACCTAAGGATACTTGAATAATCACTAAATAATCCAATATCCTTATAATTCTCATTTATTATTTCCATTGCAAAATAAATATCATTTTCTAAATCATTACCATAATCACTTTTCATACAAAACTCTCCCTAGAACAATGATTTATTATAAGGCAATAGTTGATTATTGTAAATAAATTATATTCAAATAAAAAATAGCCATTAGGCTATTCTAAACTAACATCGATAATATAATAATTATCATTTACTTTTTCAAAGGTATAATTTATAAGATTATAATATTCTTTCTTATCTTCATATTCATCCTTTAATAAAGATTTTATTTCTTCTATTTCCATATTTTCATAATCTACAGGTATCGTATTTTCCAAATTATTAATAGTAACATTGTCATCGCTCTTTATCTCAAATAAACTATGTGAAATTATAGATATTGTACCATCATCATTATTTATAAGTTCATCATATTCATAATCTATGATATTTCCTTCATGAGTAAATGTATCAATAGATAATTCGGAATTATCTTTATTTAATAAAAATGAATTATTCTCTTTATCAAAACTATATAATATCAATTTTTCGTCATCCTGATCAATGATTAAATCTTCACCTTTAACATTTAAATCATCATTAAATTTTGCCATTAATACGCTTTTAATATCATCTAATGTTTTTTCATCATCTATTTCACCTAATAACAATTTTCTATTATTTGGCAAATCACGAAGGTAATCGTTAAATAATAGATTTTCATTATCAGAATTATTAATATATAAAATATAATTAAAAACTGCTTTTTTAACATCATCATTTAAAGAAAGCATTAGATCTTCAGAATTAATCGTATTATCTTTAGTTTGTCCTTGAATTGATTCTAAATCCAAGACTCCTTTTGGTCTATCTTTATAATTCTTGATAATAAATAAAGAAATAATAGCTACACAAATAATTATAAACAAAAATACAAGAGCAACGACCATTTTCCAACTGCTCAATTTCATTTCATTTTCATTTTTAGCATCACCTTTAGTACTTGGTTCTGAAGCAGTTGCTTTTACTTCATTATTTGAATTTTCAGCATTATTATTCATATTAAGTCACCTTCTAATCATTCGTTATCTTACTATATTAATTATAGCAAAATTTATAGATATTTTAAATCTAATAATATTTTTTATTTTATTATTTTACCAATTATATATGGATACTCTACATCTAATACTTTAATTTTAACAAGAGTATTATGTTCTATTTCTCCATCAATTTTAGCATTTAAATAATTAGTACTATGTCCATAAGAATAACCTTCTTTACAGGTTTCAATAAGTATTTCTAATTCTCTATTAATAAACTTTTTCATATATTCAATTTCATATTTTTTTGATAATTCCAATAATTTATCGGTATGAAGTTTCTTTACGTTATCTTTTACTTGTTCCATACGACTACTAGGAGTATTAATTCTAATTGAATAAGGGAAAACATGTAATTTAGAAAATTGAATCTTTTCAAGAGTATCTAAAGTTTCAGAAAAACTATCTTCATCTTCTCCAGGATGACCAGTAATAATATCGGTGGTAATCGATACATCTTCCTTAATTTCTCTCAGTTTATTTATCTTAGAAATAAAATACTCTATATTATATTTTCTATTCATTAATTTTAGAACTTTATTACTACCACTTTGAATAGGTACATGGAAATGATTTACTATCTTTGGACTATTTTTGATTATATCTAACACTTCATCGGTTAATTCAGTTGCTTCTATACTAGATATTCTTAGTCTCTTTAATCCTTCAATCTTTGTTACTTCTTTAAGCAAAGCAGCAAAGTTAGTGCCTATATCTACCCCATAATTACCAGTATGAATGCCTGTAAGAACAAATTCCTTGAAGCCTTTATCAACTAATGTATTTATCTCTTCGATGCATTTATCTAGTTTTTTACTTGTACATTTACCTCTAACATGAGGAATTATGCAATAACTACAAAAATTTTCACACCCATCCTGTACTTTAACAAAAGCTCTTGTTCTAGAATTGTATTCATCTATAAACATATCTTCGAACAATTCTCTATCTTCATACTCAGTATCATTAATTCTCTTATGATCAGCATAAAATTGATTAATTAAATCGATTATTTTACTTTTATCTCTCGTACCTATTGCTATATCTATTTCAGGCATAATCTCAAGAATATTGCTTTTATTTGCCTCTATAAAACATCCCATAGCAATAATAAGAGCATCTTTATTGTTTCTTCTTGCTTCCCTAATTATTTTTCTACTTTTAGAATCACTACTATTTGTAACTGTGCAAGTATTAATTACATAAATATCTGCTTTTTCTTTAAAATCAATTATTTGATAACCATTATTTAGTAATTTATTTGCCACATATTCACTCTCATATGTATTTACTTTACATCCTAGTGTATATATTGCTGCTTTCATATTTTCCCCTCCTGAAAAGAAAAGAACTATTCTAAGTTCTTTTGTAAATCTTTAAGTACTTTTAAGAATTTATTTGTTTCGTTTATTTCTTCAGTTAAATCGCTAGTTATTTCTAATTCTTCAGGTTTCTTTTCTTTTATCTGTCCATATACAGGTGATATTACTTCACTCTTCTTAAACTTTTTCTCCTCACTAATCTTAGGTAACTCATCTACTCTCTTGAAGTCCATATTTGTAAGTATCTTATTTGTTTTTTCTACGTTTTTAGTTGCTACTTGATTAGCTTCATTATACAACTTTTGTAACTCATCAATACTTATAATTGCACCTTTTTCATCTTCATAATTATTCATCTCTTCATCTGTATATCCAAATTTATTTGCTTTTAATAATTCATCATAACTAATTATTGCATTTTCTTCATCTGGATCTTGACTTAATACCTTTGTACTAACTTGTTCTTCATTATTAAGTTCAATTGGTTCATCGACTTCAAAATCCTCTTGTTTTACTTCCTCATTATCACTAGTAATCTCATTAGTAATTATATTATTTTCAATAATTTTATCTTGTTTTTCTTCTTCATGTTCAATTGAATTTGTCTTATCATCCTTATAATCGTTAATTTCTTCTAATTCTCTTGTATCATCAAGTTGTTCTTCATCTATTTCTTCTTTTTCCTCTTTTTGAACCTCAATATCTGAAGTAGTTTCTTTTACTTCTTTAATAATAGGATCAACTATTTTTGAAACAGTATCATCTTTCTTATCATTATCTTCAAATTCATTAACATCCTTAATATAATATTCTCCCTTATAGTCTTTGAAGATATCATCTTTATCTCCTTCAAATTCAACTACATTGGATTGTTCTTCTTTTGAGTTATCTTGAATTTCTATTTTTGGTTCAACTATAGTTGTTTCCTCATTATTTAAAGTACTTTCTACTTCATTATTATTAGATGCTTTTACTTCAACATTTCCAGAATCGATAACATCTAAATTATTATCATCAAATAATAATACTCTTCTTTCTCTTTCAAGAGATTCCTTTTGTTTCAATCTCTTTTCTTTTTCTTCTTGAATTCTTGCTAGAATAGTTTGTTTCAAATATTCATCGATCAATTCATTCTTATTAGTCTTCTTATCATCGGTAGATATATCATCTTCAAGTTTTTCTATTTTAACATTTTCTTTTTCATCTATATTTTGTTCAACTAATGTTTCATCTATATTTTTATGCTCATTATTAGAATTTTCTTCTATATTCTCTATCGTTTTTACTTCCTCTTTATTGGTAGATTCAACATTTTCATTTACTGATTCTATTTTTTCAAATCTCTTAGTATTATCTAAATCATTTTCGATAACATTTTCTTCATCTTTCTTAGAATTCAACTCTTCTATTACTTGTTTCTTTATCTTTTCTTCATTGATATTATTTGTAATAGTTGTCTCTTTCTTAATTTCTCTAGAAACTTCCGTATCCTTTGATACATCATTTTCTTTGGAAATATTTGTATCATTAAATATTTTATATTCTTTAGTGCCTTCTAATTCTTTGTTTTCAATAGTTTCTTCATTAGTATTTATATCTTCGGCAACAACTGTTTCTTCTTTTATTATTTGCTCTTCCTTATTCTTTTCTTCGTTTTTACTATATTCTTCTTGAATCAATTTATTTTTAATTTTTTGTAATTCTTCTTTAGCTTTTAGTCGTTCATCTTCGCTATTTTCTTCTACGTATTTGATGTTTTCGTCGTATTTAATTTTAGGTTCATTATTTTCTTCATCAACTTTATCGGATGATTTCTCTGCATTTTTATTTTTTGTTATAACGATTTCGTAGGCAATTAAGCATGCTAGGATAATTGCAACTATCGCTAAAACAATACATACAGTAAGTAATCCTTCCTGAGATATACGATCAAGTAATCCTTCCATAAGACTCACCTCAAATACACTCTATTTCATATTATATTTTATCACATCAAAAAAGATAGTTTAAGTATTATTTTAAATAATATTAAAATTTACATAAATCTATCTTCGTATATAATCTAAAATATCGTTTAAAGTGTTATCAGGATTATCATAATTTACAGTAAACCATTTCATTTCGAATTGATTATTAAAGAAAGTATATTGTCTTTTAGCAAATCTTCTTGAATTTCTCTTTATATTATCAAGCGCTTCTTCCAAATCTATCTTACTATCAAAGTACTCATATAGTTCTTTATATCCGATAGCAGTCATAATAGCTTTAGATCTATCTCCTGATTCATAAAACTTTTTAACTTCATTTAATAATCCATCAACAACCATCTTATCTACACGTGAATCGATGATATCGTAAAGTTTATTTCTTTCGGTAGTTAATCCGATGATATCAAAATTGTATAATGGTTTTGATTTTTCATTTACACACATCTTATTGCTATTTTTATCTAGGAATCTTTCTAATCTTCTTCGATTATTTACATGAATAGATGAATTATTATCTATTGCTTTTACCATTTCATATAACTCTTCATTGGTATATTTACTATAATCCTTACGTTCTTCTTCCTTATTAAATTTATAATCATATAATGCTGCTCTAATATATAAACCACTACCACCAGTTAAGATAACTTTTTTACCTCTCTTTAATATATTATCGATTGTTTTTCTACAATCTTTTTGATAATCATATATGGAATAATCATAGTTGGTATCACATATATCGAATAGATGATGAGGAATATTATCTTTTTCACTATCCGTTATCTTGGCAGTACCTATATTCATTCCCTTATATACTTGCATAGAATCTGCATTTATAATTTCTGCATCTATTATTTTTGCTAGCATAACACTAAATTTTGTCTTGCCTACCCCGGTAGGTCCAGCTATTACAAAAATATCTTTCATATCATCACATACCTATCTTCTTTTATATGATAACATATAAGTTTTACTTTTAGTAGAAATATGGTGTTCATCAACAGGTATTTTTTCAATATTAGTAAGAAATTCTCTAAAATTTCTATATTTCATATATTCTTCATTATATTCTTTCTCATCATCAGATGAAAAACCAACTACAAAAGAATTAGTCTTAGATACTCTAGTAATTATTGAAGAAATTGAACTATCTAACTTACCATTATATACAAAAATATTATGATTATTATCGGTTTTAAGATTATCATAAAAGTCTTCATCGATATTAGCATAAACTGCTCGCATATTAGCATAATCATATCCATAAGCAACAGCATCGTTTATTTTATCAACATATTCGAATATATTATCACTATTTAGTATAAGTTTATCATCTTTTAAAATCTTACAAAAATTTTCCCTAGAAATATTTATCTTATCGATATTGGTAATCATACTATTCCCCTCCTAAAAAACGCTATATATTATATAATAATAACGACTTTAAGTAAAGAAAAAGAGTTAATTCATAACTCTTTTAAACATCTTTTCTAATTCATATAACGAATAAGATATAATGGTTGGCCTTCCATGAGGACAAGTAAATGGATTATCACAATATCTGATCTTATCTAAAAGATTCTCCATATCCGTTTTAGTAATAATATCATGAGCTCTAATACTATGCTTGCAAGCAAGTGTTGCAGCAACTCTCCAGATGAACTTTGAATAATCAAATTTTTCATTTTCGATTATAATATCGATGATCTTTTTAACAGAATCAGCCATATCTTTACTTGGAAGCCATGCAGGATGAGCCCTAACAACATAGGAATTACCACCAAATTCTTCAAGTACAAATCCCATATCTTCAAGTTTAGCTATATTCTCTTTTAATATAATATAATCTCTATTGGATAAATCTAACGTAATTGGTGTTAATAATTCGATATTTGTACGTTCATGATTAGTCAATTTATCCAAATACATTTCAAAATTAATTCTTTCGCAACATGCATGTTGATCTATCAAATACATTCCATCTTCGTTTTCAGCAACGATATATGTTGCATCGACTGCTCCAATTGGATACATCTTTTTTATACGTGGTTCTTTCTTATTATCCGTATCTAATTTCTCTTCTTTTGCAACTAGATCATCCGTTTTATCTTTTGTATCAATCTTATGATAATCTTCTTTTTCTTCGTGTATTTCCAAATCTAAAGTAAGATTCTCAGTTTGATGTTTAACGGGTTCTATAGGTTTCTCATAATCATCAATTTCTTCATTTTTAATATAATCATAAGTTTTCTTTACTTCTGGTATTAAATTATATGTTTCTAGTTTTTCGGTAATAGTCTCAGTAAGTAATTCCTTCAAACTATCCATTTTAGAAAACTTGATATCCTGTTTCGTAGGATGAACATTAACATCTACTAGTATCGGATCAACACTAATATTAAGAACGATTATTGGAGCTTTGCTTTGAGGAATATATGTATGATAACAATCGAGAATTACCCTATTTATTTCACTGTTTTTTATCGATCTACCATTTACAAGAATAATCATATTATTCTTACTAGTTTTAGCAAGTTCAGGATATGAAATATAACCACTTATCTCATAATCATCATTAGAACTATTTATTTCGATCATCTTTTTAGTAGACTCAATTCCAAAAATATTACCTATAACTTTTAATAGATTATTCTTACCATCCGTATTCAAAATTACTTTATCATTATTGGTAAGAACAAATCTTATATTTGGAAAAGAAAGGGCCATTCTATTTATATAATCGGTAATATTAGCTAATTCCGTATATAAATTTCTAAGGTACTTCAATCTAACAGGAGTGTTATAAAATAACTTGGTAACAGTTATTCTAGTCCCTTTTTTTAAATCACTGGGACTAACGCTAAGTATTTCACCGCCCTCGATTATTACTTCAGTACCTTCTTTTCCGTTTGATGTTTTCATTTCCAAATGCGAAACAGAGGCTATCGAAGGAAGTGCTTCACCTCTAAAACCTAAACTATTTACATAGAATAAATCCTCTAAATTAGTAATTTTACTTGTTGCATGACGCAAAAAAGCTCGTACGGCATCATCTTTATCCATACCAGCTCCATCGTCAATTACAGTAATTTCTTTTACTCCACTATCTATTAAATTAATTTTTATTTCCGTAGAACCAGCATCAATTGAATTCTCAACCAGTTCTTTAACAACGTTCATTAATTTTTCGATTACTTCACCTGCAGCAATTTTATTGGCAAGATTTTCATCCATTACATTTATTTTGCCCATATCAAAACCTCCCAATAATATGTATCAATTATCCAATTTTTACAAATTCTCCTGAAGCAGGATTAACATCGTATAAAAATTCATCACCACTTAAAACATCTTTAACAGTTACACGATAATGATCAGCTTCGATTTTAGTTGAACATTCAAAATTATCTGATAAGAATGCAGTCATTACAAGTTCCTCAGCATCCTTTATAGACATTCCAAAAGCATCGATTAAATCCTTTTCAGTATATACCTTATATTCTATTTTGTTATCATCTTTATCCCTTTTAACGTCATTATTTATTTTTTTACTATTTGCATTTATTATAATAATTACAACAACGGCAACAACTACTACTAACCCGCAAACTATACCAATCACATGACCATTATTAATCTTAATTTTCTTATTTTTTTTCATTTCTACAATCCTCCTATTAAGATTATACTATATTATTTACAAATTGGTATAATAAAATTTATTTAGATTCAATTGTTCGTAAATATTCATAGAATTCACTAGCAACACTTTTTCCTAAAATAGATTCTAATTCTTCTAAAGTAGCTTCTTGTAACTTTTTCAAAGAACCATATTTTCTTAATAATTCTTTTTTTCTCTTCTCACCTATTTTAGGTGCTCCTTCTATAACGCTAGCAAACATTCCTTTGGTCTTTATATTTCTATGATAACTTATAGCATAATTATGTACTTCATCCTGTATCCTAGCTAAAAATAAGAACAAATCGCTTTTGCTATCTATTTTAATCTCCGATAAGTCTTCATCTACTATAGTACTAGTTCTATGTTTATCATCTTTCTTTAAACCAATAATATGTATATTTAAACCCAAGGAATCAATTATCTCTTTAGCTGCATTAATCTGTAATTCTCCACCATCGACAATTATTAAATCAGGTTTTTCAAGGTTCTCCATCAAGACTTTATAATATCTTCTATAGATAACCTCTTTCATAGCACTTAAATCATCTTTTACATCACTAGTAATTTTATATTTCCTATAAAGATTCTTATTAGGTAAAAAGTCATCAAATACGACCATACCAGCCACATAGAATGTACCGAATAAATGCGAATTATCGAATGTCTCTATTCTAAATATTCTTTCAATTCCTAATGCTTTTTCTAAATCTTTAATAGCATTAATTCTACGTTCATCATTTTTCTTAATATTTTCCTGTTTTTCGTAAAGAACATCCTTAGCATTTGAAGTTGCTAAATCAAGTAGATTCTTAATATCTCCCCTTTTAGGAATAAGCACTTTTGTATTTAGATAATTCTCCAATAGTTCATTATCAATATTACTAGGCACATATATTTCTTTAGGAATTATATTTCCTTTATCATAATACTTAATGATATATTCGGAAACACTATCATCAATATCATCAAGTGTATTAACTATATCTTGATGATGACCAAATAAAATACCATCTCTAATAAAGAATATTTGAATAGATAAATAATTATCATCATTGTAATAACCGATTAAATCAAAGCTATCTTTTCTATTTAAATCTATTCTTTGTTTAGATAATGTAATATTGATATCATCGAGCATTCTTTTTAATTCTAAGGCTTTTTCATAGTTTAACTCTTCACTAGCTTTATTCATTTGTGCTTCTAATCTTTTCGTTATTATTTCTTTATTTCCATTCAAAAATGAAGATATCTCACTTTTCATATTCTCTATCTTCTCTGGATCTATTAAATTGTATTTACAATAACCTAAGCATTCACCTATATGATAATATAAGCACAAATCTTTACCTAATGTATTACATTTTCGAAGAGGATATACTCTATTAATAATTTCTACTGTTTTTTTAGCAGCAGTTACATTTGGATAAGGTCCAAAAAATTTACTCTTGTTTTTATTCTTTTTTCTATTAAGATTTCTAACAACATTTAATGTTGGATACTTATCATTGGTTAATTCGATATATGGATAACTTTTATCATCCCTTAAAAGTATATTATATTTAGGATCATATTTTTTTATTAGAGTTATCTCTAAAATTAAACTTTCCAATTCAGTATTGGTGACTATATATTCAAAATCAACAATATCATTTACAAGCATAAGAGTTTTGCCTGTTTGAACACGATTAAAATAGCTACTGACTCTTCTTTTTAAATTCTTAGCTTTACCTACGTATATAATAATTCCATCTTTATTTTTCATCTGATAAGAACCTGGTTTTTCAGGCACTAGCTTTAATTTTTCACTAATTTTTTCTTTAATTATAGAATCCATATAATCACCATTATCATTATAGCAAATTATTTCTTCTTAACTAAACTATTTTTCTTATTAGAAACTGTATCCGTTCCCATACTTATCACATTATTTAAGTTCTGTTTGTAAGTAGATAGAATTTTCTTAGTTGACTCTTTAACTTCTTCAGTCGTTAAACCTAGGAGTTTAGAAATGTCATCATTAGTATATATCTTATCATCATAATAACCTAATTTAAGACCAGCAATAATTGATTCTTTAGGGTCTAATGAACTTAGTAATTCATTATCTGAAGGTATACTCATTACAGGTAATTTTTTCTCGGTATTTTCAGGTTTTTCAACTTCATAATTTGTACTTACAGGTCTACCATAAATATAAAAATCAGCACTTATATATCTTTTTAATTTATTTATAATATTGATATTAAATTGAGTTTTTTCGGCATCATCCAAAGTAATTCTATAATTGATTACATCATCACTAAAACGCTTTTCTAATAAGGCTTTATCTTCTTTATTTAATTTTGCTACTGCCTTATCTACAACTTCATGTGGATATCTCTTAAAAAATTCATAGATAGTTGTATATTTAATCTTACCGCCTTTTCTACCGGAATCAAATTTTCCTGTATAAGAATTTCTATTTTCATAGTCATATGTTTGATAATTTTTGACTTTTTCTCTAGATTTCTCCGGATCATCAGTAAAAGTCGATAATTCATCAGCCAATCTCTCATTTCTTCTTATTTTAATTAAGGCTTTCCCTTCTATTTGTCTTACTCTTTCCCTAGTAATACCATATTCTTTACCAATAGCCTCAAGAGTCATTGGTTTACCTGTTATAAAGCCAAATCTTTGAGCTAAAATATAGGCTTCTCTTTCTGATAGTTGAGTTTGTAATACATCGATTAATTCTTTCCTTAAATCTTTATCTTCACTTTCTTTTATCAATTTATCATCATCGTCAGATAAAAGACTTAATAGTTCAAAATCCGAATCTTCACCAACCATCTCATTGTAACTAACAGTATCAAACTTAATACTTTCCAATTCTTTAATCTCTTTTTCGGTATAACCTAAATACTTAACAATCTCTTCAATAGTAGCATCATGGTTTAATTTCATATTTAATTTGCTTACTTCTCTATTATATATATAAAGTTTTTCTGAGATATGAACTGGCAATCTTATATTCCTTGATTTAACTGCCAATGCTCTTGATATTGCTTGTTTAATCCACCATGTAGCATACGTACTAAACTTGAAGCCTTTATCGACATCAAACCTATCAACAGCAGTCATAAGGCCAAAATTTCCTTCTTGAATTATATCCATATAATCTAGTCCTTTATTGATATACTTTTTTGCAATAGCAATAACTAATCTTAAATTACTTGAAATAAATAAATCCTTAGCTTCCTTATATTCGGCACTATCTTTATCACAATATTTAATTTTCCTTGCTAATGCTATCTCTTCAGAACTAGTTAATAATGGATAAGAAGTAACATCTTTAATATATATTTTAAATGCATCGTTAGTATAAAAACTATCACTATAAGCATCTGGTTCATTTTTGATTTCAATATTATTATTTGCTGCATAAATCTCCATCAAAGATACTAAAAAGTAACTATTAAATACTTCATCACACCTACCATTGATTATATTATCTTTATTATCCTTAAAAACAATCCCAACTATATTATTTAGATTATCATTATTCCTTAATAGTTCCGAATAGACTTCATAAGATAAATTAATATGATAGGTACTAATAAATCTTCCCAAATAACCGAGAATTTTTTCAGCTCTTTTTAAATTATCAACTCGAGAGCTACAAATATTATTAGTCAAATTAGACAAAATCTTCTTGGCTTTATCTTCATTAGTAACTATATTTCTAACTATCTTAATAGACTTTGCTTTCATAATACTATTAATATAATCGACATAATCGATTTTTGAATCATAATTATTACGAGCTATATCAAACTCTCTAAATAATTGTTTTTTAAAAGTATCTTTATTCATGAAAAATGAATAATAATCTCTAAAAATTCTATTAATACTAGAATAAAGTAGATCATATATTTCCTCATTTGATAAAAGAATAATACTATTACTATTTTTCATATGGGCCCCCTTCAATTTGGCCTATTATTATAACAAAAAAGTACCTAAAAGTAAATATAAACAGAATAGACATGTTATAATATTATTAGGTGAGTTTATGAAAACTATCAAAGAGATAATAACAAACATATATGAAATAGAAAAATCTAAATTTATTTCAATAATAATTCCTATTAATAATAAGGAAGATGTTGATATTGAACTTAGGAAAATTAAAGATAAATGGGAAGATGCAAATCACTATTGTTATGCATATATAGTCGATGAATTCAAAAAATCAAGTGATGATGGTGAACCAGGAGGAACAGCCGGTGTTCCAATGATGGAAGTACTAAATCAGAATGAATTAATAAATATTATTGCAATTACTGTAAGATATTTTGGAGGGATAAAATTAGGTGCAGGTGGACTTGTAAGAGCCTATAGAAAATCAATTACAGAATGCTTAAATAATAATAAAAATAAAATCATAGAAATAACCGATGGATACTTAATTAAATTGGAGGCACCTTATGATAAACAAAAAGATATCGAAAAACAATTTAAAAGAATTATTCATAAAGATTATGGCGAAAACATAACATATCAAATAGAACTTACTACTGATGAATATGAATTATTAAAGGATAAATACAAATTGGAAATAATAAAAAATAAAAAAATCGAGATATAAATCTCGATTTATTCATATAAACTAATATCATAGGTATTTGAAAGAATATTTAATAATCCATTATCACCAAATACATTTTCCATATCGAATACTATAACAACTTCCTTATTATTTGCTAAATAATCATCAACATCTATTTTAAACTCTTGATTCTTATCTGTTATTTTCATCTTATAATATTCATTACTCATATCTATAGAATTATAATATTCGTTTAATGCCTCATAGTCCCTTTTAATAAAACTACTATAATTATTCGAATAATTATTTTTATATTTATCAAAATTAGTTATTAAGTCTTCTATTAATTTAGTAAATGATTCAACACTAGGAGTATTTGTATAAGAAGCTCTATCATCTTCTGTTTCAAGAATGGAAACTTTATTATTTTCCATATTCTTTTTTTCTTCTATAAGTGTATTCATCAATCCATCCGTTGTTAATCCTGCTTCATAATATACTAAATTATCTATGACATTATAATTAAAACCTATATTGTAATGAATATAATCATCATAATTATATTTAGAATGATTATTTGAAAAATCAACCAACTTATTATTAAAATCATCATTTAAATATTTGTATAAATAATCGTCTTCCTCTAATATGAATTTCTTTATGTAATCCAATTGATCCAGTTCAGTAAAGTTATATTCGACTACTAATTCTCTATCTCTTATTAAGTCGATAACTCTAGAATCTATATTCGTAATTGAAGTTTTTCCAAGTGACATACTAGGTATTAAATAAACCTTACTATCATTATCCTCGATTCTATAAACGATTGGCATATATGATGATTTTGCACTCTTTTTGACATCGTCTTTTATTTCTTTAGTTTCCTTCTTTTCTGCTTTATTAGATTTAATAGAAATAAAAGTAGCACTTATCATAATGAGAATACCACCAAATAATAGAAAAATTAATGATAGTTTATTTCGCATAATACCACCTACTTATATTTTAATAGAATCTCATCAGCATTTTCTATTTTTAACTTTCCACTTTCAATTAATTTACTACCATATTCTACATCAATTATATTATATTTAAGCAAAACATCAAAGCACTTAGAGTTAAATTCATCCTTGTCTTTACTATTAGTGTACACTTTTTTTAAATCCATAATCTCATTGATTGCTTTATTAGTTCCTCTAGAAAGAGTTCCAGTAATAGGAACTGTTTCCATCAAAAAATCTTTGATTTTAGACTCGTGAACAGGCTTAATATTAATAATTGGCAATGTAAGTATCATCAAAGAAATACTACTTATAATTATGCCTTCTATAACTCCTAAAATTAGTCCTAATATCTTGGAAGGTAATCTTAATAATATAGTTACTTTAAGTAACTTCTCTACTAAACTTGATATCTTAACTACTAAGGCAAATACTGTAATTAGAATAGAAAAAACGATTATAAACGCTATTAATTGATAGATTATTATATTAATTATGGCTATTCCTTTAAAACTACCAGCAAAACTAAAAAAAGGAAAATTCATGCTTAAAAATTCTGCTACTGGGCCTTTAAATAAATACGAAAAAACGAATACCAATATTAAGCCAAGAGTTACAACAACGGTTTTAATAAAACCTGTCTTATAGCCATAAAAACCAAATAAACCAATAATTGCTAATATAATAAAATCGACAAAGTTCATATTATTCTCCTATATTACATATTATATTACAATTTAAAAAAATAGTCATTATTTATGACTATTTTCTTTGGCTTCATTGCTTAACTTATAAAGTATATTTATCGCGTCCATTGGTGTAATTTCTAATGGATTTAGTTTCTTTAATTCTTCAATCACCTTGTTGTCCGTATCATCGGTTTGTTCTTCTTCGATTAAAAGTTCCAATTGTTTAGGTTTTGATTTATCTTTCTTTTTATTCTCATATGTATCTAGTATTTCATAGGCTCTGTCGATTACATCTTTAGGTAGATGTGCAAGACTAGCTACATGAATACCATAACTTTTATCTACTGCTCCTTGTTTAACTTTATGCAAGAATGTTATCTTGCCTTCCTCTTCAACTGCAGATACATGAACATTGCTAAGTCTTTTTAGTTCGGAACTAAGACTAGTTAATTCGTGATAATGTGTTGAGAAAAGTGTTTTAGTTTTAACCTTATTATGAATATATTCAAGTATCGATCTAGCAAGCGCCATACCATCATAGGTTGCTGTTCCTCTACCTAATTCATCAAAGATTAGTAAACTATTTTCTGTAGCATTTGTAATTGCATTATTAGCTTCCTTCATCTCGACCATAAATGTAGAATCACCACTGACCAAGTCATCACTAGCACCTATTCTAGTAAAGATCTTATCGAATATTTTTATTTTAGCTGACTTACAAGGTACAAAGCAACCGATTTGTGCCATAATGACTATTATTGCAAACGTTCTCATATAAGTACTTTTTCCAGCCATATTAGGCCCAGTAATTAAAAGAATATCGGTATCTTTTCCCATAATTATATCATTGGGAACAAATTCTTCTTTGCTAACCTTTTCAACAACTGGATGTCTAGCATCTTTAATATCAACTATGTTTTCATCAGTAAAAATAGGTCTAACAAAAGCATTCTCTTCACTGACAGTTGCAAAACTACAAAGCATATCTATTAAAGCAATCACCTTAGAAGTCTTTTGGATACTGCTTGTATATTTTTTTATTCTATCTCTTATTTCCATAAATAATTCATATTCTAAGGACATAATTTTTTCTTCAGCACCCAAGATAATACTTTCTTTTTCTTTTAATAATGGAGTGATAAACCTCTCAGCATTAGCAAGTGTTTGTTTTCTATCCCAACCCCATTCATCTTTGACAAGTGGTATATTTGATTTACTTATTTCGATATAATAACCAAAAACTTTATTGTAACCTAAATGTAGATTCTTAATACCTGTCTTCTCTTTTTCTTCCTGCTCTATTTTTAGAATAAAATCTTTAGAATTAATCGATACGCTTCTAAGTTCATCCAATTCACTATTATATCCCTGTTTTATAATACCACCATCATGTATTCCAATTGGTGGATCTTCATTTATTGATTTTTCTAATAAATCATATATATCATCGAAAGTATCTATATCCATATAGAATTCGATTTCCTTTAATATTTCACGAATATTAGGTAATACTTTCAAACTCTTTTTTAATTGTAATAGATCCCTAGCATTCATATTTCCATAAGAAATTCTACTGCATAATCTTTCCAAATCATAAACATCATCTAGATATGTTTGCAAATCGTTTTTTAAAATAAATTCCGTTAATAATTTATCTACAACATCAAATCTTTTATTTATTTCATCTTTTTCTACTAAAGGATTTTCAATATTATATTTTAATAATCTACTACCCATTGCTGTTTTTGTCTTATCTAGAAGCCATAATAATGAATACATTCTTTCTTTCTGTCTTAATGTTTCAACAAGTTCTAAATTCCTTTTGGTATGATTATCGAATTGAAGATATTTATTAGTTTCTATTAGATGAACTTTCTGTAGATGAGACATATCTCCTTTTTTATTATCTAAAATATATTTTAAAAGAAAATTACTAACTGTAACTAATCTTATATCATTTAACTCTTTAGTAATATATTTATACTCTTCACCATCATATATATCATCTCTAATAGTTATTAAAATATGATATGTATCTTTTAAAGTTGAGTATACACCCTTATCAACTTTGGAATTCATCAATAATTCTCTAACATTATGATTTAACAAATCGGTAATTAATTCATCATTATTGTAATTAAGAATCATACTATGAAATTCACCTGTAGAAATATCACAATAACTAACTCCATAACAATAATCAAAATCGAATACCGCACCTATATAATTATTATCCTTAGCTTCCAATGTATCATCTATGATAGTTCCTTTAGTTACTACCTGAATCACATCGCGATCAACTAATCCTTTGCTTAGTTTAGGATCGGTTAATTGCTCACAGATAGCCACTTTATATCCTTTTTCAACAAGCTTTTCAAGATATGATAAATAGGCATGATATGGTATACCACACATAGGAACTCTTTCATCTAATCCGGCATTTCTTCCAGTAAGAGTAAGTTCAAGTTCACGTGAAGCAATAATAGCGTCCTCAAAGAACATTTCATAAAAGTCACCTAGTCTATAAAAAACTATAGTATCATTATATTTTTCTTTGACTTCAAGATATTTAAGCATCATTGGACTTAGTTTACTCTTATCTACTTCACTACGTTTCACTTAAATCACCACTTTCGTAAAATTTATTATAACATAAATAAAACTATTATAAACAATAATAATTTTATTATGAATAATACATTATAAATAAAAAATTAGGATGTTTTTCATCCTAATTTCATCAACTATAACGTCCATCTACGATTTTCATTATATTACTAAAATCACTATGTATAAACTTCGAACAATATCCTGTATAGATTACTGTAT
>JAEEGL016852183.1_pt1 | contig 77752 bp, 44 predicted proteins | sample 9134231 | NCBI WGS metagenome assembly JAEEGL01 (sample SAMN16246548, study PRJNA631951) | gut metagenome | biome: gut microbiome; feature: rumen; material: fiber-attached | host: Bos | place: Iran: Karaj | collected 2018-10 | reverse complement strand
CGTCATCTCATTTCTGACCGATCCCTGGTTGTCATTGTTATCGTCGCCGCCGCCGAAGAGGTCCTCCGTGCAGCCGTTCAGCAGCAGGGAGCCCCCCGCCACCATCAGCGCGAACATCGCGCCGAGAAAGAAACGCTTTGTTTTCATGGTCTTTATGTATTAAAAAGGTTAATATTGTCCGTCAACGCAATTGCAAAGATACAACAATATTTCCGTCCATGCAACCCCCGCCCGAAAAAAAATCCCGCCACTCCCCGTCGATCCTCCACCGCCCTGGCCACCAGTCCCTTCGCACCAACGTGGAAAAATATGTTGAAAACTTCGCCCCCGCCCGCCCGCCCGATTCACGAAAAGCAAGTACTTTCGTAACGATTTGGTCGCCGCGAGCAAGTTGTGCAAGCTATTGCAAACCAGTCGCTCCAAGCGTCAAAAGGGAATTGGGTGAGACCCCCAAACAGTCCCGCTGCTGTGAAATCCAGTCCAAAGCAGTCCTCCAGAAGCCACTGTGCCGCGCCATAGCCGCATGGGAAGGCGGACGACCGAGCAAGGAGAAGTCAGAAGACCTGCCAAATCACACATTCGAAAGCTTTCGAGGAAAAAGCCGTAGAAAAGCGGACAAGCCCGTCACCGAGCCGTCCTTTTCTCTGTCTCACCCCGACGCTTTCCCAAACTCCGCCCTGCAGGCAACCCAAGGTACAAAGCAGTTGTCGCGCAGCTCCGCGGCAAACCATCGTGAAAAGAAACATAAAAGCATACCTATGAGTGCAGACATACAGATAGTGAAACGCGACGGCAAACGCGAAGTGTTCTCAATCGAGAAGATAAAAAACGCCATCCGCAAGGCCTTCCTCAGCGTGGGCGCTTTTGCCAGCGAAGAGGACATGGTCAACATCCTCTCACGCCTCCACATCGGCAACCTCATGACCGTCGAAGAAATACAGAATCAGGTCGAGGTGGCCCTCATGGCCGAACACTATTTCAACGTCGCCAAGAGTTACATGCTCTACCGCCAGCAGCACACCGAGGATCGCGAGACGATGGAGAAACTCCAGTTTCTCATGGACTACTGCAACGCCAAGAACCCAGCCACCGGAAGCAAGTACGACGCCAACGCCAACGTGGAGCAGAAAAACATCGCCACCCTCATCGGCGAACTCCCCAAGAGCAACTTCATCCGCCTTAACCGCCGCCTGCTGACCGATCGGCTCAAGGATATGTACGGCAAAGAGCTATCGGACAAATATCTGCGTCTGCTGGAACAGCATTTCATCTACAAGAACGACGAGACGTCGCTGGCCAACTACTGTGCCAGCATCACCATGTACCCCTGGCTGCTCGAAGGCACAAAGAACATCGGTGGCAACAGCACTGCCCCCACCAATTTGAAGAGCTTCTGCGGCGGATTCATCAACATGGTATTTATTGTCTCCAGCATGTTGGCCGGTGCTTGCGCTACTCCTGAATTCCTGATGTACCTGAACTATTTCATTGAGAAGGAATATGGCGAGGACTACTACAAGCATCCCGACCGCCAGGCCGACATGAGTGTGCGCAAACGCACTGTCGACAAGGTCATCACCGACTGCTTTGAGCAGATAGTATACAGCTTAAACCAGCCCACTGGTGCACGTAATTTCCAAGCCGTGTTCTGGAACATCAGCTATTACGACCGCTACTATTTTGAGAGCTTATTCGGTGAGTTTGTCTTCCCCGACGGCAGCAAACCCCATTGGGAAGGACTCAGCTGGCTGCAGAAACGTTTCATGAAATGGTTCAACCAAGAACGCACGCGGACACCGCTTACCTTCCCCGTGGAGACGATGGCGTTGCTGAGCCAGGACGGTGACGTGCGTGACGAAGAGTGGGGCGACTTTACTGCCGAGATGTACAGCGAAGGTCATTCCTTCTTCACCTATCTGAGCGACAATGCCGACAGCTTGTCGTCATGCTGCCGTTTGCGCAATGAGATTAAAGACAACGGATTTTCCTATACTTTGGGTGCAGGAGGTGTGTCCACAGGCAGCAAGAGTGTGCTGACCATCAATCTGAATCGTTGCATACAGTATGCCGTGCGTGGCGGACAGGACTACATGACCTATCTGGCCGATGTTATCGATCTCTGCCACAAGGTGCAGCTGGGTTACAATGAGAACCTGAAAGAATTTCAGCAGAAAGGTATGTTGCCGCTGTTCGACGCAGGATATATCAACATCGGTCGTCAATATCTCACCATTGGTGTGAACGGACTGGTAGAGGCAGCAGAGTTTCTGGGCATCACCATCAACGACAATCCGCAATATGCGGAATTTGTCGGCAAAGTGCTTGGATTGGTGGAGAAATACAACAAACAGTATCATGACAAGGGCGTGATGTTCAACTGTGAGATGATACCTGCCGAGAATGTAGGTGTGAAGCATGCCAAGTGGGATAGGGAAGATGGTTATCAGGTGCCTCGCGACTGCTACAACAGTTATTTCTATGTTGTGGAGGACACCACGCTCAACGTTATTGACAAATTCCGTCTGCATGGCCGCCGCTATGTGGAACATCTTACTGGCGGCAGCGCCCTGCATTGCAACCTGGAAGACCATTTGAGCAAAGAGCAGTACCGCCAGTTGCTGCGTGTGGCTGCCAAGGAGGGCTGTAACTATTTTACCTTTAATATACCCAACACTATCTGTAACGACTGTGGGCATATCGACAAGCGCTACTTGAAAGAATGTCCTCACTGCCACAGCAAGAATGTGGACTATCTGACGCGTGTTATCGGCTACATGAAGCGCGTGTCCAATTTTTCCATGTCACGTCAGAAGGAGGCCGCCCGCAGATATTATATTCCGAAGGGAGGAAAATGCTGAAGATTGTCGATTGGGATATCGTCTTCGCCGAGGTGCCGGACGAGGTGACGCTGGCTTTCAATCTGTCGCGTTGCCCCAATCGGTGTGAGGGTTGCCATAGTCCCCAGTTGTGGAAAGATATAGGCGAACCGCTCACGACGGCACGTCTCACGAACTTGGTGGAGCGCTATCGCAGCGCCATCACTTGTATCTGTTTCATGGGTGGCGATGGCGATTTGCAGGGACTTGCAGAATTGTCGGAGTATGCCCGTCGCCAGTTCCCGGAATTGCGTAGGGCATGGTATAGCGGACGTCCCACTTTGCCCGATGGGATGCCGCTCCAAAATTGGGATTATATTAAGCTGGGACCATACATACCTTCACGTGGACCCCTGAACAAACTGACCACCAACCAGCACTTTTACCATGTGCTACCGTCAAAGAAATTAAAGGATATCACCTATCGGTTCCGTGCACGCATCTGAGGGGGATAGCGTTGATGGCAGGTGTCTATTCTAAGGATTTCTGTCCGATAGCATAGTTGCGCCATTTTTCAATGACTTGCTGCATATCAGAGGGGATTTGGCTTTCAAAATGAAGCCGTTGATGCGTTGTAGGGTGCTCGAATCCAAGGACTGCAGCATGTAGCGCTTGGCGTGGGAGGATTTGGAAGCAGTTGGCGATAAATTGTTTGTATTTTGTGAAGGTGGTTCCCTTTAAAATTTGGTCGCCACCGTATGCCTCATCGTTGAACAAGGGATGCCCGATATATTTCAGGTGAGCCCTGATTTGGTGTGTACGGCCTGTCTCCAACACGCAATCAATCCATGTGATATATCCGAATCGTTCGTGAACGTACCAGTGTGTCACAGCGTGTTTCCCATGGTCTCCGTCAGGGTATACTGCCATAACTTTTCGGTCGCGGACCGAACGGCCGATGTTGCCGGAAATGGTTCCGGAATCGTCAGCGAAATCACCCCACACCAGAGCATAGTATTTTCGTTCGGTGGTGTGGTCAAAGAACTGTTTGGCGAGATGGATTTGTGCCTCTTCATTCTTTGCTATCAGCAGCAATCCAGAGGTGTTTTTGTCAATACGGTGTACGAGATAGGGAGTGATGGGGGATCCGTTGCGGTTTTTTTTGTCGTTAAAGTAGTACAACAATCCATTGAGCAATGTTCCCGTGTAGTTGCCCACGCCGGGATGTACCACCAGCCCGGGTTGCTTGTCAATGACAAGGACGTCGTCATCTTCGTACACGATATTCAGAGGTATCTCTTCCGGCAAAACTTCACACTCATGCGGGGGTTCTGGAAGAAGTACCGAGATGATGTCGTTAGGTTTGACTTTGTAGTTGGATTTTGTGGGGGCTCCATTGATGAGAATGCAGTCGGCTTTGGCAGCTGCCTGTATTTTGGTGCGGGACACCCCCTCTATATGCATCAACAGGTATTTGTCCAACCGTAGCGGTGTTTGTCCTTTGTCGACAATAATGCGGTGACGTTCAAAAAGTTCACCTTCCTCTGGTTGTTCGGAACTATCGGTGGTATAGTTGGTCATCGAACGATAAATTTCTTAGTGATGTGTTGTGAATGCTTGGTGTCAATGACATGAAGAAGGTACATTCCTTGCGACAGTCCAGTCAGGGATATATTCTCGGTATAGGAACTCTGGTAAACCTGTCTTCCGTGCATGTCAAATATCTGAAGGGTTACATATTCAGGGCTGCATTCTTGCAGTTGGAGGTGTATTACCTCGTGTGCGGTAGAAGGATAGACGCGGACATCCATATTGTGTTTTGCCTGGTTTATGGCAAGTAGGGCAGACTGCCCAAAACATGGGCGTATCATAAGTGCTCCTTTCAGTATGCTTTGTTGCCATTGGCCGCTTGTCATTGCGAAAATATGCTGCCGTGCATCGTTGTTTCGGTCGAAGCCGAGATTGATATAATCTGTCCCGATTTGTTCAATACCCACATAAATGGTGCCTTCAACCACTGTGGGCAATGACAATGTGTATCGGATATATTGGTTCAGTCCTTGGAAAACAGTGCGCTGTCGTTGCGTGTCCTTGTACAGTAGTGTTCCTGGTTTTCCGTTGTCGTCCGACCAAATGCAGAGATAGAATTGAATGCCGATATTTTCGTTATTGCGAGTGCTGTTAAAGTAGAGATCAATGGCTGTGAGGGTGTCTGCTTCGTTGAGGGTGAATTGATACGCAATGTACATGCGGCTGCCGTTGGCGGTGAGGCCATAACCATTTTCGGCCACGCCATCGTCATAGGCGTAATAATTGTCAAATATTTGGGAAAAGCTAATGGTATCGTTCTCTGTGTGACTATCGCCGGCAACCCCTTCGGTGACGATATGTATGGTCTTGAAGGTGCAGGGACTGTCTCCTACAGGGTATGAGAAGTTAATGGGGGGACGGGCATGTGCCAAATGGGTTTGGTATGTATGATTCGGTAAGAAAACAGGGGCGTTTTCATAGCCGCCATTGTAGTCCGATATGGTGTTGCCTTGCTCGTCGCTGATGGAGTAGCCGTAATGGGTAGTTAAACTCTGGTTGTAAAGGTTGGTGATAGTTATTCCTATCGTGTCTTTCATCTCGTCGCTGCGAAATTGCTTGTATGGCATGGCTTGGTATCTCCGCAACATGGAAGGGGCACGGTCGACGAATGCCACATCCCGAAAAGAGGGGGTGGTCGAGGAACGTCCTTTGTCAAGAAGTATGTAATCAATGTTCCACTGGTCTGAGTTGCCAACGATGCCAGTTTTGGGATTGGCATCCATACTGCAATAATTGCGGAATCTGAACTGAAATTTGTCGTTAAAATAGCGGGAATCCTTGATGGGTATGCAGACGTACTGCCAGCGTGTTCCTGTTTGTGCCTGCAGTGTGTCGGAACTGACACCTCCCACCGACCAGACAAGAATCCAGCGGTTTTCAGATGCGCAGTAAAATTCGAGGATTAGGGAATCTTGCTCCTCTGGGGCATCGCCCAGGCGTTCCCACATGTTCCCATATCCTCCGCCAGGTAGATAGTAAAAACTAAGGCACACGGAGTCACCAGGAGTGAGCATGTGGGCGTAAGGGGATAACACGGAGTCGAGTCGCACAAAGAGGGATGTCAGGGTATCGGCCGAGAAGATGCTTGTGGAGGCAGATGCGTAGAGCTCTCCGTGAGCGTCTAATGCGTCCAGAGTGGCCATACCGATAGTGGGGGGGAGTGCTCCGTAACCGTCATTCACAAAGCATTGTTGCCCATGCCACCGGTGTATATCAGGAATACCTGAGTAATTTGAGAAATCATCTGCGAAAGGCAATTGAAGAGTGGTGGAGTCTCCGCTTTTGGACAGAACATATTCATGAGGACGGTTTTGTAGGGGTACAAGGTATTCCTGTGCTTGCATTAGAGGGCAAACAGCAAGGAATAGTATGGTTAGGAATATGTGTCTGTTCAACATAGCGTGAGGGTAGCTTGTGGGATTACCATTGCCAGCTGTCATCAACGGTGTTGTTCTCTTCGTACTCGTTGGTATATATGATTTTTGAAGAATCAACATGGAAATCATTGACCATCTTGTCAACGTCAATGTCAGAATCGCTGCTGTACCATAGTTCAACCTGCGTACCGTAGGGGTATCTTGATACGCCAGTATAATCGGGTTCCTGCCGTACAACAACGGCGTGGGAACGGTCAGTTACTCCATTGAAATGTTCCGCTCCGATGTTGAATGAGCTGGAGAGGATAGCGTTGCGGGCTTTGGTCGGTGATTTGCCGATGACGAAGGGTATAATATTGGTGTTATTGCCTTCTCCCATGCCGATGGTAAGGTCGATAACCGATCCTTTTTCCAATGGCGTTCCAGGTTGTACTACACGCCCTTTGTGGTTTTGTTCAAGTACTGCATTGCGGAAAGGACTCTCGACAAATTTAAGGTAACCTACGGTAAATCCAACACTGCTTAATTGTGAAATGGCTTGGCGTACAGTCATGTCTGTTAAATCTGGCATAACGGCCTCTTCTGCGGAGTATGCTGCGATGGTGACATAAACTTTTCGTCCACGTTTGACCATAGAACCTGGCTTGGGGTCTTGGGTCAGAATGGTGCCACCTGCTTGGTTTTCGTCGTATATGGAGTCGATGACAACATACCGTAGTCTTATGTCACTACTGTCGTTTATCTGATCGAACTTTTGGCCAATGAGGTCGTACATTTTGTATTCCTGTCCGACATGTGCATACATCTTTAGCAATATGAAGATGATAATTAATATGCACAAGGCGGTGAGCACCATCAGGAGCAGATGTTTGATGACAGGGTGCTGCCGGAAGAAATCTTTTGTATTCGCCATAATAGTTAATAACTGATTTTGCTCTGTTTTAGTGTGTAGATATTGCTTTTACTCTTCAGTGGAATTGACAACGATGCCTTTCAATGTGGCTGCAGTGCAGTCGGTGACTTTTACCTGAAGGTATTCTCCTGTATGGTGGTTGCCACGGTCAAACACGATGACCTTGTTTTGGCTGTTACGTCCAAATAATTGCTCTTTGGAGCGATGAGATGTTCCTTCTGTAAGCACTTCGAAGGTTTTCCCAATGTCGCGTCGATTGTTCTCCAGAGCTATCTCACCTTGCAGTGCTATAATCTCCTCCAGACGGTGTATTTTAACATCTTCGGGGATGTCATCTTGTAGATGTCGTTCAGCGTATGTGTTGGGGCGCATGGAGAATTTAAACATATATGCGTAATCGTAACGTACTTTGCGAAACATTTCCAGCGTGGCCTGGTGGTCTTCTTCTGTCTCAGAACAGAAACCGGCAATGACATCGGTGGTGATGGAGCAGTCGGGGAGAAATCGACGTATGGCATCAATGCGGTTTAGATACCAATCGGGCGTGTAGCGTCTGTTCATCAGTTTCAGTATTCGCTCGCTGCCAGACTGCACTGGGAGATGGATGCATCGGCAGATGTTGCGGCGCTCTGACATAACTTGAAGCAGTTCGTCGGATAAGTCTTTGGGGTGTGATGTGGCAAACCGAACACGGAGCAAGGGACTGATATCGGCTACACGGGCCATTAGTTGAGGAAATCCTGTGGTAGATACTTCATTGCCAGTATCTCCAGACCATCTGTAGGAGTTTACGTTCTGCCCCAGTAATGTCACTTCTCGGTATCCTTGTTCGAAGAGCATGCGGGCTTCATTGACAATGGTTTGCGGGTCGCGGCTGCGTTCTTTTCCTCTGGTGTATGGGACAACGCAGTAAGCGCAATAATTCTGACAGCCACGCATGATGGATATGTAGCCGGAGATGCCGTTGCCGTTCAGACGCACCGGTGTGATGTCTGCATAGGTCTCATCCTCACTCAATGTGGTCTCGGCGGTCTTTGCCCCATTGATTGTCTGTCGTAGAATGATGGGAAGTTTGCGGTAGGCATCTGGACCGACAACGAAACTTACGTTGTCTTCTTCTTCAAGGAGTTGTTTCTGTAAGCGTTCGGCCATACATCCAAGAATGCCGATTTTTACAGGGCGTTGCCGTTGCAGGGCTTTGAGTTCATGCAAGCGTTTGCGGATACGTTGTTCAGCATTGTCGCGTATGGCGCAGGTGTTGATAAGTATGAAGTCGGCAGCATTGACGTCTGGGGTAAGCTTATACCCTTCACGAATCAGTATGGCGTTAATCACCTCACTGTCGGCAAAGTTCATTTGGCAACCATAGGTTTCAATATAGACAAGGTTTGGTTGTGTATTGGCAATGGCTTGATTAGTCGCATTCATAACCCTATAGGTCTAAATATTAGATTTTGCAAAAATACACAAAAAAGCCGATAGGAGACATGTCGGATAACATCTATACTTCATTCGGTAGGGGTGGGAGAAGGACTCCCCCATTGAACTACCGTCCATCATCCGATGCTTTGTCCATATTTTTCATACTATATATTGGTGCATGAATATGGGATTCTGATGTTTTACCTATTCTAATTGTATTGTTTTGTTTTTGAATACTATAATGCGGTATAAGGTGAATTGTCTATCAATTGCTGACAAAATGACATGCCACATGTCAAAATTGCAGATATGTTCATAAGCCGATGAACATATGTTCCCGAAAGTGTCGTTTCTTGAAAAAGGTTGACTCCTTTTAATTGTTATTCCTGGGTTTGGTTTACCTTGTGTCAAAAAAAACGTGACATCCAAAAGAATGTCACGCAATGGAAAAGTTGTGGAATTTTTACTCTTCGCTAATGATTTTGAATTCAGTGCGGCGGTTAATGGCGCGGCCTTCCTCTGTAGCATTGGAAGCAATGGGTTGTGTGGCACCATAGCCATGGTAGGTAAGTCGATCAGCGGGTACTCCATAAGAAATAAGTCGATAGTAAACCGCTTTAGCTCGATTCCAGCTGAGCAGTATGTTGCGGTTCTCTCCACCGGTATTGTCGGTATGTCCCCCCACCTCTACTTTAATGGAGGGGTTGGCAATGATGATACTGGCTACTTTTTCTATATCAGGGGTATATTCATTCAGCAGGTCAGCACTTCCAATGCGGAAAAGTACGTTGTATACAGGATCCATAGTGATGCCGTTGGTTATTCTGCCTCCGTTGAAATAAGAGGACAGTTGTTCTGAAATGCTGATGGGTTTGCCGTTTGGCTTTTGGGAGACTTTGCTCATCATCACGATTCCCAACTCGTCGTCCTGGGTATTGACGTTGCCACCGACATTGACGGGTGTCCCCATTGCTTGATTCATTGAACTGAATGCAACGTAATAAATGTCGTACCCGCCTTGGCCGTCTCTGCCATTGGAGGCAAAGTAAAGACGGTTGTTGTAGAACACGGGGGTGCGTTCGTTACTCGAGGAATTGACAGCACTGCCGGCATTTTCGGCTGCACTCCATGTCATATCGTTCTGTAGGGTGGTAAACCAGATGTCGCTTCCTCCCAATCCGCCAGGACGGTCACTGACAAAGTAAAGGGTACGTCCATCCGATGCAAATGCCGGCTGGTCGTCAAGAGTGCGGCTGTTCACGTGGCTGCCTAAACTCCGGGGCTCGCTCCATTGGCTGTTGTTCAGAACAGAGTAGTATAGGTCCTTGTCGCCCATACCTCCGTCACCTTCCAATGCCATGATGGTAATCTTACCATCGGGAGAAACGGTATAACTGACGTTTTCTTGTTGACTTGGGTCACCCAATTGTAACATGGCTACAGCCGATGACCACTTGTCGTTAGTGCTGTAGGAACCATAGTATTGTTGTTGCCCGTTAGTCTTGCGGATAAACACCATTAAATCTTCTGCCTTGGGCGCCGTTTCAGTTGTCGATTTAGATTCAGAGGACTTCGTTTTTTTATCGTCACGGCTATTGCTCTTATCGTTACTGCCATACAACCCAGGTCCGAAGTCCAGGGTCATTTTGATACCGAAGGAGAAGTAGTGCATCTTCTGGACGAGATTGTTCTCCATGCATTTTTTATATCCCAACGTATTGGTTGTAGCTGCTACGGGCAGGTCTTTGTAGGTAAGCTGTTTCATGTTGGCATCGTGGGAGGTGGCACCATTGTTAAGTGCGTACTCAGCGTAGACGCTCGGTCGCAGACCAATGGATTTCATGTTGATGCGGCATCCGAGTTCAGCAGCACCCATAAACCAAATGGGTTGTTTGTAAGTGTAGCTCCCACTCTCGCTGTTGTATCGCTTGGCTCCGAGAAGTTGCGCATCAATATTAAGGTTGTCGGTAGGATCGATTTTGGTGATAGAAACATCTGTGGTTCCGGTCTTGTAATCAATACGCATGGGTCCTATAGGAATGGCAGTTTTCACACCAAAACTGGCTACAAACGTTCGCGTATCAATGCGAAGCATGAGAGGAATGTTTAAATGAGTGAAATGGGTGGTTTCCTCATGTCCATTAGAAACGTATTTATAATGAATTGTCCAGTCTGTTCCCATCGGGTTGGGATACACTATACTGGAGAAATATTCATAATTGTCGCCGGCGCAGAAGGTGCTTTTTCCCGACATCAGCGTTAATCCAGTCTGAACTCCCATTACTTTACTGAACAGATAGGTGTATTCGAAATTTACACCCCAGCCCAATCCCATCTTGTTGTAGGAAGTAGTAGTGCCTTGTTGTAGTAGCGATGTTCCTCCCAGAATCACCCCTCCTCCGAAATATGATTTAGAAGGATTGTTGCTAGAAGAGGTATCGTTCTGGGCCTGAACGCTACTTATAAGTATCAGAAGTGATAGTGCTATTGCTGAAAAATGTTTCATGTTTTGTATCATTCTTTTATTAGTTTCAATAAATACTATCTGACAACAATTTTGGTGGCCACGTGTCTTCCGTCGTTGGTGATGAGGTGGAGTGTGTAGAATCCTGCGCTGGTGTTGACGGGTATGTCAGTTTGGAAACCGTCAGGTCGTACGCTTGTCAGTAGACGTCCTTGCAGGTCATAGAGATAGAGCATGGCATTCTTGCATTCGTCAGGATTCAGCGATGTAGTCACGTGGAGAATGCCTTGGGTGGATACGGGATTCGGGACGGCCTTCAGCTCCATTGTTGTAGACATTTCGACACCATCGATGGAGGAGACATTCAAGTATATGGTATTGGAGCGGAACCAAGTCGAGCGAGCATAGCTGGTTGGGATTTCAACGTAAAAAGCTCCCTGGAGCCGACGGTCGGAGGAATAGACATCGCTGCCTTCGCTTACCAGCGAGTCATTGCAGTACCAGCGGTAGTCAATATAGTCAATGTATTCTGCAGTGCCATTGGGATGGTGATTTACCACCACTGCGAGGTCTGCAATATTGTTAATTATTGGTGCGGGATAAGGTGACAAAGTCAGATGCAGTTCCAGCACACTGTCACAGCCCTCGGCGTTGGGTATGCCGAGATTGAATCTGGGGGTCGTTGTGTTCTCTGTATAGGTGACGCTGTCGACCCAGGTGAATGAACGGTAAGCTACTTGGTTGTCGACGGTGACGGAACTGTTGCGGACGGTCAGGAAGAGTTTTATGGTGCTGTCACACCCTGAAACGTTGGCACCGCGCATGACATATTCAATGCTGTCGCTTTGGGTGTAGGTGTTGCCGTCGCCATTGACCCAGACGAACGTATCGCAGACATCCTGACGTTCGGCACTCATAGAACTGCGGGATACAGACAGATGGAGTGTGATGGTGCTGTCGCATCCGTATTGGTTGCCGCGATCAATCGTGAAGTGGTCGGTTGAGGATGCCTTGTAGGTAGAATCGTTAATCCAGCGGTAGCTGTCGCAGGCGGAGACAGAGGTGTCGCCGGTGTTGCGGTGATGGACGGTCAGGATGAGCTGTATGGTGCTGTCGCAGTCAAACCTGTTGGTGTAGCTGTCGTCCACCACAGTGTCGGTGTTGTAGGTGGTGCCTCTCCAGGTGAAAGTATCGCATGCCGTCGCAGGAATACGGATGGTATCAGCCGGGATGATGGCAAGGAATAACGTAACAGCACTGTCGCAGCCATGTATGGTTTCAATGGTATCCCTGTATATGCCACTGTTGTTGCGGTATTCACCAAGCCACATGTAGCGGGCGCAGGCAGTATCGTATAATATGCCGCTGTTGCGGTTGAACACCGTTAACTGGAGCGTGATGGTACTGTCGCACCCCATGGCGTTGCGGACGACAGTGTCGTAGATACCGCTCGTGATGTAGGTGCCAACAGTGAAGGGTCTCCGTCCGCTATTGTAGTGCGCTACAGACCATGTGTAGCTGTCGCATGCTGTGTCGGTCAGTGTGGCTGAGGATGCGTGTTTGACGGTGACGTTGAGGGTGACAATGCTATCGCAATTGCCGCGAACAGTGTGAAGTTGCTGCACGTATGGGCCGTCAGTAGTGTATATCCGACCGTTCCAATACATCGTGTCGCAGACAGTGGTGTCGTATGCTGTTTCCGTCCGTGAGGGGAGAATGGTGAGGTGGAGTTCCACCGTGCTGTCGCAGCCCTGGTTGGTTGTCTGGGGATATGTGCGGCGGGCAATGGTGTCTCGAGTGTAGTTGGTTTGTGATGGTCCCCAATAATATTGGTCACAGCTGGTTACGTTAATTGTAGAACTAACACTATAATTGACGGTCAAGTTCAGGTAACTATTGCTATCACATCCATATTGGTCATGTAGAGTAGGGCTGACAGCTCTGGGGGTAGAGGTATGGTATGTGGTTCCGTGCCAGATTAAACTATCGCATACGGTGAGTGTTTCATTTCCTGGATGTGGATTAATTACCATAACGTTAAGTGTAAGCGTGCTGTCGCATCCAGCCACAGTATGCAGATGGGTGGTAAATGTTGAATCATTGTAGGTAAGGTGGGTGCCTGCCTGATCGGTGAAGGTGAAGTATGAACAGGCAATGGTGTCTTGTGTACCTGCGCTATCACCGTTGATGGTTAAATGAAGGATTCCGATACTATCACATCCCACTCTGTTGCGCAATAACGTATCGCGATATGCCCCACTGGTGTTGTATGTGCAATTGTTGCCACCTGATGCAGCAGACCATGTGTAGGAGTAGCAGTTGGCAACTGTGTCGTGACGTTCGGAGCTACGACGTATCTGGAGTGCCAACCAGATTGTGCTATCACAGCTTGCCACATTTAGTGTGTGGATGGTATCATGTATCCGCGTAACAATCTGGTCATCGGTTGCATAGTATGTATTTATGGTGTCGTGGTTAACTATCCAGTCGTAACGGTCACAAACAGTTTGATTTACTATCCGGTATGGAGTACTGCTGTACTTTACGGTTAGATGCAATGCTATTGTGCTGTCGCATCCGTACCTGTTGTTGTGTAAGGTATAATATATAGGATTATTGGGAGAGGTGCTGGTGATATATCTTCTACCATCAATCCACCAAAGGGAATCGCATACAGTATCATACACTATGCTACTGTCTCGGTGATATATTCTCAGATTCAGCGTAATGGTACTGTCGCATCCTATGGCGTTAGGGATTACAGCTGTCAGTGCAGGATCGCTTGTGGTGTAGGTGCCAACAGCACGATGTCCTCCTGCAAGACTGTCAACCATCCATGTATAGGTATCGCATGCTGTATCGTAGATTGTAAGGGCACTGTTGCGGTGTACGGTAACGGTGTATATGACGACACTGTCGCATCCAGCTATAGGGGTGAAATTCTCAGTATATACGCCGCTAGTGGAGTACGAGTGATTCCTCCATGAGAACAGGTCGCATACTGTGGTGTCCTTACGCACAGTGTCGTGAATATTTCGCATATGTAGGTCAAGTGTCAGCACGCTGTCACATCCCTCCGCATAACTGTGGTGGATAGTATGGGTCACTCCACTGCTGGCAGGTGTGGTCACAGGGTATGTGATGTTGTTAATCCACTTATATGGACGACACACATCATGGGTGTCAATAACGTGTGTGGAGTTACGTATATAAAGTGTCAACTCATGGAGAGAATTGCATCCGTTGGCATCGGGAGCCATCCCCACTGCGGTGGTGGAGTGTCTATAGGTTACCCTATCCACAGGCCATACGAAACTGTCGCAGGCATATTCGGTCTGGTATACTGTGCTGGGGACATTTATGGTGACGTTCAGAGTTACGATACTATCGCAGCCCGACGCTGCAAGTAGCGTATCTACGGTGCGTACCTCGCTATGATTGAAGGTGTATTGACGACCTTGAGAAGAAGTGTACGTGAGGTTTGCGCATGCTGCAGTGTCAATAGTGTCACGCACTTTCTCCACAATATTGAGATACAAGCGCACAATGCTATCGCAACCGTATTGGCTAAGAACGCGTGCGGAGGGTTGTCCTTGTTGGTTGGTTGTGTAGGGCCCCATCACCTGTTCATGGCTGCCATCCCAGTTGTGAACACGCCAAGTGTAAGCGGTACAGGAGGAAATATCCATACGGCCTGCCGTTGGATTGTGCAGATACAATTGCAGCGTTGAGGTGCTGTCGCATCCGTGGCTGCTGGTCAGGTGATATGCTGGATGCTCAATATAATCGTTCCCTTCTGTGAGGTTGGCAATAGTGAAGGTTCCAACGGTTCTACTGCCGGTGCCATCGTAGTTCTGTACCCTCCAGGTGTAACTACCACAGGTATCAACACGGTACACACTTGTGCTGCTGTCGTGGATATTAATCTGGAGTTGTACAATACTATCGCAGTTGTACTGGTCTTTCAGTGTAACACTTGTGGTAAGCACACTATGTGTGTAGGGACCATAAGATCCGCGTATAGTTCCGTCGGAATTGGTGGCATACCAGAGGTAGCTGTAACAAGCATCGATAGTTTCCACATAACTGGTTGCACTATTGTGCACATATAGGTCAAGATATACTGTGCTGTCGCATCCGTGCATGTCTTTTACAGTCACATTGTATATGTTATGACTGGTCTGATACAACACGGGTACAGTGGCGGTGGCGCGGTTGACGTTTCCACCATGGTCATATACCTGCCACCTGAAGGGTTCTCCGCAGGTGTGTACAGTGTCGTAATTATTAGTTGTACCAGTATATACGGAGAGGTTGAGTGTGACTACACTGTCGCATCCGGTAGTGCTGCGCAGGCGAGCGGTATCTCCAAAGCATGTAGTGGTGTAGAGTCCTCCTAACTGACGGACAGATTGCGGACCTCTGATTTGTCGGGTGGTACCGTCCGCATCGGAAGCATACCATAAGAATCCGGTGCTTTGGCATACGGCAGTGTCAAGTTGTCCATATAGAGTATCGCGTATCACGAGGTGGAGCACTACAGTACTATCACAGCCGTAGCGGTCGATAAGCCCACGTGCGGTGTCGGCTTCCCTGTCGGTATAAAAAGTCCCCACAGTGGTGCTTCTTTGACCATTGTAGTCAGAAATGCGCCATGTGTAGTTGTAGCATGCTGTGTCGTAAAGGTGGTGAGGTGCCTGTGCGTTGTGAATGGTGAGGTGTAGTGTTACAACGCTGTCGCACCCATATACATTGGCTCCTGTCATACGTATTTGGTCAACACCGTTGGAACTGATGGTGTATGGACTGTGTTCGTGCGTATGAATGGTGCCGTTGGGTGCTGTGACTGTCCATGTAAAGCCAGTACAGGTATCAAAGAATACATCGTTGCGGCTTTCGTCGTGTTTTATCAGAATAAGACGGATGACGCTATCGCAACCGTGGATGTTTTTGACGGTAGCCGTGATGTCATTGCGACTACTCTCAAACGGGCGGTTGGAGGGAATGATACTTCCCGCGTCTGTTCTGTAATTCGAGGGAGAGTTGCCCCAAGTGTCGCTCACCGTCCACATAAAATCGTTACAAGTAATGTTGGTGTCATGGGTGCTGTCAGCTGTGTACATGTGGAGGTTCAAGAAGATGGCACTGTCGCATCCTCTATGGTCGCGCACAATGGCGGGGTTGGGATTATTGATGGATCCGTAGTAGGTGTTAATGGTTCTGGAGGGCAAGCGTGATCCGTAGTCGCCAACTTGCCAGGTGAACGACGATGCGCAAGTGGTGGTGTCCAGCGTATAATGGGTGGTGCCTCTAACGGTGAGGTTGAGCGTAATGGTGCTGTCGCAACCATAGTTGGTAAGCACGGTGGCATGGGCATAGTTGTTGTAGGTGCCTGCTGCCGGTACATAGGTGCCGATAGTACTTTGATTGCTGCCATCAGCGTCGCTGACTATCCAGGTAAAACTGGTGCACACAGTGGTGTCAAGGGTGGAATATGTCCTGTGGTGAATGGTGAGGTTGAGAGTAATGACACTGTCGCACCCGTATTGGTCTATTACTTGTGCTTGTGCAGTGTTGTTGCTGGCTGTATAGGTGCGGGCGTCACGTGGATCACTGCCGTCCCAGTTGCATGGCACCCATACAAATCGCTCACAGGCATCAACTGAGTAGGTGGAAATGTTTGGTGTACGGAGTGTCAGGTTTAGCGTTACAGTGCTGTCGCAACCATTGTGGTCTATCACGGTAGCTTGGGCTGTATTATTGTTCGTGGTGTAGTAGCCCACAGTGCGTCTGTTGGTTCCGTCATAGTTGGCTACTCGCCATGTGTATGTATATCCAGGACAAGCCAGTTGGTTGTCGGTGCCATAAGTGTGGGCATCCACGACTGTAAGGTATAGAGTTACGTTACTGTCGCAGCCGTAGATATCGGTCAGTGGAACGTTGGCAGGTTTGGCCCAGGTGCCGCTTTCGGAGTAGATGTCTACAAGATGGTCGGTTCCATCACCATCGTGCACATACCAGAGATATGGGCCGCAACTTACTACGTGGGTATCGCCGTGTTGGAGGGGATAGATGGTGAGGTGGAGAAGTATGGTGCTATCACAACCTACTGCGTTACGTACATGGGCAGTGTCGGTATAGATGCTGCCGGTATAGGTGCCGCGTAGGCGATCTCTGTTGCCTGGGTCGTTGTAGTTGCGTACTTTCCATTGAAAGTTGGAGCAGGCATGGGTGTCGAGTGTAAAGGATGTGTTGCTGTTGACGGTGAGGTTGAGCGTGATGGTGCTGTCGCAACCGTATTGGTTTCTCTTGATGATGGTGATATTGGTGTCGCGGCCAAGTGAGATGGTGCTGGGGTTCAATCCACCGTAATCAGTAACAGTCCAACTATAATTGTTGCATTCGGTCCTATTCAGGATTCCGGACGATGATTTGTTGATAGTGAGGTTTAGGGTGATAACGCTGTCGCATCCCGAGGCATTGGATACTGTAGCAGTGTGAGTGTTTGAGCCATTGTAGGTAAAAGTGTCGATTATATGAGGATTGGAACCGTCGGCATTTGCCACAGTCCAGATAAGCGTATCACAAACAGTCATAGGATATGTATAATTGTTGGGAGATCCCATGCGAAGATTCAGATAAATGGTGCTATCGCAACCATTATGGTCTGTTACAACAGCTGGGATAGGTTCGTTGGTGGATTGGATGTACGACCGAATCAAACGCTCGGAAGCTGAAGGATTGTAATCACGGACATACCAGTTGAACAACGATTCGCAAGTGAAGGTGTCTACCGTGGATATTGTAGTACCATGCACGGTAAGGTTGAGGGTTATGGTGCTGTCACATCCATAATTGGTGAGCACATGTGTGGAGGCAATGCTGTTATGGGTGCCTATGGCTGGGCTATAGGTACCTATGGTGCGTTGTCCGCTGCCGTCGCCATTACTAACTTCCCAGCGGAAGCTGGAACAGACGCTGGTGTCAAGGGTAAATGTGTTACTGTGATGTATGGTAAGGTTCAGTGTAATAGTACTATCGCATCCGTAGTGGTCACGCACAGGGGGGTAGGCACCAGTGTAGCTGACGCTATGTGTGATGGGGGCTAATGGATTACTGCCGTCCCAGTTGGCAGGGGTCCATGTGAAATGTTCGCAGGAGTCTACAGTGTAGGTATAGATGTTAGGATTGCGGAATGTGAGATTAAGTGTTACAGTGCTGTCGCATCCGTTATGATCTTTCAAATGGAGTGCTTGCGCAGAATTGTTATTGACGGTATAGTACCCCACTACTCGTGGATTAGAACCGTCGTGGTCAGCTACATTCCATGTAAAGATAGTCCCTGGACATGCTGTATCCACGTGAATGCCATAGGTGTGAGGGTCTACTATTGTTAGATGGAGTGTTACGCTGCTGTCGCATCCATGCCTGTCAGTAAGTGAGACTTGGGCAGGTTTGGCCCAGGTGCCGCTTTCGGAGTAGATGTCTACAAGATGGTCGGTTCCATTGGCGTCGTGTACATGCCATTCGTATGGACCACAGTTGACAATATGTGTGTCGCCATTGATATGAGGATATATGGTCAGGTTGAGGAGAATGATACTGTCGCAACCTGCAGCGTTGCGAACATGGACAGTGTCATCGTAGTCGCTGATAGTGTAAGAACGAGATCGTTCGCTTTGTGGGTCATTGTAGTTGCAGTATCTCCACTGATAGCCCGTGCAGGCGGAATGCGTAAACGTAGATGCGGTGTTGTTGTTTACGGTGAGGATGAGCGTAATGGTGCTGTCGCAGTTGAGGTAGTTGCGTTTGACAATACTGGTGGAAGTGGAGGCGCCGAAAGATCGGGTGGTTGGATTTGATCCGTTGTAATCAGCAACAATCCATGTGTAATTGCCGCAGGCCATAACATTAAGGGTGCTGTCCGACGACTGCCCGACGGTGAAATTCATGGTGATAACGCTGTCGCATCCTTTGTGGTTTTGTACAGTGGCCTGGTAGTTACCGTTGGCGGTGATGGTGGCTACAGTATGGCTGCCGCTGCCGTCGTAATTGGCAACAGTCCAGTTATATGGACTGCATCGGAATTCTGCATCACTGGAAGCATTGGCGTGGTTGATGGTGAGATTGAGGGTGACAATGCTGTCGCAGCCACTGCTGGGTGCTGGGTAGGTGTATGTATCGGTGGTGTTGTTGGTGCTATAGGTGTTGCCATTTCCAGTGGACCATGTGTAAGAGTCGCAAGCGCTTACCGTGTAGGTGCCATATTTGGTGGGGTTGATGGTGAGGTGAAGAGTATCGACGCTTGAACATCCGTCACCATTTGTGTAGGGGTACTGATACGTCCCAGTGGTGTTGTATGTGTTACCGTCGCCAGTGGTCCAAGTATATCCGTTTTCCTCGCATTCCACTGCAGGTGTAGTGTTATGGGTGCTGTAATGTACGGTAACGTTGAGGGTGTTGGTGCTGAGACATCCATATTGGTTGTAATGAGGGTGCGTTGCACCAGTGGTAGTGGTAATGTAAGTCTGACCATTGCCGTCGCCGAGGGGCCATGTGTAGCTGTCGCAAGCGGTTTCGTTAAAGACTTGGTCGGCATCGGGTTGGTGTATGGTGAGGTTGAGAACTATGTTGCTATCACAGCCGTGGGAGGATGTGGTGGTGTAGTTGTATGTTCCTGTGGCGCTTTTTGTGCCTTGAGGATGCAGATTGCCATACCCGTCGTATACATTCCAGATATAGCTTACACATGCATCAATATTCAAAGGTTGTGTTATAATGGGCCATACCGTGAGATGTAGCGTGTCGGCGCTGGGACAGTTGTCTCCGTTCATATATGGATATACAACGCCGACAGAGGGAGAATTGGCATTGTAGTCGGCAGAAGTTCCGTCGGTTCTGTTCCATGTGTATGTGTTTCCGTGGCAGATCTCAGTAGTAGTGGCAATGTGTGTGCTCTGAAACAGGGTGAGGTTCAACTCGGCTCTACTCGGGCAACCGTTGGAAGCTGTGTATTCGTTGTAGTATGTGTGGATGCCTGGGGTGGTGTATGTATTGCCGTCACCGTGTTCAGCTGTCCATGTGTATGTGTCGCATACATGAGGAGCATTGGTAACGGGGTGTTCGCTTTGGCGGATAGTGAGGTGAAGCGTGCGCGTGTGTGTACAATTATCGCTGTTGGTCCACGTCATGGTTGGGTCGGGAGATGGTGTAGTCGTATAGGTGGCGCCGGTTTGGAAAGCGGGTACAGTGGCGTTCCATTTCCATGCTGTCCAGGTATATGTGTCACATTCGTTGACTGTTGTGTCATCTGTAGAAGTGTGGTTGATGGTCAGTACCAGAGTGTCTTTTTGGGGACAATCGTCAGCATTGGTACTAGTGTTGTAATATGTACCAGAAGTTAAGATGGGGTTTGCTGAATAGGCACCATTAGGAATCCAGTTATACGCGTCGCATTCGACTCTCTGTATCTTACTATGTGAAGAATGTCCCAAATCAAGGACAAGTAGTTTATACACCATACATTCACCACTAGAACCCATGGCTGGCCATTTATTATCATCAAGTGCTGTAATTGACTCATTGTATGTCATGTGATTTATCCATTCATACGAATCACATTCTTGATGGGGATCTTCTTCAGTGGAAAGACCGTAAGGGCAGTTTCTATGATGAAGATACCATGTAGTACCTCCATCTTCAGTGTAAGCATCATAGCAACCGCGTACACGTAAGGTGTTGGAACGTGATCCAGATTGTCTTTGCCCGTTATTCATATTGATCTTCCATTGGGATGTACTACCATTTGCCATGGTGCTAGTCCAATACACTTCTGCTGCAAATTCATTGCCTCCAGCGGCAGAAAGGCCCGCATTAATTGATGTTTTGTTAAGATACATGGTTCGCATCTGCCCAAGAGAGGGAAGATACCAGCCGTTATTCTTCTGCGTGGTACTGACAGCATTCCAGATAGCACTGGTAGCACCAAGAGCAATAGCATGTCGCATCATGGCAGAGTTCATAAAACCATATTGGTCTGTATCAGCAGTAGCTTCCACTACAAAATAATTAGTAGCATCCACAGAGATACTTCCTGTCATCCAAGTGTAGGTGCCACCTCCTCCTAAATCGCTGAGTTCAATAATGCTGACTTCACGATTAGTACCGCTGCCGTTAACTGAAAAGACAATGCCGGTAACGCCTTCATGGGTGGTGATAACGTCGCCGATGGCAGGGGCTTGTGTCATGGCAGTGGTAGGCAACAGCAATAGGATTGCCAAAAGTCCTCGTAAGAATATCAACTTCTTTTGCATATGTGTATAATGTTGTTCGATTACTAGTTTATTTAGATTATACGTGTCTATTTTTTAATATAGGTGCAAATGATCATCTTACAATAATCTTGCTGGTTATGTGTCGTCCATCGTTGGTGATGAGGTGGAGGGAGTAGAGCCCTGCACTGACATTGACGGGTATGTCGGTCATAGAGCCGTTAGGCCGTGCGCTTGTCAGTAGTCGTCCTTGCAAGTCGTAGAGATAGAGCATGGCATTGCGGCATTCTTCGGCAGGGAGGTTCGTCGTTACGTGGATAATGCCCTGAGTAGATACAGGATTCGGGGCGGCTTTCATCTCCAAAGCCGTCGTCACTTCGATACCGTCGATAGTGGAGACATTCAGGTATATGGTGTTGGAACGGAACCATGTTGAGCGTGCGTAACTAGTGGGTATCTCAACATAGTAGATGCCTTGAAGCTGTCGATCGGTGGAGTAGGAATCACCGCCTTCTCGTACCAGCTCGCCATTGCGGTACCAGCGATAATCAATGTAGTTTATGTAGTCGGTGATACCGTTGGGATGATGGTCTATAACCAGTGCTAAGTCGCCGATATTGTTAATCACCGGTGCAGGATAGGGTGACATAGTCAGATGCAGTTCCAGTATGCTGTCGCAGCCCTCGGCGTTGGGTATGCCGAGATTGAAACGGGGAGTGTTGGTATTCTCTGTGTAAGTGATGCCGTCAGCCCATGTGAATTCGCGATAAGCCACTTGGTCATCGACAGCAATGGAACTGTGCCGCACCGTCAGGTATAGCATTACCGTGCTGTCACAACCAGCGACATTGGCGCCAGCCATGACGTATTCAATACTGTCATTATGGGTGTACGTGTTGCCGTCACCATTGACCCAAATAAACGTGTCGCAGACATCCTGTCTCTCGTAGCCATTTGAACTGTGCGCGATAGTCAGATGGAGTGTGACGGTGCTGTCGCATCCGTATCGGTTGCCGCGAGCAATCGTATAGTGGTCGGTAGTAGATGTATTGTAGGTAGTATCGTTTATCCAGCGGTAGCTGTCGCAAGCGGTGATGCTGGTGTCTCCTGCGTTTTGATGACGCACTGTCAGGTTGAGTATGATAGTGCTGTCGCAGTCAAATCGGTTGATGAAGTTAGCACTCGCCACGGTGTCAGTATTGTATGTGTTGCCGTTTATCGGCCAAGTATAAGAGTCGCAGGTTGTCATGATGGTGTGAATGGTGTCAGCAGGTACAATGGCAAGGAATAGAGTGACAATACTGTCGCATCCGTGAGTGGACTCAATGGTGTCTTGATATATGCCGCTATTGGTGCGGTACGTGCCACCCCACATATAGCTGGTGCATGCAGTGTCATACAGAATACCACTGCTACTGTTGTGTAATGTCAGGTGCATCGTAATGGTGCTGTCGCAGCCGACAGCGTTGCGCACGATAGTGTCATATACACCGCCCGTGTAGTAAGAACCTACGGTTATTGGGTGATGGACATCATTGTGGTTGGCCACACTCCATGTGTAGCTGTCGCATGCTGTGTCGAATATGGAGGATGATGATGCGTGTTTGATGGTGATGGAGAGTGTGACTGTGCTATCGCAGTTACCATGGATAGTATGGAGTTGTTGCACGTATGTTCCGTCGTTAGAGTATATCTGACCATTCCAGTTCATCTGCTCACAAACAATGGTGTCGTAAGCGGTCTCACTGTGGAAGGGGAGAATAGTTAAGTGGAGTTCCACCGTGCTGTCGCATCCCTGATTGGTTGTTCTGTAATATGTGCGGCGATCAATGGTGTCGTGGCGGTAGTTGGTTTGGGTAGTTCCCCAATAATAGCTGTCACAACCTGTCACATTGATGGCGGTGTCGACACTGTAGTGTACCGTCAGTATCAGGTAGGCAGTACTGTCGCATCCATAACGGTCGTGCAAAGAGGTGTTGATGGCACGTGAAGAATTGCGGTACACAGTATTGTTCCATGTTAAGCTGTCGCAAACAGTGATGCTGTCGTATCCAGGACGCGGGTGTATCACCATAACGTTGAGCGTTAAAATGCTGTCGCATCCGTCCACCGTAGGAAGGTGAGTGATAAATGTTGAATCAGAATATGTGCGGTGGGTGCCGTTTTGGTTGCTGAAAGTGAAGACAGAGCATGCAATGGTGTCGTGTATGCTGATGTGGTCGGTATTGATAGTAAGGTGTAGAGTCTCCACACTGTCGCACCCTACACTGTTCGTGTGTGTATGGTGGTAGTCTCCGTTGGTGGTCAGTGTGTCGCCATACCAGATGTAAGAGTAGCATTCGTTGTCAGTGGTTTCACTGCTGGAACTGTGGTATAGTTGCAGTGTCAGGTGGATAGTACTGTCGCATCCTGCCACATTCAATGTGTGTGTGGTTTCAAATACCCGTGTCACAATCTGGTTGTTGGATGCATAGTAAGTGGCCACAGTATCGTGGTTGACTATCCAATCATAGCGATCGCAGGCAAGGGGTTCAACCAACCGGTAGGGTACACTTCCATGACCAATGGTCAGATGCAGGTTGACGATACTATCGCATCCATAGATGTTGTTAAGTGTGTGCGTGGGTTCGTTGGTATTGGCGGTATATGTTTGTCCGTTAATCCACGTATAAGACTCACATTCGTTTACACTGTCAATGCCCAATGAGCTGTTGTTGATGGTTAGGTTGAGTGTGATTATGCTGTCACATCCTGAAACATTGGGTATGACAGTAGTGAGTGCAGGGTTGCTTGTTGTGTATGTACCAACGGAGCGTATCCCCCCCACGATGCTATCCACAATCCAGTGATATGAGTCGCATGCAGTATCGTAGAGTGTTTTGTTGCTGTTGTGGCGAATGTCAACAGTGAAGATCTCTATAACACTGTCACATCCGTCGGCTACGGGTGCCAGTTTCTGCATATATGTGCCGCTGGCGGAGTAGGGACGATTGTTCCATGTGAAAAGGTCGCACACCATAGTATCGTTACGTAGCGTGTCGTGGAATGGGTGTAGGTGGAAGTCGAGAGTGAGGATGGTGTCGCACCCCTCTGCGTAGGTATGAGGAATTGTGTATGTGATACCGCGGTTGGCCGGTGTAGTCTCCGTATAGGTTATATTGTTAATCCATGTGTAGGCCATACAGTCGTGGTGGACATCGTTGATATGTGCGGAGTTGAGTATGTATAGCGTCAGCCGATGGGGGGCGATGCAGCCGTTGGCGTCAGGTCCCGCTCCTACAGCGGTGGTGGAACGAGTATAGGTGTTTCCATCCAGTGGCCATGTATATGTGTTGCAGCTATAGGCAGTGTCATATACAGTGCGTGGGACATTAACGGTCAAGTTCAACGTTACGATGCTGTCGCAGCCGCTCACAGCTGTCAGTGTGTCAACAATGCCGCTGTAGCTAGCCGTGTAGTTATAGGTGTGGCCACGTGAGGATCTAAATGTGAAACTGGAACACGCGGTAGTGTCTATGCTCCCCTGTGCTCTGTCAATAATATCAAGATACAGGTGTATTGTACTGTCGCAGCCGTATTGGCTGAGGACTCGTGCAGTGGGCTGTCCTTGCTGATTGGTTGTGTAGGTTCCAATCACCTGCTCTTGGCTGCCGTCCCAGTTATGGACACGCCATGTGTAAGTGTTGCAGGAGGAAATATCCATGCGACCCATAGTCGGATTGTGCAGATACAGCCGCATCGTCGCTGTGCTGTCGCATCCGTACCTGTTGGTCAAGTGATATACTTTGGCCGATATGTATTCGTTTCCGGGGGCAAGGTCATTAATGGTGTAGGTGCCTATAGTTCTCCTGCCTGTGCCGTCGTAGTTGCTTACATTCCAGGTGAAGCTGCCACAGGTATCGACACGATATATGGTTGATGTACTGTCGTGGATGTTGATGTTGAGTTGCACAATGCTATCGCAACGATACTGGTCTTTCAGTATAACGCCAGGGGTAAGCTGGCTGGTAGTGTAAGGACCATAGACACCTCGTGCCGATCCGTCAAAGTTAGTCGGGTACCATGTGTAGCTATAGCAAGTGTCTATATTGAAGATATAGTGAGTGTCGCGATGTGCATACAGGTCCAGATACACTGTACTGTCGCAGCCGTGGACATCTTTTACGGTCACATGGTATCTGTTGTGGCTGGAAACATACAGGGTGGGGATGGCGGTGGCTCTATTGGTTGAACCGCCATAGTCGAATACTTGCCATGTGTAGGGGCCTCCGCAGGTGTGGACGGTATCGTAACTGTTGGCGGTGCCATTATGCACGGTAAGCCGAAGGGTTACTATGCTGTCGCAGTCGTATCTATCTTTTAGCCATGCGGTGTCGCCTGAGCAGGTCGCAATATAGAGGCCGCCTCTGGAATGCGGACCATTAATCTGCCGAGGTCTTCCACCTGCGTTGGCAGCATACCAAATAAAGCCCGTGCTTTGGCACACGGATGTGTCGAGGTTGGTGTGGGCTGTGCCACGTATCTCAAGGTGGAGCACTGCCGTGCTGTCGCACCCGTAATGATCTTTAAGACCTGGTGCAGCGATATATGGTTGACTTGTGGTGTAGGTGCCTACAGTAGTGGATCGTTGACCGTTGTAGTCTGATACAGTCCATGTGTATCTGTAGCATGCTGTATGGTATATGTGTTCGGCTGCTTGTGGTGTGTGGGTGGTGAGGTGTAGCGTTACCACGCTGTCGCAACCATTTGCATTGGCCCCCACCATGCGTATCTGGTTTCCAACCGAAGAGGAGAGGTAAGGACTGTTGGGATCCAGGTAGGTGGTGCCGTCGGGAGCTGTGAGTTCCCACGTAAAGCCGCTGCAGGTGTCAATGTACATGTCGCTGCGGCTTTCATCGCTTTTTATCAAGATGAGACGAATCACGCTGTCGCAACCATGTATGTTACGGACGGTGGCGGTGATGTCGCTGCGGCTGCTCGAAAATGAGGTATTGGCTGGTGTGGTACCGCCCCCATCAATGTCGTATGTCAAAGGTGAATAGCCCCACGAGTCGCTTACGGGCCATGTATAGTTGACGCAGGTTCGGTGAGTGTCGGTAGTGTGGTCTGCTGTGTACATGTGGAGATGCAGATATATAGTGCTGTCGCATCCTCTATGGTCGCGTACAATAGCAGGGTTGGGATTGTTTGTTGTCCCATAGTATGTGCCGATGCGTCGGCTGGGTGTAAGTGAGCCATAGTCTCCAACAAACCAGTCGAACGATGATGCGCAGGTGGAGGTGTCAAGCGTATGGGAAGAGGTACCGTGTACGGTCAGGTTCAGTGTTATGGTGCTGTCGCATCCATAGTTGGTAAGCACATGGGCGGTGGCGATGCCAGTATGGGTTCCGACAGCAGGTTGGTAGGTTCCTATGGTGCGCTGGTTTGTGCCGTCGGCGTTACTTACGACCCAATCGAAACTGGTGCAAACACCGGTATCGAGAGTGGCAGTGCTGTTGTGGTGTATGGTGAGGTTGAGAGTGATGACGCTGTCGCAACCATATTGGTCAAACACGGTTGCTGTCGCAGTGTTGTTATTTGCTGTGTATGTGTGGGCATCGCGTGGATCACTGCCGTCCCAATTGGCTGGACTCCATGTAAAACTCTCACAAGCGTTGACCGAATAAGTAGAAGTGTTGTCTTGGCGGAATATCAGGTGCAGTGTCACAGTGCTGTCGCAGCCGTTGTGGTTAATCATTCTGCTTGACGTAGCAACAGTGTTGGAGGTGAAAGTGCCTTCAATACGACTATTAGTGCCGTCGTAGTTGGCCACCCTCCAGGTGTAGGTGTAGCCAGGGCAGTAGTATTGAGTGTCAATACCCTGTGTTAGTGCATCCAGCACGGTAAGGTGCAGTGATACGGTGCTGTCGCAGCCGTATCTGTCAGTGATTCTCACATTGGCAGATTTCTCATAGGTGCCACTTGAGGTGTAGTGGTCCACAAAATGTGGGGTTCCGTCGCCATCGCGTACATACCAGTCGTACATACCGCAACTGACCACATGTGTGTCGCCATGCTGTGAGGGATATACTGTCAGGTCGAGACGTATGGTGCTGTCACAGCCCACGGCATTACGTACGTGGGCCGTGTCGGTGTAGTTGCTGCCGGTATATGTTTGGCGTGTACGTTCGCTGCCGGGGTCGTTGTAGTTGCGCACCCTCCATTGGAAGTTTGAACACGCTGTATGTGTGAAGACAGAGGAGGTATTGCTATTGACAATCAGCTGTAGTGTGATAGAATCGTCGCAGCCAGCTTGGTTTCTCTTGGTGACAGAGAAAACGGTGTCACGACCAAAAGTATATGTACTGGGATTCAATCCGCCATAGTCGGTAACTGTCCAACTGTAATTGTTGCAGGCACGTACCGTTACAGTGTCGTGCGATACCCCGTTGATGGTGAGGTGCAAAGTAATGGTGCTGTCGCATCCGTAGATGTTCCGCACCATGGTGGTGTGGGTTCGGTTGCCTAAGTAGGAGTAAGTGTCCACGATATGGCGGTTGGTGCCGTTGCCGTTCTCTACAGTCCAGGTGTATGTGTTGCATGCACTGACCACGGTGTCATATGCCGAGCGGTGACGTATTGTGAGGTCGAGGTTCACAATGCTGTCGCATCCATTTGTGCCTGTGTAGGTGTGTGTGGCTGTATTATTGTCGTGGATGTCGTTGGTATAGGTCTGTCCATTCCCTGTGGTCCAAGTATATCGATCGCATGCCGTCACTCGCTGTGTCCCATAGCGAGTAGGTGTGATAATGAGGTGGAGGGTGTCTGTGCTGCTGCAATTGTCAAGGTTATCGTATGTGTAGGTGTAGTCACCGCTGATGAAGTAGGTTACGCCAGTAGCGCCTGTCCATGTATATCCGACATTCTGACAAGCTGTTCCCCTTATTGAACCATTAGTGCTGCGGTGTATGGTGAGATTAAGAGTATTGGTGCTGAGACATCCGTATGCGTTTATGTGGGTATGCGTGACACCAGTCACCGATTCTGTGCGGGTTATACCATCCTCCCATGTGTAGCTATCGCATTCAGTTATATTGTCGGTGCGGTTTTGGTCGGATTCGTAAACGGTGAGGGTTAGGTTGATAATACTGTCACAACCATAGGGGGTGGTGGTATGGCTTGTGTGTGTGCCGTCCTCAGTATAAGTCTGTCCATTACCTCCGTCTGCGATAAGCCAAGTAAAACTATTGCACGCGGTGTCTCGTATATTAGCGGTGTTTATAGTATGTACGTTGAGGTGTAGCGTATCGGTACTTGGGCAGCCAGCGGCGTTTGTATAGTCGTGTGTCGCGGTAGTTGAAGTGTTGTAGGTATTGCCGTCACCGTCCGACCACGTATAGTTGGGGTTATCCTCGCAACGGTGTATTGTAGTGGCGTTATGAGTGCTGGCGTTGATGGTTAGGGTCAGTGTAGCCGTGCCAGGGCAATTTTCAGCTGTTGTGTATGTGTTGGTGTATGTGCCCGATTCTGTGTATCTGGTTCCATCACCGTGGTGATTATTTGCATCCCATGTGAATGCATCACATGCCGATGTTGAATAGGGGTCGGTTTCGCTATGGTTTATCGTCAGAATCAAAATGGAGTCGCGAAGACAGTTATTGTTATCTGTATATGGGGTTGTGTATGTTCCCGATGTGTTATAAGTGTTGTCATTCCGTTGCCAAGTATAACTATCGCAGACAGTGGCTGTCTCGGTGGCGGGTTCTGGCCCATAGATAGTCACATCAATGGAATATGTAAGAGGACATCCGTCGCTATTGGTGGACACATGTGTATATGTATTGGTTCCAACGGTAGTGATGGGGTTGCTGTCATAGCTTTCGCCTCCAGGTTGCCAGTTGTATGTGTCACAGCTGCTGACAGGCGTTTCGGTGCTGGATGATGAGAAACCCAATGTAAGGATGAGGCGTTTCCACTCCAAGCACCCGCTGTTATTGATGATGACCTTTTTGACATCGTCAACTGTCGTCTGTGAAGTAGTGTAGGTCAGTCCATTGCGAGGCCACGTGTAGGAGTCGCAAACGCCAGAAACAGTAGTGTCAACTATGGCAAAACCGTATGTGGGAGTGTTGTAGGTGCAGTTCGTGTGGCGTAGATTCCAGTTGTTGCCTCCATCGTTCGTGGAGATATCGTAGCATCCGCGCACTTTGTACGTGCTTGAGCGAGGTCGATTGGTTGAATTACCATTGTTCATACGAATCATCCATGCGTAGCCATCGGCACTCGCAGCTGTCATCGTACTGGTCCAATAGGCATCCCCTTCAAATTGGTCACCAGCTTGGCCGTCCAAACCATTATTAATGGTGGTAAGATTATCATATATGGTTTTCATCTGACCAAGGGACGGCAGATACCATCCGTTCTGTATTTCAGGGGTACTCACAGCCGACCAGATAGTGTTGGGGGCGGGGATAGTAGCAATGGCATGTTGCATCCATGCAGAGTTTACAAAACCGTCATTGTCCTGTACGGCAGTTGCCTGACTGGAGTATACTGGTGCAGACGCATCTATTGCTGTCGCGTCCATCCATGTATATTGAGCTCCATTACCCAAGTCGAACAAGGAAACCATACTGGCTTCATAATGGTCGCCACTGCCAGATACGGAAAATATAATACCCTCGGTACCGCCGATGTTTACATAGTCACCGATGGCCGGAGGTGTCTGTGCCATAACCATAGCAGGCAACATCGTCAGGAACGCAAAAAAAACTTTGAAGACAGTTTTTCTATGATGCAAGGAGGTAATAAGTTGTTTCATATATTTGGGTTTTTCGTTACTGTTGTTTGTTATGGTGGGATAATATATCAAATAAACTATTTCATATTTTCTTTGAATAAATTGGATCACTATGTCGTATATATACCTTCAAAGAAGGCCATCGCGATGGGTGTCCTTCATAAATTTGCTGGTTAGTATTGTATGTTTTTGCTTTTTCTGGTGCCTTAATATATTATAATATATATATTTATATTAAATAAATAATTGATGCTGCAAATCATTGCAATAGCAAAAATACTCTTATTTTTTTAATTAATGGACATTTTTGTAATATTTAAGCATAAATTTTTTAGCGACAAAGGATTGATGTATGTCATGATTCGTCATGCCGTGGTCAATATTTTACCCAGAGTATTGTATTTTACGGGTGTTTTAGCAAATAGTTTCATTTACTATAATATAGTTGGTTGCAAAGTAGAAAGGAATCCAATTGGGTGAAATTGGATTTTAGGAAGGATTGGGTACTGTCAAGGGGCAGTTAGCCGATGATAATTGGCAAGAGAAAAGTCTTACTGGTTATGAATCTGTCGCACGGCGATGAGGCGGTCGAAGAGGGCACCGGGTTGGCGCAGATAGACGCAGATGGTGTAGCTGTTAGGGGTTTCATAGTGGTCGCCTTCCACCACAGAGGTCTGACCTGTGGTGGCTCCAGTAGGAAGAAAGACAAGCTGATAGGAATAGTAGCCCTGCTTGAGCAACATCCTTTTGGTGTACGCTTTGTATCGGGGTTGCCATTCCATTTGGCTTCTTTCGTCCAAGCACCAATCCGACAGGTCACCGATGATATGAATGGTGCCGTCGATGCGGGGGTGGTCCATAGGCAAACTGAAATTTACCCAGGCGTAGTCGGCTTCTGTCTGAGGGTCGTTGCGGTCCCAGATGTTGACCTTCATGCCACCGTTCAGTCCTTTGACAAAGGAGTAGTTTTTGCGTGAACGGTCTTCTTCGGGACGCAGAAAAGCCATGGTGACGCCTCCGGCCTCTTCGATACGCTGCACATTATACATGGGTGAGCGTAGGTTGCTTATGTCAAAGTAACGAAAACAGTTGCCTCCGGGAAATACATTGGCTTCTTTCCATCGATACATCAGTTGGTTGCGTTGGTAGCCCGAGAAGGGGAGGGTACGGACGAGGTCTCGGCGGTTGTTTTGCCATGCTACCACGTGTAGGTATTGTGGTGAGGACGGAATGGGAGAGCCCTCCTTGATAGTTAGGGCAACATTCAGTTCCTGGTCGCGCATCATGTCGCCAACGGGACCCGAGGGCTTGCCGCTGGTGGCCTCAATGTCAATCAGTTCTTCTGTGACCATGAAACGTCGTGTCAATACGATACTGTCAGGATATTCTGTAGGATAAATGGTCAGTATGTAGTTGCCTGAAGCGATAAATGAGGTATATTCGGAGGGTATACTTTGGTAGTAGTTCACATAACTGTGCATGGTGGTGAAGGAAAACTGGTAGTTGTCGATGGAACCGTCCTCAAAACCACTGATAAAATCGGCAGGGGCAAGGTGGTCGGGATGCCAATCGGCATCGCAATGGCTGATGCGGTAACGAAAATGGGTGGCCTGTGCCGCTAACAAATCGAAGCGTAATACGACTCTGTCGCTGGATCCTATCATGATAATGGGGGCTTCCAGTTCGATGCCGCCGCGTGTCAAACTTACTGTCTTGATGTTGTCGTTCCATATAGAGTCCGTGACTGTCTGAGAATGGAGGACTCCCATCTCAAACATTAGTGTCAACAGTATTGTGAAATATCTGAGGTGTCTCGACTTGCGCCAGTGCGCCGCGTATCTTGGCATGAAGGTCATCTTTCCCATTGGTCAACGTTGATTTCCAATAGTTTGTTTTCGATTCGTTCGGCTTCAAGAAGGGCGTCTTCGCCAGTGAGATAGCTGTCGATTGTACGATTGAATCGGTTGGATTCGCGGGTGATGTAGCTCGTGAAGACTCTCGAATTGAAGATATATTCCCACGAGGGAAGGTGCGAAATGTTGTCTTCGTAGTAGGCCTCTTTGCGAGCCAGAAGGTCACGGGTGCGAGGTGATAACATGGGTATCCAGAATAGTGTTACGGTACCTTGATACTCTCGTTCGCCGTCAATCTCTTTGTATATATCGCGGGTAAGGGCCATGCTGATGATGCGCACATACTGGTCGGAGAGTTGTTTTTCCTGATACCAGCATTCTTTGAGCCGTACCTGTAGTATTTCTTCCGCATTGAATTCCTTTGGAACAACAATTGTTTTGTATTCATAGTTCTCTTCCTCGTCGATAATCTCCAGCTGCATGGTGTCCGGCTTGGTATAGCGGCGTACAAACTCGTCGTTATCCAAAGGAATCTTGAATTCATCGTCCTCATAAATGGAAATCTCGTTGGCTACGACAGCGTCCCAAATCATGTAGGCGAAATTCTTACGTCCGTGCGACCCTTCACGTTCCAATGGGTAGTAGAAGAATTGGTTGAATTTCTCCCGGATGTTGATGGTACGCCAGATAAGACATTCCCAAATTACATCGTTTTCACGCACATGGTGAAGTGGCTGCGATTTCAGCTGTGAGCGCAACTCATGCCGATAGTAGGCCTCCAAGTTGGGGTCGTCTTTGATGTGTTGCGCCTGCACGCATTCCCCAGTGGCTACTGTAAGCAGAGGTAACAACAGTATGTACCGGAAGCGGATAATGGTAGGGATGTATTAGATGGTTATGTCCGTATAATCAGATGCTGAAAAAGAAAAAGAGTTAAGAACTGACATAGTAGCCCTTAACTCTTTCCATAATACATCAATTGTTATTGACTACAACAATTGATTAGTATTCCCACATATCAGATTCAATATCGAATACCTTGTTCTCGATGTTTTGAGATTCTACGATGGCATCGGTGCCCGTGAGGTAGGAACCAACAGTACGGTTGAAACGGTTGGATTCGCGGGTTACATAACTGTCGAAGTAACGGGAAATGAATACATCATCGTAGGTACGTTCGCCGTTGGAATTATTCTCGTCATAACATTTGTGGGTAACGAGGACGTTGCGTACACGCATGTCGTTCATTGGGACCCAGAACAGGTCGACTGTTCCGCAGACGCGCTCACCGTCACGGTCTTTGCAGTCGTTATAGACCAATGCCATAGCGACGATACGTACTTTCTGACGAGTATCCTGCTTGTCGATGTACCAGTATTCTTTCAGACGCACCGAGAGAACGTCTTCGGGGTTGAATTCCTCATAGACGGTGGTATCGCGTCCTTCCATTTCCTCGCCATATTCGTCGAATTCAGCGATATGGATGATTCGTGACTTGTGCAATACGCTTGAAAGAGACTCGTAGTCTTTGGGTATTTTCATATCATCGTCTTCAAAGACTTCGATAAGACCATCTTTAAAGGCGTTCATGATAGTGTTGGTCAGATTGATACGACCTTGGGTGCTTCTCGTCTGGTCATTGGGGAAGTAAAGGTACTGGTTGAATTTCTCGCGCATGTCGATAGTTCTCCAGATGGCTGTTTCCCAAACCACGTCGTTTTCACGCAGGTAGGCGTATGGCATGGCTTTTTTCTGGCCTGTAAGAGTACGGCTGTAAAAATTGTTGAAGTTGTTGTCGTCTTCGGCATCCAGAACGCTCTGGGCGTTGGTGGTGAAGACACTACTCATGGCAATGAGGAGTACTCCTAAGTAAAACGCAATTCTTTTCATGATATGTAGGTTTTAATGGTTACTTCAGTCGGTAGGTTGCATTAAGCTGATGGTTGACACCGTCGGGAGTTTGTACGCGTACCTCGCTGATATACACCTTTTGACCACGTTTTGCATTCTTGATGCGGTTGGTCATGTCGGGGGTCAGGTGGTTGCCGGTACCCTGAATATCAAGGGCGTTGGAACCTTGGACGTTGAAACTGAACGATGTAATCTTCAGTGGGGGAATCTTGAAGTCAAAGTCACCCATATCGGCACGTAGCAGGGTGTTGGCTATCAACTCATCCTTGGATACAGGTTCGCCAGGTTTGAGCTTGCCGAGCATCAGGGTAGGTGCAGGAATCTTCTTGACACGGAATTCTTTCGAACCCATTGTGCGGCTAACCTTTCCATCGGCTTTGGCATCCACGCGGATGTTGAATTTACCCAAAGATGAAGCTTTGATGATGTAATCACCTTCTTTGCCTTGCGGGTCTTTGACTATGGTGACGTTCTTACCTCCTTCAATGGAGGGGGTTATGTAACGTGGGTCGATGCCAGGAACGGAGATGGAGGCAGGGTTGTCGATACCGGCATACACTACGTTCATCTTGGTCAGTGACACAATGGCTACAGGTTCTGCTACGAAGTAGCTGTCCTTGAACTCATACACCTCAGTTCCGCTGTCCTTTTTCACATATATCTTACCCGTGATGGTCTTATTGCCAACAGAGGTGCAAGGAACGGAGTAATGCACGGTTCCGCTGTCGTCGCTGGTGTACTTGGAACCGCCAATTTCTACTTCAAGGTGGGCCTTGGAGTCGTAAGCACCAACGTTGATAGCAGTCTCATATTTGTTGCCTTGGATGACGTAGGCCGATTTCGGGCGGGTGATGACGGATACTTTGTCGAATGAGAAGTCGTTAGCTTTCACTTTTTTGTAGATGAGCTGCACAGCATCGAACTCAGCATTCATCACTTCAGCTTTCAAACGGGTGAGCACTACCATGTCGGCAGCAGCAATGGTGCGGTCAAAGTTGAGCATTTCCCAATCAACCATTGCCTTGGCATGGTCGCTCCACGCCTTCTCTTCCACGTTTAGACCTATCTTGATGTGTGCAGTATCTTCTTTCAGGATACTTTTCAGTTGCTTTTTGTAGTCAATAATCAACGCTTTCAAGCGTACGCCGGCACCATTGGGATTGTCGTCGCTTCCATAGAAGTAGTTGGTGGCATCGTTGTTATCGTCTTTTTTGTCGATGGCATTGATACCACCCGCCTCGAGGGCCGATTTGGCACTATCAAGCAGCCACTTGTCGCCGTCACGCAACGGGATGGTGCGAGTATGTTTGTTTCCATCAGCATCGTGGGTGGTGATGTTGGCGGCACTCTGCTGGTGGCAGAGAAATTCGTAGCGCATTTTATCAATAGTGTCGACCAAGGCCTTGGATATTTTACGTACCTCTTGGGCCTGATTCCAGTAGTCGCCTACTTTCTCTTTGTTGTTTTCGTATGCAAATTGGAAGTTATCGTATGAGTCGTCAAGTTTAGTAATTAAGTTGGTGTTGGACTTCTCCATAGCATCGCCGACGGTAACGAAACCGTTCAACACCTCGGCGGCTACGTTCAGTGCCAACATGGCGGTGTACACGAGGTACATCATACCGATCATTTTTTGTCGCGGGGTCTCCGGACAGTTGGTAGCACCCATAATCTATCTCTTTTTTGTTCTACAGTGTGGTTAGTACAAGTTGGTGTTAGACGCGTGTCTGCATAGCGGCAAGCATGTTGCCATAGACGTTGTTAAGTTCGGCGACTTTGCGGGTTAAAGCGTCAACTTGCTCTTTGTATTTGAGAACACCTTCGGCTGAATCGGCAAAGTTTACAGCCATATTCTGGATGCGTTCCTGAACCTGCTTGGTGGCTTCAAGCTGTTCGGTGGAGTTCTGTAGCTGTATCTCGTACATGGCGTTGATAGCTGCGAGACTGGTGGCCATCTTCTTTGTTTCATCAAGGTAGGAAACATCGCCTGTACGTAGCGACTGTGCAGTTTCTTTGTATATGTTAGCCAGGGTGGACATGGCGCTTGTGGCATCTTTTACACTCTCATTGTATTCGGCAGCGAGACCGGCATCACCCTGCATGGCTTCTGTTGTATGTTTGTATGCTTGTGACAATTCACCGGCAGCATTGGCAGCATCGTCCATGTTGAGGACGAATTTGTCGGTGGCAGCTACAGCGGTAGTCATATTATTGAGCGAATTGGCAGAGTCGGCAAGATTCTGCATTCCCTGACCCAGACGGTCAATCAGTTCGCCGCCGATATTGGCATCGGCGAGCATCTTGTCGAGTTGACGGGTGAGTGGGTCGGAACTTTCGGCAGGTGTCTCCTCGCCCTCTTCTCCTTCCTCACCTTCCGTAGCGGGAACAGCGGATTCTTCAGGCATACCAGCCAGTTGGGGATATACGCGGGTCCAGTCGAATTCGACATGGAGGGGCTCGAATGCGGAGAGGAAGAATATGACGGCCTCTACGCCCATACCGAGAATCAGCATCAGTGTACCACCAGGCCAGTGGTTAATCTTGAACAGAGCACCGATAATCACGACGGTAGCACCCCATCCGTATAGTTTTGCCATGAAGTTTTTGTAGGCCTTGCTACGTACTAAGTTGTCAATAAAGCTCATAGTGGATTAGTTTTTATGTGTCTTACTTATTTTGTTATTGATGTATCTATTTTATTATATATACCGACTGCAACCTTATGGCTGCAGTCGGTGTGCTATCTTATATTAATAGACGTTGGATGCAGACTTCAAGTTGTCACCCTTGACACGTCCCAGATAGGGTTGCACGCAGCGGAAACCGATGTAACTCTTGGCGGTGTCTTGGAACTCATAGGTGCGGGTCTGTACCTGGATGAAGTATTTCTGATCCTTCCAAGAACCTCCACGGATTACTTTTCTCTTCATGGCTGCAGGGTCGTCTTCAGCTGCCTGATACTCATAGTAGGGCGAGAGGGCATTGGCGATGATGTAGGTGGACTCGTTGTAACTGTCCAAGCACCACTCGGAGACGTTTCCGGCCATATCGTAGAGACCGTAGTCATTGGGAGCGTAGTGGCCGACCATGAGGGTCTTCATGCCGCCGTCGTCATCATAGGCACCGCGCAGGGGCTCGTAGTTGGCGAGGAAGCAGCCATTCGGGTTGCGGACATATGGACCGCCCCAAGGATAGCTCTCCCCGGCCATACCACCACGGGCGGCATATTCCCATTCGGCCTCGGTGGGCAGACGGTAGTCGTTCATGGCAGTGTAGTCGATGGACTCTAGATACTGGTTCAGATAGTTGGTACGCCACACGCAGAATGCTTTGGCCTGTACCCAGCTGATGCCAACAACGGGATAGTTGTCGTAGGCCGAGGAGGTGAAGTATCTACGGGTGTAGTCGTCATTCATACTATAGGTGTAGTCGTGTACCCAGCACAGCGTGTCGGGGTAGATGTTGACTACTTCCTTTTTAATTAAAGAGGAACGATTGTTCAGACCTTTCGGACGGTTGGCAAACATGGTGCCCTTGTATTCTTGTTTCACCGTTGTTGCGCTTTCTTTCTGGGCAGCTTCGCGGTAGTCAACCCAATAATACTCATAGTTGAGTTTGGCTGGGTCAACAGTGCGACGGCCATAGAAGCGGTCTTTCTCGGGAATATAGAGGTCTTCCAATGCTTCGCGGGCTTCCTGGTCGTTCCAGCGGATTTTGGTCTTTTTGTTGAGGACGGGAGGATCCAGCGGCTCACCGAATTCATCTTCCTCAATCAGATAACCTTCAATACCTGCCTCACCCAACATGCGGCGGGCGATAGAGTCGGTAACCCAGTTGACGAACTGACGGTATTCATTGTTGGTGATTTCAGTCTCATCCATGAAATAGGATGCCACCTGCATGGTGCGGGGTTGGCTGGGCACGCCATAGGTGGCGTTCTGTGTGCCTGCACCCATGGTGAAGTTTCCTTGGTCAATAAACACCATACCTTTCAGGTCGATGTCTTCGAAATAGGGACGGTTTTGTACGCCCACGAGCTCTCCACCGTCGGAGGAGCTGCAGCTCCACAGTACCACGACTGTTGCAAGCATTAAAAATAACTTTTTCATATCAGCAAAGTTTTTTTGTTTCGAATTTGTATAGTGCCTTTTTCTTGTCTTTTACGGATTCAGGATGCAAAAGGTTTCGAATCCTTTCCAGATATAATAATTATTTCTGTATTTCTATAACGTGAGGGGCGGCTTGTTTATTGTGTTGCAATAGTTTTTTAGATTAGTCGATGTAACGGGTGTTGCGGTACGATGACGGGAGCTTCGGAGGTATGACAACCTTGAAGCAGTAGCGCAGGTATAACTCCACTGTTCCGATGCTGCGTCCCACTTTGTACGAACCCAGTTTCGAGGTAGTAATGTCGTAGGACATGCCTACTTTGAGTTTGTTCCAATTGAGACCGCCCAAAATGGATACACCGTCCTGAAAGCGGTAGGCACCACCCATCCAGAATGCGTTGCGGTAGTCCACGAGGCAGGAGGCCTCTGCTTGTGCTGTCGAGAAGTCGGCAGTTTTGATGAGTGCAGAAGGTTTCAGTTTGAACGACGGATTGGTTGGTATGACCCATTCGTATCCACCTGTGAAGTAGAATACTCGGGCGTTTTGGTAGTGCAGCGTCTCACTCTTGGCTGCGAGGATGTTCTTGATGGACACTCCCAGGTAGTAGGTACCGGGAACTTGATAATACAGACCGGTGGAGAAGTCTACGAGGAAGTCGGAACTCTGCTTGTCGCCATTGAGCAGCGGGTCGTTGGCCGAGGAGATGGGGTTGTCGTAGTCGCCCGAGAAGTCAGACGAACCCACCAATTGTGTGAAGTCCAACGAAGTGTTGCTGAAGTTACCTTCAATAGCGGCAGCCATGTTACCGGGACCCCAATAGATGCGGAATGCATAACTGAGAGCGGCTCCGACGGTGCTGTTGTATCCGATTTGGTCAGAGAAAGCTGTGATACCGATACCTCCGTGGAGGAATTTGACCGGCATGTCGAAGGCGAACATATAGTCGGTAGGCGTTTTGCCAGCCGTCTGGTCGGGGGTGGGAGCATCCAATTTGAGTCCCATCCATTGGTTTCTGTAGAGGAGGGAGGCGCAGATGGAACCGGTGCTACCTGCATAAGCAGGGTTGTAGGATAGTCGGTTGAACATGTACTGCGAGAACTGCGGTTCAATCTGGGCATGGCTTACGCACGAAAATATCACTGCTATCAACAGAAATGATATGCTTTTTGTGATGTTATTCTTCATGGCGCACCGATGCTTGTTCTTTATAAAGTGCTTATGGTCACTTTGGTATATATATATCCCCCTTGTATTTCTTCGGGAAAGACAATGTGATATTTAATTTGCAAAGATAACAAGAATTATCAATACAAAGTCAACTTTTTGTAAAAAAAAGTCATAATTATTGCGAAAATATTGTGAATTAGTTGTTTACCGCTCAAAATATTGGAGCATGCTGGTTGCTTGGTGGCATGTTTTTCTTAAATATCTGATAAACTGTTGTATCCGCGAAATACAACGGTTTGAGGATGTAATGCGTGGTCGGGATGTCGGGGACTGTGTGTTCTGAGCCGCTGTCAACGTTGATAGCCAGCGGGTAGGGGACGGCAGTCGGGAAATTCGGCAGACAGTTGTTTCTGCAGCTCTTCGGCGGCGCTCTTTTTCATGGAGAGTCGCAGGACAATGCGTGTCTTTTGCGCGGCATCGTGCAGCAGTTCGACCTTGTCGCGCAGATAGATGGGTAGGGTCTCGCACATCCGCACTGCCTGACTGCGTGATTTTGTGCAGGTGAGTTCGATGTCGTAAAGGGTGTCGTCGTTCAGTGCTGGCACACAGGAGTTGGCGTTCTTGGCGGCTTCGTCTTTGAGCACTTTCTGTGCCACTTTCTTTTCTGATTCCTCCAACAGTGTGAGTAATTCGAGCAGGTGGCCGTTTTGCAGGAGGTCTTCTATCTCTTCTTGCTTCTCCCACAGGTTCTTGTATCGTTGGGGGAGCACCTGCACGATAACCGTGTGCGAAGTGATGCCGATGCTGCGTGCTGCCCGTCTGGTGAGGTCTAGGACGTTGGTGCGGGGGCAGCGGTCGTTAACTTTGACTATCACCTGTTTACCGTTCTTCGGGTTGGTCACCAGCAGCAGTGTGCCGAATTTGAGCGTCTTGTGGGCTGCGGTGTATTTTTTTTGGCGAAAAATCTCTCCGCTGGAGGTGTGGCGACCTTCGAATTTGTCGCTGTAGTAGGTGGCGTGCATGCGGTGTTCCGTCAGTGTGTCCGACGAGGATATGGACTGGGCGCCCATCCGTAGGACGGATAGTAGCAGTAGGGTCACTGTCAGTGTTTTGCGGAACATGGGATGCTTGTGTATGATAGGTTACCAGTTGACGGCGTCGGGGTGGAACCATTGGCCGTGCAGGCGGAGTGTCTGTTCGATGATGTCGCGCACGCATCCGTGGCCGCCAGGGTAGAGCGATATGTAGTCGGCTATCTCTTTGATTTCCTGTGCGGCATCGGCGGGACAGGCGGCTACGCCGCAGTGGCTCATAATCTCGTAATCGGGGATGTCGTCGCCCATGCACACCACTTCATCGGGCTGCAGGCCTGTGGTCTCGAGGAACTGCTTGTAGGTCTGCATCTTGTTGGCGCAGCCCGTGTATATGTGCGTGACGCCCAAGGCCTCCATGCGGTTGTTGATGCTCAGCGAGGTGGCTCCCGAAACGAGGGCGATGGTGTAGCCCTTCTTGACGGCGTATTGGATGGCGAAACCGTCCTTGATGTTGCCACAGCGCACCGTTTCGCGGTCGCCATAGGTCCACACGCTCCCGTCGGTCATCACACCGTCGAAGTCAAATACGAATGCTTTGATTCTATGTAGTTTGGATTTATAGTTCATGGCGGTTTAATTTCTTGTTTTCAGTTCGTCGGAGTAGTCGAGCATCTGTTCGAACACCTGTCGCCACCCTTGCCAGCCGAAGTCGTCGCACAGGTTCTCGTTGTGCCAGATGCAGCAGAAGGTGCCGTCGACGGCTTTGACGTTGTCCATCAGTTCTTTGTATACCTCCCACGCTTCCTCGGGCTGCATGTTGTGGTAGCGTTTCAGGGTGCCTTCCATCAGGGAGAATGGGTGTATGGTGAGGGGCATCTCGCTGTCGCGCTCGAGGTTGTAGAACGGGAACTGCACGCTGATGCCTGCGCGGAAGCCGGGTTCCTCGGCGTAGCCCATCGTATAGTCGTGGCGTATGCCTGCGTGCAGGAGCGTGCGGTAGGTCTCGGGCAGTTGCAGCCGCAGGAAGTGCGAGCGGTTGCGGACGATGTTACGGTGGGTGATGTCGGCCAGACGCTGCGTCTCCGTCTCCACGAGGTCGGGGTTGTTGAACGAGGCGTAGGAGGTGTGCAGGCCTATCTTGGCATAGTCGCCCAAGTGTTTGATGAGTTGGCAGAACTCGTCGTTGTGGTAGGAGATGTTCTTGTCGAACATGCCGTAGTCGGCCAGCAGCACGAAGAACACCATCGGGTTGCCGGGGTGGCGCTCCTTTTGGTCGAGGATGTAGTCGAACGTGTCGTAGGGGTCGTCTTCCCGGCGGGTGATGACGCGCCAGCGGCGGCGCACCTCGGCGGTGTCGCGGCGCAGGAACAGGTCGCGTACGAAGCCCGCCATCGTGCGGAAGGCGCCCTTGTGCTTGTAGCAGTAGGCCGCGTCGATGTCGACGGTGGTCAGCAGGTCGTAGCGGTGCCGTTGGAAGTGTGTGTCGGGGAAGCGTTCGTTGATTTTCCGTTCAATCATCCGCGCCCATTGGTCCACCACGGGCGTGCGCAGGAACCCCTCTTGGTAGGCGATGCTCTCGCGTGCCACGAAGCGGCCGTGCATGTCGGTGTGGTGGGGCAGGTATTCCTCGTAGCGCGACACCATGTAGAACGTGGCCGCCAGGAGGTCGAACGGAAAGTCCAGGTCGCGTCCGTACACGGGGAAAAGGGCGTGGACGCCGTCGCTGACAAATGGGTGCGGTTCCTGCTCCTCGATGGTGGTCTGGAACAGCAGGTCGCACGACTTGACCCACACCGCCCGGTCGCCCACCCGTCGGGGGCCGTAGCACAGCACGGCGTCATCGCGCTGCGCAAAGGTCTCGGCGTCGGTCGTGATTTCGAAATCGGCCCGCAGCACGTTACGGAACACCACGTTGAGTGTGTATCCGAGTCGGTTGGTCAGTTTGGGTACGTATATCAGCATAAAAGTGCTGCAAAGGTACGCATTTTTTTTGAATGGCTCATCCGCGCCGTCCGACAACCAGCCGCGCGCTCCCGTCGTTGCTCACTTCCAGCTCGCTCTCCACCCCCATGGGCAACGCCAGGTTTTCGGTGCCGATGTGGCCGAATTTGGCGTGGAAACAGACAGGGTAGCCGTACTCGCGCACAGCGTCCCACACAATCTCCTCGGCCGTGCGCCCGAAAGGCACCGTGTTGTCGTGCATGTCGCTCAGCGCGCCCACTATCAGCCCGCGCAGCCCCGCCAGCCGTCCCGCACGCTTCAGCGCCATCATCATACGGTCGATATGGTAGAGATACTCGTCCAAATCCTCAATCATCAGAATCCGCCCACGCGTGTCGACGTCGGAGTCCGACGCCAGCAAGCTGTACAGTATCGACAGGTTGCCGCCCACCACGGGCCCCGTCGCCTTGCCGGCACGCCCCATCGGGCACGGCCCCGAAAGAGGGTAGGATAGGGGCATGGCGCCAAACAAAGCGTCGTGCAGCGAACCGATGGCCGGATAGTCCCCCACGGCGGCATTGGCAGGAATGTTGATAGGCATGATGGCGTGCATCGTCGGGATGCCCCAATGGCGGGCAATGTGGCTGTGCAGCACCGTGACGTCGCTGTAGCCCACCACCCACTTCGGATGGCGCACAAAGCGCGAAAAGTCGACACGGTCGACGATGCGCACCGTGCCATAGCCCCCGCGGGCGCAGAACACCGCCCGAATGCTCTCATCGTCAAGCGCCTCCTGCAGCATCGCCGCGCGGCACTCGTCGCTGCCAGCCATCTGGTGGCATTCGGCGTAGAGCCCCTCCGGCTCCACCACCCGCAGCCCCCACGACCGCAGCAACTCCACCGCCGGCGCCATATCCTCGCGGCTCACCTTGCGCGCCGTAGCCACCACCGCCACCCGGTCGCCCTCCTGTAAATAATGCGGATACTCCATGATTCACAAATATTTATAGAAACTAATCCGTGCTATCTCTTTTGTCCGAAAAGTCCGTATCTTTTCGCAAAAACGTCCGTATTTTCTTTGTCCGAAACGTCGCTTTCTCTTCGTCCGAAACCTCTTTTTTTCTTTGTCAAAAACGTCCGCCACCGACTTTTATTGCGTAATCGCTGCAAAACACTCAGCCCCAAAGTTATGACGTATTTTAGCGCATTTCCGCCCCATACTTACCCCAAGGGCACTCCAAAGGTACCCCAAGGGAGAAGCTTGGGAGAAAGGGAGTTACATGCTAAGCGCCCCCAAGGTACCCCCTATGAACCCCCAAGGCACAACGGAGTTGGTACGGACATAGTACGGAGTTGGTACGGAGTTGGTACGTGCTTGGTAAGGAACTAAATTAAAGGGGAAGAATCAGTACAATCAACTGACTTGCATGGTTTTTCTATAGATAAATATACCACAAATATACCAAAAACACACAAAAATACTCAAAAAAAACTGTAAAAAGCATGAAAACGCCTGTCACAGCTGCATTTTGCCTCCATTCGCGCTCCAGCGCATTTCGGGACGAATCAATGTTAAAATGGATAAAAACTGAGGCACGGCACCTGCTATTCCGCCGAAATGATGTATATTTGCACTTTCTTTGATAAATATATTATTAAACAAGAACCTATAAACCAAAAGAATAAAATGACTCTACGCGAAATAGCCAAACTGCTCGACGCCACGGTTGCCTTGGGAGAAGAACGGCTCGACGAGGATGTTGAATTTGCTTTTGCCTCCGACTTGATGAGCGATGTGCTTACGTTGAAGGACACGCCAATGCTGGTGACGGGTCTGTGTAATTTGCAGACTATCCGCACCTGCGATATGGCCAACCTTGATTTTGTCATCTTCGTGCGCAAAAAGAAAGCCACCCCGGAGATGATTGAATTGGCCGAGGACAACGATATGGTGCTCATCCAGAGCGATTACTCCATGTTCAAGGTGTGCGGCCTCCTCTATCAGGCAGGCATCAAACCGCTGTTTTAACCCTCAGGGAAAGAGCGGCGCCACCGACGTCACCGCGCAGGGCAGCCGCATCCTCTCCCGCACACATCCAAAAAACAACACATGCATTTAGAATTCACAGTAGTAGAGGGCGATTTTGTCAACGCAGGCAGCGCATCCAGTTCCGTCAAGAAGACACTCAAACAGTTGAACGTGTCGCCCACCATCGTTAAACGCGTGGTCGTGGCACTCTATGAGGCAGAGGTCAATGCCATAGCCCATGCCTATGGCGGCAAGGTGCTCGTCGACATAGCGTCCGATAAAATCAAGATAGTCGTGGCCGACAAAGGCCCTGGCATCCCCGACATCGCCAAAGCCATGCAGGAGGGCTACTCCACTGCCCGTCCCGAGGTGCGCGATATGGGCTTCGGCGCTGGCATGGGTCTGCCCAATATGCAGAAGAATGTGGACAAACTCAACGTCACTTCCGAGGTGGGCGTGGGCACCACGGTGGAGATGGAGGTGAACTTTGCCTGAATATCGGCACCATACGGCCAACCAAGATTGAACAGCATCTAACGGCGTGATACAACCAAATCGGAGGAATATTGCTTATGAACGACAAGATGACCTTTTACCATGCCCTGGACATTGACGACGGCAAGTGCATCGGCTGCTCCAACTGCATGAAAATATGCCCCACCGAGGCCATACGCATCCGTGGCGGCAAGGCCTTCATCCAGGAGGCACGCTGCATCGACTGCGGCAAGTGCTATACGGCCTGCCCAACGAAGGCCATCTATATCCGTCAGGACGACTTCGACGAAATCCAGCGGTATCCCCATTCGGTGGCATTGGTGCCTGCGGTCTTCCTGAGCCAGTTCCCCGACGATGTTAGGGTGTCGCGCATCTATGCGGCCATGAAGGATTTGGGCTTCCGCCATGTGTTCGAGGTCGAGTCGGCTGTGGCCATCTATGCCGAGGCCAAGCACCGCTATGCCGACGCCCACAAGGACGACGAGCCGCTCATCTCGGGCTTCTGTCCTGCCATCGTCCGGCTCATACAGGTCAAATACCCTTCGTTGGTCAACAATATCATGCCCATCAAGGCGCCGCTCGACATTTCGGCCGAGTATGCCATCAAGGTGCTTGAGGAGCAGGACATCCCTCGCGAGGCCATCGGTCTGTTCTACATCACCCCCTGCGCCGCGAAGATTGCCGCCGTCAAAGCCCCCGTGGGCGAGACCAAGTCCATCATCGACGGCGTCATCAACATGGATTCGCTCTACAACCGAGTGTTCAAGAAAATCAAGGAGCAGGGCAAGGACTACGTCTTTCCGCCGTTGCAGACGCCGCGGCTCTCCTCGGATGCCATACTTTCCACCCTCACCAACGGCGAGCGCCGCATTTGCTACGCCAAACGTTCCTACGCCATCGACGGCATTCAGAATGTGATTGACTTCCTCGACAAGCTGGAGAACGACGAGATTGAGGGCGTGGAGTTTCTGGAGATGCGCGCTTGCGACCAGTCGTGTGCGGGCACCATCCTTTCGTGCGACAACCGTTTCCTCATCGGCGAGCGCATGTACGGCCGTGCCCGGAAGGCAGCCGAGCGCATCCGCAACGGTGAGATGCCGCGCGACAAGGAGATGGACAAGTACAGGGACTATCTCCTCAGCTCGGTGGAGGTGGAGCAGCCCAAGCCGCGCAGCATGATGATTCTCGACCCCGACATCAGCAAGGCGCTCGAAAAGATGGAGCAGATTTCCCAGATGAAGTCCTACTTCCCGCAGATTGACTGCGGCCTCTGCGGCGCTCCGACGTGCAACGCTCTGGCTACCGACATCGTGTGCGGCAACGCCTGCAAGGACGACTGCGTCTTCGTGCAGCGCTACAAGGAGCGTACCGGCGAGATGAACGCCGAGGACAGCATCAGCAAGCTCAAGGCCATTTGGGGCGAGGACCGCATCCTGGGCGAGGACAAGAAATAGCATCTCCCTGCAAAGAGTAAATCGTTGTATTTCTGTACGCTAAGAAATGTGCCGACTTTCCTGCTAAGAAAGCCGCCTGCTTGATTACTAAGAAAGCCGTATGCTTGATTACTAAGGAAGGCACCCCCTTGATTAGTAAGAAAGGTGCCTGCTTGATTACCAAGAAAATTGGCTGCTTTGTTAGTGCTTGATTTACAGTTGTTTTTCTAAAACCGTGGAGGAGCGTCCCATTTTCCCTCGGGAGAGTCCCCATGCGGCCAGGATGACGAGCAAGGTGAGCAACTCGGCGGCGGGCTCGGCAAGCCAGAGGCCGACGGTGCCCATCCAGTGTGGCAGCACAACGAAAGCGGCAGCCATGAAGACCACGCCGCGCAGGAGGGTGAGCAGCGTCGACGCGCGGTTGCGCGCCACCCCCTGCAGGTAGCCGATGGTGCAAAGGTTCACCGCCATAAACACGAAGCCCGTCGCAAAGAACGGCAGCCCCCGTGCCGCAAGCGCGTAGGAGGCACTGTCGGGAGTGATGAAGATGCGTATGACCACGGGCGCCAGCAGCACGAATGCCAGCGTCACCGCGCCCCCCATCGCCATGGCCGTGAAGATGATGTGCCGCAGCGTCTTCCACACCCGCGACCTGTTGCCCGCCCCGTGGTTGAAACTGATGATGGGCTGCGCCGACTGGGCAATGGCGCTATAGGTCATGAAGATGAGCGGAAACAGGTAGCACGCCACGCTGAAGGCCGCAATGCCGTCGTCGCCCAGATAGCGTCCAAACATGATGTTGCCCGTCATCATCAGCACCGCCATCGCCAACTCGCCGACAAATCCGGAGAAGCCCACCTGAGCCATCTTCACGACGTTGCGTAGCGAGAGGCGAATGCTGGTCGCCGTGCTTTTGAGACGGTAGAATTTCAGCGATTTCGCACGAAACAGCATGTAGTATCCCACCATTCCCACGCCTATCAGGCCGCCAAGGTCGGTGGCCAAGGCAGCACCCGCCAGTCCCCACCGGCAAGGGAAGATGAACAGGTAGTCGAACAGAATGTTGGCCATCGCCGGAATGATGTTCGACAGCATGGCATAGACCGGCGAACCGTCAAGGCGGATGACAAAGAGTCCGAGGGTCTCGATAAGCAGCAGCACGCAAGTGGGAATGAACCAGAGATAGTACGTCCTCGTCGCCGCGAAGAGCGGAGCGCTGACCCCTAACAGGTGGAGCGTCGCATTGGGAAACAGATAGAAGATGACGAGCATCAACGCCCCAATCGCCACTGCCGCCATGAACGCCTGCGTCACATTGATGCGGGCTGCCTTGACGTTGTTTTGTGCCAGATGGATAGCCGCCACCACCGAGGCACCGATGCCGAACATCATGCCAGTGCCGTTGATGACCATCATAATCGGCCCGATGAGATTGACGCTGGCCAGTCCATAGGCGCCTATCCCGTGCCCGATGAAGATGCCGTCCGTAAGCAGGAACGCCATGTTGAACAGCATGCCGAGCAGTGTCGGGACGAAGATGCTGCGGAACAGTTTAGGGATGTCGGCCTTTCCGTAGTCGAGCGGGTCGCGGTTGTCGTACATGGTTGGTGGCAGTGGGGCAAAAACAGAGGTGCCCGGTCGGGGCACCTCTGGTGTGGGTATGGTCAGGTGCTGGTGCTACCTGGCGTTGGTGGTGAAGGTTTGGCTGTCGCTGCTGTATATGGTGTCGTTGTGCCAGATGGCATAGGCCTTCACGTTGTATGTGGTGTTGCTGGTCAGGTTGGTGACGCGGTCGCTGATGGCGCCGCCATTGGTCCATGCCGGGGTGCAGCCGATGTGGGTGTGGCGGGCACGGTCGGGAGTGCCGGCTGTTGCCTCGCAATAGACGAAGCCGGTTTCAAGTTCATCGTAGTAGAAACGGGGCTCTGTGACGGTAGAGTGGAAGTTGCCTCTGAGTTCGGCCCAGTCGGCACCGGTGGAGGTCACAGCGTCGATGGTAAGGTAAGCGCCCATCCAGTCTGCAGCGTCCTCATCGTCGAGGGTGGTAAAAGTGACGGTGTTGGTGCTGTAGTATATGTTGCCGTCGGCCATGCGCAGGTAAGCACGCACTTTGTATGTTGTCTCGCAGTCCAGCATCTCAATGGTGCCGCTCATGCTGTGGCCTTCGTGGCGCATGGCGTCGTCCATGCAGTCGATATAGTTCTGGGCGGTGGTGTCCCATACGGGCTCGCCCTGGTCGGCGAGGCAGTAGCAGAAACCTGCCGTGGCACCGGCAAAAGCAGTCTGCGGGTCGAAGTTCTCGGGGAAGTCGCCATGTATGGAAGCCGACACGGTAGCCCAGTCGCTGCCTGTTTCTTCAACAGCATTGACGGTGAACGTAATGTTGTAGGGCGTGGAACTGTTGCTGTTATTGCTGTTGTTCGAAGGACTTTCCTCTTCTTTCTCACATGCTGCGAAGCAAAGCATGGCGGCAATGCCGAGGATGGTTGTCAAATGTTTCATGGTGTAAGGTGTTTAAATAACTACGACATATAACGTATCGTCGATGAAAAAAGTATGTTGCGGTTCAGAATGCATCCCTGTTGCCGGTCGAGGAATTGGAGGAACTGTCGTCGTCGGGCATGCAAGTCACAAATTCGCCGTGTTCTTTGAAATATTCTATCAGGCAGTTGTAGAACTTGTGTTTACTCAGTGTCTCAGCATTGCCCAGCACGATAAGCTTCATTCGGGCACGCGTCAGCGCCACGTTCATGCGGCGCAGGTCGCGCAGGAAGCCGATGGTTCCCAAGTCATTGTCGCGGACCATACTGATGATGATTACGTCGCGTTCCTGTCCCTGAAAGCCATCCACAGTGTTCACGCTAATCTGACGTTTCAATACGCGGAAGAAGCGTTGCATTTTGATTAGTTTACGCAACAGGCGCACTTGTGCTTTGTAGGGTGATATGATACCGAAGTCGACTCGTTCGTTGACAATGCGTTCCATACCTATCATATCAATATAGTCCCGCAATGTGTGAATCAGAAGCCGGGCCTCTTCGGCGTTCAGTTTGCTGTTGGTGCGGGCATTTTCTTTCTCGTTAAAGTCGCAGCCAGATGTGTCAATCCACATCAAAGGCGTGTCCATTAATGATATCTGCCTGTCGCCCACTTCGGGTGCAGCGGTGAGGCATCCGTGGTAGAACCATTGTGACGAGAATCCCATGATGTCGCGGTGCATCCGATATTGTATTGTGAGCATGGAAACACATGGTGGTTTCTCACGACTCACTTTCTGCATCAATGTGACATCTAAGCCACCACGGGCAGCTTCGGTACATTTGATGGTGGGTGGCAATTGCTGGTGGTCGCCGCTGAACACTACGCGGTCGCTCTTGAGTATGGCGGCCCAGCAGGCCGGTTCGAGCGCTTGGGCTGCCTCGTCGATGAACAAAGTGGAGAAGTGGCGGTGTTCCAGTATGTGATAGCCGCTGCCTATCAAGGTGCAGCTGACCACGCGTGCCTGTTCGAAGAGGTCTTCGTTTATTTTTATCTCCAGTTCGGTGGCGCGGGTGCGCATCTTATGCAGGCGTGCCTGTTTTTCACGCGATTTGCCTTCGCCGCCAGCCCCTTCCCGCAATGCTCTGCGTATGCTCCATAGCTCGCTGTAGTCGGGGTGGGCTGCATAGCGGTGCTCGTAGCTGCAGGCCAGCATTTCGTCGCTCATGCGTAGCGGGTTGCCTATGCGCAACACGTTGACACCGCGCCGCATGAGTTGCTCGCTTATCCAGTCGACGGCGGCGTTGCTTGGAGCGCACACCATCACTTGTGTTTCGCGTTGCAGTGTCTCGATGACGGCTTCTACCAGTGTGGTGGTTTTACCCGTCCCTGGAGGACCGTGGATAATGGCCACCTCCATGGCTTCGACCACCTTTTGCAAGGCGGCGTTCTGGCTGGTGTTGAGCCATGGGAAACTGAGTTGCGGCAGATTGCGGAAACGTGGTTGCAATGACCCGATGAGGGTGTCTCGCAGGTGGACAAACCGCTCGTTTTGTGAGTGCATGGCATCGTGCAGTGCATCTTCCATAACATGGAACGAAGTGCTGTCGATGCATAGCTGCAATCCCAGCAGGGTGTTGGCTGCCGTGTCGCGGATGCTTTGCAACATTGACTTGTTGGGCACAGCCACTTGTATGGTGCCTTCGCCTACCTGTTCCACATAGCAGGTGGTGGCGATGGGTTTCCGTGTGGGTGGTGATTCCGAATCACCGCTCTTGTCTAGACGAAAGAATTCCACAGGGCTGCCGGGTTCAAAGTCGTTATCCGTCTCGTCGGGCGATACCTCATATGTCACCATAAGCACCAGTTGGTTGAGTGCATTATAGCTATTTGCGAGCAGAGTTACAGGATAACGGCAGTTGCTTTCCTGCATACGTCCGCTGATGCCCGAGCGTAGCGATTGCTCATAGGATGTTCTCTCGTAGTCGAATTCCTGTTTCAGGAGCACGGCTTGTCGCTCCAGATGCGATATGGGATTGAGGTTCACGTCCGGTAATATGGTCTATGGCTTGCTGGTTAGGCAGCGGGGATGTTCGTTGATATGCTTACCAAAACTTGTCCATCTCATCTAATTGCTGCCGCAGTTCTGCAACGCGCCGGTGGCTGAACATACACTTCGCCCACAGCCGCCATTGCTGCCAGATGTTGCGGAGCCACACGACTATGGTTCCGTTGAGGCGCGACAGAACGACGGGTAGCACCAGTGCTGCCACTCCCCACAAGGGGCTCTTGCCTATGGCAGGCATGAGCTCTCCCCACAAGCCGCCTCCTGTGCAGAACATCACCGTGGCGAAGATGATTGTGTATAGGAATGCAATCACCAGGCGCACGCCGAAGTTGACTGAACTGCGGAATTGCGTATCCTTGATGATGCGGCCGAATATCAGGTGGGTGGGGATAATCATGATGGGATAGCATGCCAGACAGAACAGCGTGGCCCAGCGCAGTTGGGGACAGATCGCCTCAGCTGCCACAACGGCTGCCAGAAGCAAGGTGGATAGCAGCGCTGCCGCCCAGTGTTTGTGCTCGGGGATGCTCTGTTCGTGGATGTGGAGCTGGCAGCAGTTGTCCTTGTATGCGTGGACGATGTCCATAAGGCGGGCGAAGGATTTCTGTTGGTTGCTGTCGTCGCAGGTCTCCATACGGTCCAGAGTCTGGGCTATGCGTTGGCGTGTCACGAAACGTCCCCACGCAGTGTTGCGCTGCTTGAAGCGGCGGCGTCCCGACTTGTTGAGTATGTTGCAGAGTGTATGGATTTCCTCGTAGTGTTCCGAGCTGTTGATGTGGTACATTTGCTGGCGCATGGCGGTTGCAACGGTGTCGCGCATCTGGTTCAGTGCTACGGGCTCGTTGGTGTCGAAGAGTTCCATGAACGGCTGCACGGCGATGGGCTTGCCGAAGTTCACAACCACGTTAGCGTAGGTCTGCTCGTATTCGTCAAAGTCGATGCCCACAGGCACGATGTAGACGGGCGTGTTTCCCATCTGGCGCTGCGTCTCGCCGGCGATGCGGAACATGCCCTTGACCAGCGGCAGCAGCTGGTGTCGGTTGTTATGGCGTCCCTCGGCCATCATGCAGAACGGGTATCCGTCGGTGACGGCGGCGCGCGACTTCTCGAAAATCTCCGTGTTCTTCGATAGCGTGTCCCTTCCGTCGCGGATGCGGTAGACGGGCATGATGCGAAGGAACGTCAATATGGTGCGGATGGTGGGCTGCTTGAAGATGTCTGCGCGTGCCACGTATACAGGTGGTTTCTTCACGGTGCAGAGCACTGCCAGTGGTTCCATGAGTGCCTGCTGGTGACAGGGCGCCAGGATGCAGCCGCCCTCGCGAGGCAGGTTCTTCTGTCCGCGGACGGTGAAGGTGTTGTAGTGCGACAGCGTGCCCCAGCACACCAAGGGGCGCAGTATCGTATAGAGTAGATTGAAGTCCTGTATGTTTTTTTTCATGGCGTGGAAATGTCTTTGTCGTGGGATAGTGCATTCTGTCTCATCATACTAACGGCGGATGCCCCTCGGCGATTGGTTTTGCAAATATAACAAATCTCCGAACACCTATCCGAGTACGGCGTCGCGCTCGGCGTTGTCCCAATAAGTCATGTTTCGGAAGGAATTGACATCGTCCTTGTGACGGGTCGCCGCGATTTGCTCGTCGATGTAGCGCAATATGGCCGCATGGCGCTGGCGGTACTGCTCCCATGCCGCCTCGTCGATAGTGTTGGTCTTGCCAAGCCAGCACAGCGTGTGGTAGGCGTGCCGCACCTTTTGGCCGGCATACTGCTGCCACAGCTCGTCAAGCCGCTCGTGGATGTCGTCCCACGATGAGAGCTGACCTTTTTCCACGTCGTCGATGAGCGTCTCCATGTCGGGCTGCGACACAATCTGCCCGCCAATGTTCACCCACTTCTGCGAGCGTCCACCCTCGCCGAGCGATGCAGGTGGCAACTGTCCGCCATACGCCTCCTCGAGCGTCTTCATGGCGTAATGGACAAGCATATCCTCGTAAGCTTGGTATCCTTTGGCGGCCTTCAGCACCACGGTGCGGCGTTTGGAGTGCTCCATGCCGTGGGCCAGAATCTCAGGCGACTCGCCGCTGTTGCGGGCACGGACGTAGGCCTCTTCCGTCCACTCCTTTAGTAGCATGCGTCCGATGATGAGCTCCTCGGCGGTATCGGGTGCCAGGTTGTCGAATTCGATGTGCTGCGCCTTGTAGACACGCTTGTCGCGCTTGGCAAACTTCTTCGAGCAGCGGTCGAGGGCATACATGTTGTATAGCCACCAGTAGCCGGGCATTACCTCCAGTTGGTCTTTCGACGCGTTGTTGTTCACCAGCGCGAAGGGCAGCGTGATGTTGAGTTCGTTGGGATAGTCGGCCTTCGCCAGCAGGCAGTAGGAGGCGAACTGGGACGAATGCTTGATGCTGCAGCACAAGCCGGGCCAGAACCCGCGACCGCCAGCCATCTCATTGTCGGCAGTGCGGCTGTTGTGGTTGGAACCTATGGTGCCGCCGGCCGCCACGTTGCTCTGTCCCATGATGAGTGCGGCGATGAGGAAGGAGTTATTGTGGTGTTGTTCGTGGGCAGGGAAGATGATGCTGTTTCCCACTTCACAGCGGGCAAGCGTGGAATTGTCGCCCACCACGCTGTCGTTCAATCGCAGCCCGAATTCCAGATGCACATGCTCTCCCAGGAGGAAACGGGCGGCGATGATGCCGTATTGGAGATGGCAGCCGTAGCCGATAACGCCGTCGGTGAGTGCGATGCAGGTATCGACCACCGTTGGGTCGTCTTGCGATGAGCGTATTGCCACGTTGCGTATGAGTTGTGTGTTCTTCACCACGGCGTGGTCACCCACAATGCCGTAGCCACCTCGGGTCTTGAGAGCGTCGGACGTAAATGCCTCCAGCTTCTCCATCAGTTTGGCATGGCCGCGGTAGCGTGCCCATAGATAGGCGTCGCCTATCGTCATGCCGGCAAATGGCACAAAACTGCGTCCACCGTTTTCGTTCATGGCCTCAATGCGAGGAACATTCGAGATTTCTTGCTCTTCGGCGGTCATTTCGCTGATGTTGAGTAGCACGCAGCGGTCACCGATGGTGTATCCACTCAGCTGCTGTATGTTGCGCATAGTGCAATGGCGCCCGATGCGCACGGCGGAGCCAAACGTGCAGCTCTGGATGCCTGCCAAGTCGCCGGCTGCGGCATCGTTAGCTATCAGCACGCCGTTCCAGTCCTGTGCGTGGTTGCCGGCGGCCTGCAACTGTGATATCTCTGAAGGGGTAAGATGTCTATATTCCATATATATATATTCTGTGCTTGACTAATTATATACTTTGTGTAACTTATTAAAATGAGTTGCGACGGATTTGCAAATCCGCCGCAACAATTACTTTACTACTTGTAACTTGCCGGTGGCAACTTGCAAGTAGTATGACTATTTGTACAGTTCGAGATATTGCTCAAGCATGCCCTGTAGCCGCTGTTTGTCCTTGAAGTATTGGTAGGTACTCAGTTTCATCTCGGCTGTGGCATCTTCGTCGCACACCACGGTGCCGTGAGGGTGCATCTGGAGCATGCTGGCTGTCCACATGTGGTTGACACCATTGTCAATCATGTGGTGCAGCGCGCGGGCTTTCTTGGGACCGTTGCAAAGAATGAGAACTTCCTTGGCATCCATCACGGTACCCACACCGACGGTGAGAGCCAGTTTTGGAACGAGTGTTTCGTCGTTATCAAAGAAACGTTTGTTTGCCTGTATAGTATTGGAGGTAAGTGTCTTTATTCGGGTACGGCTGGTGAGACTGCTGCCTGGCTCGTTGAAAGCGATGTGCCCATCTTCCCCAATGCCGCCCATAAACAGGTCAATGCCACCGGCCTGGGCTATCATCTCTTCGTAGTGTGCGCACTCTGCCAACAGGTCGGGAGCGTTTCCGTCAAGGATGTGTACGTTTTCCTTCTTAATGTCGATGTGGCTGAAGAAATTATTCCACATGAAACTGTGGTAACTTTCAGGGTGTTCGACGGGTAGATTGACATACTCGTCCATATTGAACGTGACCACATTTTGGAAGCTCAGCACGCCTTTTTTGTTGAGCGCAATAAGACGACGGTAAAGTCCCAGGGGGGAGCTACCTGTGGGACACCCCAGCTTGAATGGATGTTCGTGAGTTGGGTTGGCCTCAATGATTCTTTGTGCTACGTAGTTGGCTGCCCATAAGGACATTTCATCGTAGTCTTTAGCGATAATTACTCTCATAAGATGATGTTTAATTATATATTGAGTGAATTGTAAGTGTCAGTTCCTATGGGAGGTGAGCTGTGGATGGAGTTATTCCACTACAAATTTGTGTGCCACGCCGTTGATGCGATAAAAGTACACGCCGTGAGGATAGGCCTCGACGTTGATAGCGACGCGCTGTCCATCAGGATTGAGTGTGCGGCGTTCGATGAATCTACCGTCAATGCTGAATATTTGCAGCTCAGCGTTGTTGGCATCGCCTTTGATAGTGTATGGTATAGTAACCCACCTACTGGCAGGGTTTGGATAAGCGGGTTGGAGGTCGACAAGAGGTTGGTTGTCTTCAATGCCTACCTGAATGGAGTCGGCAGGAGGTGTGATGCCGATGATGACAAAGTGCTGTGAGTAGTAGTGGTAATCGGCAGGGTAGCCACTGGGGTACAGTCGACTCTTAATTACATTGCACCAACAATCACCAGAACCACCCCAGCCCCAATTGAACCAGAAAGGTGTCTGTGTGGCACCACTGTTGTAGCGCTCTAGCACAAAAGCATGACCTGCGTGCTCACCTTGTCCGGAGATGTTGTGACCTGTATAGAGCACAGGGCGTTTGGCTTTAATTTCTTTCGCCAGTGTGTCAGCCCACACGGTGTCGTAATGGGTGGGTGTGTAACGGTTGACTTGTGTTTCAGAAGTGAAATTAACGTTGAATGGTGCCGCAGTACGATCCAATTCGGCAATTTTGTACTTGTCGTATTTGTAGTAGTTGGTGAAGGCCTTTTTTGTATATCTCTTGGTATATGCCCCACTTCCGTCAGTGCCGTAGTCCATCATGTTTACTAATCCGACGTGATAGTTGAGTTTGGCAGTCTCGCTGATTTGTTGAGCATTCCAGGGTGAACTGCTATTGTATGTGTCAGGCATCACATCGTAGTTGTAATATGTTTGCGCTAGATTAGCTTCGAGATATGTGCCGTTCCATTCGTTACGGACATATCCCTTGCCTACCTTGGGGTATTTCCAATAATGGACAATTTGCGACATGGCTGTAGCTACACAACCAGTGTAGCATCTAGCTCCATTGTACATAGGACACATATTGTTGTAGGGAGAACTTTGATTCCATGTTGATGTCATAGTCCGGTATACAACTTTGGAACTGTTGGCGTCAGCAACCTTGCCTTCGAGCATCTCGTGCCAGAGCAGTTTGGTGTCTTCGGGTGCAGGGTCGTCATTGTTTTGGGCGACGATAATGGTATGTGCAAATTCATTCATATACCACAGCATGGCGGGTGGTATATTCTCGGCATCGAATATGCCTTCGGTAGAATAAGCAATGATGGGATCCATGCAATCGGAACCTGATACAACGCAGAAACCGCCATTACTGGTGTTGAAAAAGTAGAGTGCAGGGATGTTCTTCTCAACATTGGGTATCTGATACTCGAGAGTGACATCATCGGTTGACAAGCTCATGCCTGTCTGCACGCTCATGTAGTTGATAGCAACTGTTTGAGCTTTTTTTAAATTGATATCTTCAGCGTTAGCGATGTTTACGTTAACATGAAACAAAAGCAATACGGCTATGAAACCGAGTGTTAAGTGGATTTTTTTCATGGGTTATAAAGAGTGTTACTCGTTTAAAAATCGGGTGCAAAAGTACATTTTTTTTTGCAAATAGTACCCCCATAGAACCACCTTCTAATATTTTTTATGAATTACATTAATAAAAAAAGCATTCCCCGATGAGGAATGCTTTTTGTTTAACTGAGGTGTTTTGCTTATTCAGCAACCACTTCAAGATTGATTTCTGCTTTGATCTCCTTATGGATATTGACAACGGCGGTATAGTTGCCTACTTCTTTAATCTTGGTACCATCCACAACAATTTTTTTGCGGTCGATGTCGTAGTTATGCTGCTCCTTGAGGGCATCGGCAACTTGGATGTTGTTCACTGCACCGAAGAGCTGACCTTGTTCGCCGACCTTGGTGGCGATGCGGACACTCTTTCCGTCGAGGGCGGCTTTCAGAGTTTCGGCATCCTTGCGGATTTTTTCCTCTTTTTGTGCCTGTTGACGAAGATTCTCAGCGTGGATTTTCTTATTGGTAGGGGTGGCGATGATGGCCAGACCCTGCGGAAGAAGGTAGTTGTTTGCGTAGCCGTTCTTTACGGTTACGATATCATCCTTGTATCCTAAATTCAATACGTCTTGTTTCAGTATAATTTCCATCTGTTCTTCCTCCTATTATTATTTTAAACAGTCAGCAACATAGGGCAGCAGGGCAATGTGGCGTGCGCGCTTGATTGCTTGGGACACTTTCTTTTGATACTTGTTGGATGTACCAGTGATACGGCGAGGCAGAATCTTGCCCTGTTCATTGACAAACTTGAGCAGGAAGTCAGCGTCCTTATAATCGATGTATTTGATGCCGAGTTTCTTGAAACGGCAATATTTTTTGCGTTGAGTGTCAACGGCGATGGGAGTCAAATATTTAATTTCGGTTTCGTTAGCCATTTTCTTATCTTTTTTAAGTTCAACGTTATTTATTCAGTCTGCTTTATTCGGCTGCAGGAGTCTCAGCAGCTGCCTTCTTGGCGTTGCGTTTCTTCTCGTTGTAAGCCACGGCGTGTTTGTCGAGCGACACGGTGAGAAAACGAAGCAGACGCTCGTCGCGCTTGTAGAGTGTTTCAAGCTGGGCAATCAGACTGCCTTCGGCCTTGAACTCGATGAGATAATAAAAACCAGTGGTTTTCTTTTTGATGGGATAAGCGAGTTTGCGCATGCCCCAATTGTTGGCGTAGACAATTTCTGCGCCATTGGTCGTTAAGAAGTCGGTGTACTTCTTTACCGTTTCCTTCATCTGATCTTCAGACAAAACGGGAGTTGCAATGAAAACGGTTTCGTATTGGTTTACCATTACTTTGAAATTGTTGGTTAATAATAATTTGATTATGGCGTTGGAACAATCCTTCGCCTTTGTTTTGAGCCACTTTGCGGACTCGAACCGCAGACCTACGCATTACGAATGCGTTGCTCTACCAACTGAGCTAAAGTGGCTTCTTTCTAGTTCTATATTTCTAAAGGCGTTATTGTGTATCCTTTAGAAAAATTGAGTCGGGGTGAGAAGACTCGAACTTCCGGCCTCCACGTCCCGAACGTGGCGCGCTAGCCAACTGCGCTACACCCCGTTTTAGCGTCAGACCGTGTAAGGACATTACCGTCACTTCCTTTCGGCCTTTTACTAAAAGAGACGCCACAACGTAGCGTCTCGGCAAGTGTCCTGGCAGGGACTCGAACCCTGGACCCGCTGATTAAGAGTCAGCTGCTCTACCAGCTGAGCTACCAAGACGTATACTATATTTCAAAAAACTCGTTGTTTTTGTACTCCGGGTGGGACTCGAACCCACACGCCCTTGCGGGCAAGGGATTTTAAGTCCCTCGTGTCTACCATTCCACCACCAGAGCAACCTAAGAGCGGAAAACGAGACTCGAACTCGCGACCCCGACCTTGGCAAGGTCGTGCTCTACCAACTGAGCTATTTCCGCTAATTTTAGCGTTGTGGGCTAACCTCTTGCCCTCTGGATTTAGAGCGGAAAACGAGACTCGAACTCGCGACCCCGACCTTGGCAAGGTCGTGCTCTACCAACTGAGCTATTTCCGCAGGTGATTCTACCCCTTTTCGCATTGAGAAATCGGCTGCAAAAGTACACACTTTTTTGAAACCGAGAAAATATTTTTGATTATTTCTTGACAATTTTTTTTATCTCGTTCAGTTTGAGTAGTGCTTCTATTGGTGTAAGTGTATCAATGTCAATATCTAATATTTTATCTCGTACATCCATTAGGACAGGGTCGTCCAGTTGGATAAAACTGAGTTGATAGCCCAGACCATCGGCTGTTTGGGTGGGATTGGAGGGATTTTTTTTCTTTTTTTCTTTTATTTTTGAGATGCGTTCCGACTTGGATTCCAGCAGCTCTAACATGGCGTTGGCTCGTTTCAGTACGATGGCCGGCATACCAGCCATGCGAGCCACATGGATGCCAAAGCTATGTTCACTGCCTCCCATCTCCAATTTACGCAGGAAAATGACTTTGTTGCCGATTTCTTTGACGGAGATATGGTAATTTTGTATGCGTTCGTAGTGGTCTGCCATTTCTATCAGTTCGTGGTAGTGGGTGGCAAACATCACTTTAGGACGCATCTGTTTGTTTTCATGCAGATATTCGGTGATGGCCCAAGCTATTGAGATGCCGTCGTAGGTGCTGGTGCCGCGGCCTATCTCGTCAAGGAGCACCAAGCTTCTGTCCGATACGTTGTTAAGAATGCTTGCAGTCTCGTTCATCTCGACCATGAATGTGGATTCACCCGATGATATATTGTCTGATGCGCCTACGCGTGTGAATATTTTGTCGACGATGCCTATCTTGGCCGATTGTGCGGGACAGTAACATCCTATCTGTGCCAGCAGTACGATGATGGCTGTTTGGCGTAGCAGTGCCGATTTACCAGACATGTTGGGTCCGGTGATAATAATAATTTGTTGCGTGTCGCGGTCCAGATATACATTATTACTTATATATGTCTCGCCTAAGGGCAACTGAGTTTCAATCACAGGGTGACGGCCTTCATGGATGTCTATGATAGACCCGTCATTGAGTTCAGGACGGCAGTATTTGTTGGCCAGCGACACTTCTGCGAAACTTTGCAGGCAGTCCAACTTGGCGATGAGTTGTGCGGTGTACTGTATGGGCTGCACGTATTCGGTCAACGCTGCCAGTAGTTGTTCGTATATCTGGCATTCCAACTGCATGATGCGGTCTTCTGCGCCAAGGATCTTCTCTTCATATTTTTTCAGCTCAGGAGTCACATATCGTTCGGCGTTGGTGAGCGTCTGGCGTCGTGTCCATTCCGGTGGTACTTTGTTTTTGTGTGCGTTGGTAACCTCCAGATAGTATCCGTATACATTGTTGAACCCCACCTTGAGTGATGTGATGCCCGTACGTTCACTTTCCTGTTGTTGCAGTCGCATCAAGTAGTCCTTGCCCGACGTGGCCATCCCGCGCAGTTCGTCCAATTCTGCATTGACACCAGGGGCTATAACGTTGCCTTTCTCTACCTTCACGGGCGGGTCTTCGGAGATTTCACGGTCTATGCGCTCATAGATGGAACGGCAACTGTTCAACTGTTCGCCCGTACGTTGGAGCGACGCATCGCTGACAGTACAGCATAGTTGTTTGATTTCCTCCACCTCGCCCAATGAGCGTTTCAACTGTTGCAGTTCTCGCGGATTGATGCGTCCCACGGCCACCTTCGATATCAGCCGCTCCATGTCGCCGATGCCGCGGATGTGGTGGTGTAGTTGGTCGGAGAATCCTCGGTCGCGCACCAGATAATCCACCACCTGCAACCGTTCTTCAATAAGGGCAATCTCTTTCAGCGGCAGCATTATCCAACGTCGCAACATCCTCGATCCCATGGGGGTGCTGGTTTGGTCGATGACCGACAGGAGCGTCTTTCCGTTCTCGTTGGGCGAGTGTATCAGTTCCAGATTGCGTGCTGTGAACTTGTCAAGCCACATATAGCGGTCTTCCTCAATGCGAGCAAGACGGGTGATGTGTTGTGTGCGGTCGTGGTGTGTCTCGCCCAGATAGTAAAGTGCTGCACCTGCGGCGATGACACCCTCGGTCAGCTCATCCACGCCGAAACCCTTGAGCGACGTGGTGCCGAACTGTTTCATCAGCAGTTCGGAGGCAAAGTCGTATGTGAACACCCAGTCGTCGAACGTGGTGGTGTAGTATTTTTCAGGAAATTGCTCCAGAAAAGTGCGTTGTTTTTTGCGTTGCAGCACCACCTCCGTGGGATGGAAGTTCTGCAGCAGTTTGTCAATATAGTGGATATCCCCTTGTGCCACAAAGAACTCGCCTGTGGAGATATCGAGGAATGAGATGCCGTGAATCTTGTCGGTCAGGTGCAGTCCGCAAAGGAAGTTGTTTTCTTTCACTTCCAGCACCATGTCGTTGTAGGAGACCCCAGGCGTCACCAGCTCGGTAATGCCCCGTTTCACCAGCCCTTTGGCCGATTTCGGGTCTTCCAGCTGCTCGCAGATGGCCACGCGGCAGCCCGCTTTCACCAGCCGTGGCAGGTATTGCTCCAGCGCGTGGTAGGGGATGCCGGCCAACTCGGTATATTCTCCGTTGCCGATGGATTTTCGTGTGAGGGTGATGCCCAAAATAGCCGACGACTTCTTGGCGTCGTCGCTGAACGTCTCGTAGAAGTCGCCCACACGGAACAGCATCATCGCGTCGGGAAACTGTTTCTTCATCTCGGCATATTGCCGCATCAAGGGCGAATTCTGGTCTTTCATTGTGTTAGTTGTGCAGAGTTACTGCCACGTTGCGGAATGTGTGCGGCAGGGATGGTGTCAGGTTGAGAGTGGCAAGCGTCGACGGCACACTGTCCGCAAAATGTGGTTTGCAAAATTACATCTTTTCTGCTTGCAGAAGAGTCGCGCGCGGGATTTAAGTAACAACAATTTCTGCAACGAGTTTGTTTTAAGTCAGTTGGAAGATGATAACTTTTGCAGGCACGTCCCGTTTTTGTCTATGGCACACTGGCAGGGGAGTTCTCATTGGCCTCCTGTCAAGGGTATCCTTGTAAATCTCGTCCAGGTATTTTGGGTATTAAACTAAGAGAAACTAAGACAAAACTAAGAGAAACTAAGACAAAACTAAGAGAAACTAAGACAAAACTAAGACAAACTAAGAGAAAACTAAGACAAACTAAGAGAAAACTAAGAGAAAACTAAGAGAAACTAAGACTATAAACTAAGAGTTAACTAAGAATTAACTAAGAGTTAACTAAGAGAAAGCCACATTGGGGAGAGGGCGTGAAAGGGCGCGAAGCCACTTGTGGCAAACGGCGGCTCAGCCAGGCATTTCGACATTTCGGAGGCGTTATTTGACACTTGACCCTGTTTCAAATGTCAAATTCAACAATATTATTGCTACTTTTGCAAGTTCAAACTGAATGGTGATACAGTTATAATAGGTTGTATATAAATGAAAAGAATACTTCTTCTACTCATATTTCTTCTCTCCGTTGCCACCCTTTCCGCACAGGAGGTGCTCTCTCTGGAGCAGTGCCGCGAACGTGCCCTCAGCAACAACAAGGGCATGAAACAGGCGGAGGAAAAAGTGGTCGAGGCGCAGAACCTCCAGAAGGCGGCACTCTGGCAGATGCTTCCCAAGGTGAGCGCCACGGGCGGCTACATGTGGATGGAGCGGAACATCAATCTCCTCAGCCAGGAGCAGAAGGAGCGTCTGAGCCATTTGGGAGACAATGTGGAGATGGACATTCAGGCGGCCCTCAATGAGGAGTTGGGTTCCATCCCTATTCTGGGGCAGTCGATTGCCAACGCTCTCTCGAATGTGCTGGCCTCTTCGTCGCTCTCCTCGTCGCTCAACGGCACGGGTCGCGAGATAGTCGACGCCTTGGAGACCGACACCCGTAACACGGGATTCGGCGTTGTCACGCTTTCTCAACCTATCTATCTGGGAGGCAAGCTTCGCGCCATCTACAGGTCGGCACGCATGGCCACTCAGCTCTCCCAAGTGCAGCTGGACAAGAAAGAGGAGGAGACCCTTATTGCCGTGGACGAGGCCTACTGGCAGGTGGTCAGCGTCAAGCACAAGAAAGCGCTCGCCGAGAAATACGCCACACTTCTCGACACGTTGCAGCACAATGTTGAAGAACTTGTGGCCGCAGAAATGGCCACCCAGGGCGACCTTGCCAAGGTGCGTGTCAAATACAACGAGGCGCAGATGTCTCTCACCAAGGCCACCAATGGTCTCGCCCTTGCCAAGATGCTGCTTGCTCAACGTTGCGGAATGCCTCTCGACGCACAGTTTGATGTTGCCGAATTGACTCCCCTCAGTGTCTCTGCCGCAGCCGACATCAGTTTCGACATGGCACAGGTGTGGCGCGACCGTAAGGAGATGCAGATGCTTCGCCTGAGCGACACCATTGCACAACAGGGCGTCCGTATGGCGGCGTCTACCCTCAAGCCCAATATCGCCTTCACAGGAGGGTACCTCTTCTCCACGCCGAATATCTTCGACGGTTTCAAGAATGAACTCGGTGGCACATGGATGTCTGGTGTCGTGGTCAGCGTCCCCATCCTTCATCCGGGTGGCATCTATGCCGTCAAGGCCTCGAAAGCAAAACGCCGCGAAGTGGCATATCAAATGGAAGAGGCGGCAGAGATGATTGAACTTCAAGTGAACAAGCTCAACTATGAGCTACAGTTGGCGCATAAGAAGTTGGACCAAGCCACCAGCAACCTTGCCCAGGCCGAAGAAAATCTCCGCTTGGCCGATGAGAGTTTCAAGGCAGGGTTGTGCAACAGCAGCGACCTGATGGCCGCACAGACAGCTTGGATAAAGGCACACAGCGAGGTGCTGGATGCCGAGATAGAAATAGAGATGGACGCACTCTACCTGCGTCAAGCATTAGGAAAGTAAATAATTGATATCTATGAAAGAAAATAACAAGACACTCCTTGCCGGCTTGGCAACCATCATTGGCGCTGTCGCCGTGGTGGCGCTGGTAGGCATCTTTGCCATTCATCCCCAGAAAGAACTCATCATGGGTGAGGCCGATGCTACCGAATACCGTGTATCCAACATGGTGCCTGGCCATATTGACCAGCTTTATGTCTCGGAAGGCGACCATGTCAGTGTGGGCGACACTCTTGCGCACATCAGCAGTCGCCAAGTCGATGCCAAGATGCAGCAGGCAAAAGCCGTCAGGAACGCTGCTGCCGCCCAGAGTCGCAAGGCCAAAGGCGGTGCACGCAACCAGCAGGTGGAGATGGCCTATCAGGTGTGGCAGAAAGCCCAGGCCGCCGAAGCGGTCTATAAGAAGTCATACGAACGTGTCAAAGGGCTGTATGAGAAAAAGGTTGTCTCGGCGCAGCAATTTGATGAGGTGAATGCCAAATACAAGGCCGCACAGGCCGACTGTGCTGCTGCCGAACAGCAGTATCTCATGGCCAAGGAAGGTGCCCAGCGTGAGGATATAGACGCTGCTGCCGCTTTGGTGAAGCAGGCAGGCGGTGCCGTGGCCGAGGTGCAGAGCTACCTTGACGACAGTTACCTTATCGCTCCGAGCGACGGTGAGGTAGTGGAGGTCTATGCCAAGATTGGCGACTTGGTGGGCACTGGCGCACCGGTGGTTTCCATCCTCGACCGTTCCGACAGCTGGTTTAGCTTCAGCATCCGCGAGGATATGCTCGGCAGTATTCGCAACGGAGATACCGTTGAAGTGCAAATCCCAGCACTTGGCAAACAGCGTTATGCCTGCACTGTTCGCAAAGTCCAGGCCATGGCAAGCTATGCGACATGGCGGGCCACCAAAACTCTCGGACAATACGATGTGAAGAGCTTCGACGTCAAAGTCGTCCCCCAGAAATCTATTGACAATCTCTGTCCCGGTATGACAGCCATCCTCGAACCCAAGAAGAAATAGCCCCATCAACTTCTGCTCCCGTGGACATCCTTCGAGTTACCCTTCGAGAAATCAGGCGCATCCTCCGCTACCCGCGCTATCCTATCCTCCTTACGCTGGGGGCGGTCTTCGTCTTTGTTCTCTTCTCCTCCATTACCCACGAGGGACAGCCCAAGCGCTTGCCTGTCGCTGTTGTCGACCTAGACGGCACCTATCTTTCTCGACGCATCTGCCACGAACTGAACGCTACCCAAGGGGTGGAGGTAGTGGCGGTCTATAACAGCCATGTCGAAGCGCGCAAAGCCATGCAGCGGGGCAAGATATTTGCTTTCTACGAAATTCCCAAAGGAACATACAACGCTTTGCTTCAGTTTCGTGCACCGCATTTTGTGCTCTATGTCAACTCGGCCTATATGTTGGCTGGGACTCTCAGCTACAAACAGTTGGCTACCATGGGTATGTTGGCCAGCGGGGCGGTGCAACGTGAAGTCTACCGCAAAAAAGGTTATGAAGACGACCAAATCATGGGACTTATCCAGCCAGTGGAATACGATACCCGTAATATTGGCAATCCGTGGATAAACTACGGCAACTACCTCATGACTACGCTCGTTCCTGCTGTCATCGCCTTTATTGTCGTCATGCATACTGCATATTCCATCGTCAGCGAGCGAAAGCAGCGTACCGTTCGCAGCTGGCTCCGTCGAGCCCACGGCAGTTGCTTTAAAGGAATTGTCGGGAAGATGATACCCTATACAGTGTGGTACTCGTTTCTGTGTCTGCTGGCCAATCTCATCATGTTCGGATTCATGGGATTCCCGCTCAAAGGCAGTTGGATGCTGATGGTGCTGAATACCCTGCTACTTGTTTTCGGCTCACAATGTGTCGGGACATTTATTGCCTGTGTCATCCCTGACCCTCCGCTCACCATGAGCATCTGTGCTCTTTACAGTGCCATGAGTTTCTCCCTTGCGGGTTTCTCTTTTCCCATTGACAGCATGCCTCCGCTATTCCAGAGTTTCTGCATGCTTTATCCCATACGTCATTATTATCTCAATTATTGCGACATTGCCATCTTTGGGAATGGTATAGCCCATTGCTGGCCCCATTTGTGTGCTCTCATTGCATTTGGATTCATGCTCATTGCTGGAGCTAGTTTCCTTGGTTGGCAGATGCGGCTTGATGGGAAGAACAAGACGCAAACATTGACGGCAGAGTCATGATAAAGGTATTGTACGATATATGGACGGTGTTGAGCATTGAGGTGCGTCGTGTTTTTGGCGACACCACGGTGCGGCTCATCTTCTTTATCGCCCCGATTCTTTATCCGCTTATCTTCTGCTACATGTTCCATGCCGAAAATGTCGAGAATATGTCTGTGGCTGTCGTTGATGAGTCGCCGTGTCAGGAGAGCAAGCTATTTATTCACAAACTTGAGGCCACTCCTGAGCTGACTGTCGAGTACAGGTGCAGTAACCTGGCTGAGGCAAAGCAGCTTCTGACAGACCACGAGGTGCGTACCATCTTTTATTTTCCGAAGGATTTTGGAAAGCAGCTGGCTGCCACACGGACAGCGCGTGTCGTTGTTTTCAGCGACATGAGTTCCTTCTATTATTACAAGGCGGCGTTGACAGGGGGCAATAGTGTTCTTATTGATGAGATGCACACTATCGAGCTTGAACGTTACGAGCAGGCAGGTCTTGGTGATGAAGAGGCCAATATACAGATGCAGCCCGTGGTTTTTGAGACAACAACGCTGTACAACCCTTCAGGCGGTTATGGCAGTTTTCTGCTCCCGATACTCTTATTGTTGGTTGTCCATCAGACGCTTTTCCTGGGCATCTGCATCCTCTGCGGCGACGCCAACGAGAACCGTTATGCGCTCCATCTCATTCCACCGCATCTGCGGTATAGCAACATCCGGCGCGTCATCTTTGGGCGTTCGCTCTGCTACGTGTTTATATATGTGCCCCTCACACTTCTTGACCTCTGGTTCATCCCCCGGTGGTTCCACCTTCCGCAGTTGGCAAATCTCTACACCATACTGCCCTTCCTGCTGCCGTTCGTGCTGTCTGTTATATTCTTTGGTATGACGGTAGGCAACCTGCTAGTACGCGAGAAAATTTCGCCCATGCTTTGTTTTGTGTTCCTCAGTCTTGCCCTCTTTTTCCTAACGGGCATGGTGTGGCCGCAGGAAAGCATGCCTCGCTTTTGGTATATTTTCAGTTTTCTCTTCCCATCTACCCCCGGCGTGCAGGGCTTTGTCAAGATGTCCTCGATGGGGGCGCGTCTTGCAGAGGTGCGGTTTGAATACATGACTCTGTGGGTGCAGGCAGGTGTCTACTTCCTGACGGCGTGCGGGGCTGCGCGGCTGCGCAACCAGCAGCATAAGCTCGACCTGCATCGCCTTCAGGCGCGGCGAGTGGCGCAACGGGTGGCGGCAAAAGCACGTAGAACTATCGAAAAAAGACAATAATCATGAAAGCAAAACCGCTGTTGATTCACACGTACAACGCTCAACGGGCAATGATCATCTCGTTGATAGGCGGCATATTGTTGACGGGACTATCAACGTTGGCGCATGTCAATAGGGGATGGGTGCTCGATGAGGACTTCCATATCGTATATTCCTTTATCTCAAATACACTCATCTTTTTTCTGATACTCTTCTATAACTTCACCGTCATCAAGAGTCGACTTTCGATGGTGGGTAAGTACAGCATCTGTATTGCAGGTTCGCTGCTGATAGCTGCTGGGCTGTCGGTGCTGTCCAACGCCGTGCGGAAGATGCTCTATGACGACTTGTCCCTACTTGATGCCAGCAGAATCAATCTGTTGCGCGACTTGGTGTTGGCACTTGTCGCTATGCTTGTGGCTTTGTTGATATACAACCTGACGCGCCGCTTGCAGATGCGGCTGGAGAAGGAACAGCTGCAGACGGAGAACCTCATGGTGCGTTACGAGGCCCTCGAAAGCCAGATAAACCCACACTTTCTGTTCAATTCGCTCAACACTTTGGGAGGTCTCATCGGAAACGACGATGAGCGTGCCCAGCGTTATCTTCAGCAGTTCAGCGCCACCTACCGGTACATCATGCAGGGCAAGCGTCTGGTGACGTTGGAGGAGGAATTGGGTTTTGTGGAGAATTACGGGCAGATGATGGAGATACGCTACGGGAAGAACCTGCACATTGAGCAGCATGTGGACGCCGCTCTCTTGCATTGTTATGTTGTCCCCATCAGCATTCAGTTGCTGTTGGAGAATGCCATCAAGCACAACGTGGTGAGCGACCGTTACCCGTTGCGGATAGAAGTGGCGACGACCGACAAGGGCACTATCCGGGTGAGCAACGCCATGCGCCCCAAGCAGGGGGAGAGCGACTCCAGTGGCATGGGGCTTGCCAATCTGGGCAAGCGTTACCAATTGCTGGGTCAGCGCGACATCAGTATCACCAGCATCAACAATGTCTTCACCGTTGAGGTACCGTTGATAGAACCCCAAGCGGCGGCAAAGATGCTGGAGCAACTGAACAACAAGAAAAGCTAAGAAGTATGAAGGCATTAATTATTGAAGACGAGTTGATAGCGGCGCAGAACCTACAGCGTCTGATAGCCGAGAACACCCCGCAGGTAACGGTGACGGGGGTGTTGCAGTCGGTGGAAGAGGCGGTGGAATATTTTGCTCAGCCCAACGAGACTGAGCTGGTGTTTCTCGACATCCATCTGGCTGACGGATTGGCGTTCCACATCTTTGAGCAAGTGGACATCGCGTGTCCGATAGTTTTCACGACCGCCTACGACCAATATGCCATAGAAGCTTTCAAGGTAGGGGGCATCGACTATCTGCTCAAGCCCATCAATCCTGAAGAATTGAAACGTGCTGTGCAGAGAGCCGGGACACGGCAGGAAAGCCCTGTGTCAATCGACAAGTCACTGCTTGCCACCATGAGCGAGATGATGCAGCCCCGTCGATATAAGTCCCACTTTCTGATTCCTGTAGGCGACCGGCTGCTGCCCCTCAGCGTCGATGCGATTGCCTATATTTATGTGAACGAGAAGATGTCGCATGCCGTCACGTTCGACGGTCAGTCCTATGTGCTCGACCGTCCGCTGGATGCCCTATTCCTGCAACTCGACCCCACCCGGTTCTTTCGTGCCAATCGCCAGTATATCATTGCCCACCAGGCCATCAAGGACATCTCGCTCTGGCCCCTCAGCAAACTGAATGTGACGCTGACTGTCGCCACACCCGAGAAAGTCATTATCCCTAGGGCCCGTGCATCGGAGTTCAAAGATTGGTTTACAAATTAATAGAGTGTTTGGTATTTTTGCCGTCCGCAACAATACCCATTATCGTCCGCAATAATACCCATTATTGTCGACAATAATACCCATTATCATTTGCGGTGACTCCCATGATAAAAACAGACGATGCGCGTCATTAGGGTAAACGATGCGCATCGTGAGGACAATTGATGCGCGTCACTGAGGTAAATGACGCGCATCAATGGAGTCAAGGTTGTTATTTCTTGGTGGAGATGACCAGGAAGCTGGTGTATTTCCAGAAAGTGGCGGGATTCAAGATTTTGAGGTAAGCAATCTCGTCGGGGTCGTTCTCATTGGGCACCAGTTCGTAAGAGTCGGCCGGATGCTTGGAGATGACCTGTGCTTTCTTCAGGTTGACGGTGATGGTGGTCACCTTGGTACGGTCGATGAGGGTGAAGTGCTCGACATTCATATTGGAGTTGAGTCCCTGTTTCTTGCCGATGCCGATGAAACCTCCGTCTTTGCCTACGATGCCTTTGCCGTTGAGTTCCTTGTAGGTACCCACGACGAAGTAGGCCTTGTTGGCCTCAGCAGTCTGGTGTGCGATAGTGGCGTCTTTCTCCTCGTTGGCACGGGTGAGGGTGTTGACATTCTCGTTAAGGTTCTTGATGACAACCTTGTTCTGCTCCAGTTCGGTGAGCAAGCTGGCAATCTGGCTCTCCTGGGAAGCCACGCGCTCTTCGAGGTTGGTCACGAATTCCTGCAACTTGGCATTCTCCTTGCCCAGTTTGCTGATTTGGGCGTTGAGCGAAGCCATCTTGGCCTTGTTGTCGGCAAGCATGCTCTCGATGGTGGCAATCTGGTCCTTGATTTCACCTTTGACATTGCCGCTCTCGATGCCGGTGCTGCGGAGGGTTTGCACCTTGCTGTACTTGTCGGTGATAAGATTGAGGTTGGTCTCAATCTGGTTCAGCATGTCGAATAGGTCGTCAATTTCGCCGTCCTTGGCATCGATGATGGCCTGGAGGGAGTCGGCACGTTTCTGGGCGGCCTCCTCAATCTTCTGTGTGCAGGCGCTGAAGACCACGGGCAACAGAACGAGGATGAGGATGATGTGGATTTTCTTCATGGTTTGGATATTTTTGTTTTGTAATTGTATTCTGTGCAATATATATAATAGGTGTGCGTTATACATTTATATATTCGAGAAACGCTGCATGTGCCATTTTATTGCCCGGCAGCGTGCGCAAAAACCAAAAATAACCATAAAATATAGCAAATGAAGAAATTGCTTGCTGTGCTAATGATTATGACTACAGCTATGACATCTGTCCTGGGACAGGACAACCCACTCCTTGGAGAATGGAAAACACCTCACCAGACTCCGCCTTTCAGCCAGATAAAGAACGAACACTATCGGCCTGCCATGCGGGCTGCCATCAAAGAGGCCAAGGCAAATATCGACAAGATAGCGAGCCAAAAAGCTGCTCCCACTTTCGAGAACACCATCGTGGCGATGGAGAACGCCTCAATGACGTTGGACCGTGTGAGTGGCGTGCTCTTCAACTTGAACGAATGCAACACCGACAGCGTGATGCAGCAGATCGTGATGGAGCTCTCGCCAGAACTGACTCGTTTTGAGAACAGCGTGACGATGAACGACAAGCTTTTCGCCCGTGTAAAGTCAGTCTACGACAATCGTGAATCCCTCCATCTGACATCGGAGCAGACGATGCTGCTGGAGAAAACCTACAAGCGTTTTGTACGCAGGGGTGCCTTGCTGGACAAGAAGGACAAAAAGACCTTTGCCAAGAACGCAGAGGAACTTTCCAAGTTGTCGCAGCAGTTCAACCAAAATGTACTGGCCGACAACAATGCCTTCACTCTCCATATCACCCAGAAGGAGAACCTTGCAGGACTGCCCGACAACGTCGTGGCTGCAGCCCGTCAGGAGGCAGAGAGCCGTGGAATGGACGGATGGGTCATCACGTTGGCCTACCCCTCCTATGGTCCCTTTATGACCTATGCCGACAACCGTGTGCTGCGTCAGGCACTCTGGATGGCCTACAACAGCCGGGGCAACCGCGGCAATGAGAACGACAACAACGAGATCATTCGTCGTATGACTCAGCTGCGCTGCGAACAGGCGCGACTGATGGGCTATAATGATTATGCGGAGTATGCGTTGAGCGACCGCATGGCCAAGAATCCCCGCAACGTGAGCGACTTTATGCGCAAGCTTATCGATGCCGCTTCTCCTGTTGCGGTAGCCGACTTCAATGCCGTGCAAGAGTACGCTATCAGTCATGGTTTTGATGAAGAATTGCAGCGGTGGGACTTCAGCTACTGGAGCGAGAAACTGAAACAGGACAAATACAGCTTCGATGCCGAATTGCTGCGTCCCTACTTCCAGCTGGAGAAGGTGCGGCAGGGTATCTTCGACCTCTATGGCCGTCTTTACGGACTCACGTTCAAAGATGCCCCCCAGATTGAGACCTATCATCCCGATGTGCGTGCTTACGAGGTCTACGATGGCAGCCGCTTCATGGGTGTGCTCTACCTGGATATGTTCCCCCGCGAGAGCAAGCGCAGCGGCGCCTGGATGACAGAGTTTCGCGGACAGTCGCGGTCGGCAACGGGCGAGGTGCGTCCTCTCATACAGGTGGTCTGCAACTTCTCCAAACCCGTGGGCGACAAGCCGTCGCTGTTGAGTTTTGATGAGGTGGAGACCTTTATGCACGAATTTGGTCACGCCATGCATGGTATGCTCAGCGATGTGACCTACGAGAGTCTGTCGGGCACCAACGTGTATCGTGACTTTGTGGAACTGCCCTCACAGCTGATGGAAAACTGGTGCTACGAATCCCAGTTCCTCAACACCTTTGCGAGACACTATGAGACCGGCGAGACCATCCCGTCCGAATATGTAGAGAAAATCAAGAAGAGCAAGAACTACCTGGCGGGCTACCTCTGTATACGGCAGCTGAGCTTGGGCATGGTGGATATGGCCTTCCATTCGCTGACGGAGCCCTTTGAAGGCAAGGTGGAGGATTTTGAGCGTCAACACATGATAGAGATGTTGCCTGCTGTGCGGGGGTGCAACACCAGTACGGCGTTCACCCACATCTTTGCTGGCGGTTATGCTGCGGGCTACTACGGCTACAAATGGGCGGAGGCATTGGATGCCGATGTGTTCGGTAAATTCAAGCAGAAAGGTATCTTCGACAAAACTACGGCAACCGCCTTCCGTCAGCAGGTGCTCTCCCGTGGAGGCACAGAACATCCGGAAGTGCTGTTCCGCAACTTCATGGGACGTGACCCCAATCCGAATGCCTTGATGCTGCGATCCGGGTTTATACAGCTTCCGAAATTGGACAGATAAAGATTATGAGTGAAAAAATCGAGATACAGATATTAAAGGTTTTTGCCAACAACCCGTTCACGGCATTCAACCATAAGCAAGTCTCGTCGCGAGTGGGGGCCTACGACAAGGGCACCCGACAGATGGTGCAGATGAGCATATTGGAAATGGCGGAGAACGGCATCCTTATAGAGGAAAGTCGTGGCAAGTATAAGATCAATCCCAAGCATATCAACGACGACCTGCTGCCCAAGAACTACCTTGTGGGTACCATCGACATGAAGCAGACCGGCAAGGCCTATGTCATACCGCAGGAAGAGGGGCGCGAGGATGTGATGATTGCCCCCAACTATACCCACCATGCGCTGCACGGCGACCTGGTAAAGGTTCTCATGTTTCCCCAGCGCAAGATGCACAAGCCCGAAGGTCAGGTGACGGAGATATTGCAGCGGGCCAAGAGCCGTTTTGTGGGGCGCATCCGCCGGCAGGGCAACTTCGCTTTCCTGTTGCCTGACAACAGGAACATGGTGGTGGATATCTTCATCCCTTTGGCCGACTTGGCGGATGCTGAGAACGGCGAGAAGGTGTTGGTGGAGATGACCGACTGGCCCGATAACATGAACAACCCCGTGGGCAAAGTGGTGAAACGTTTGGGACGTCCGGGTGACAACAACGTCGAGATGCAATCCATTTTGGCAGAATATGATTTCCCGCTGGAGTTTCCCAAAGGTGTGGAGGCCGAAGCTGCCAAAGTCAAGGAGCCAGGTCCTAAAGACTTCGAGGGTAGGCGCGATTTCCGTAAGGTGACAACATTTACCATCGACCCTTCCGATGCCAAGGACTTTGACGACGCTCTTTCATTTCAGCGACTGCCCGACGGCAACGTGGAGGTCGGTGTACATATTGCCGACGTAAGCCACTACGTAAAACCCGGCACACAACTCGACAGAGAGGCCTACGAGCGTGGCACGAGTGTTTATCTCGTGGACCGTACCATACCGATGTTGCCGGAAGTGCTCTGCAACAATGTCTGTTCGCTCCGTCAAGATGAAGACAAGCTCTGCTTCAGTGCGGTATTTGAGATGAACGACAAGGCCGAGGTGCTCAAACAATGGTTCGGGAAGTCGGTGATACGCTCTAATCGTCGTCTCAGCTACGAGGAGGCACAGGCCATCATTGAGAGCGGAGAGATGCCGGACAGGAAATCCAGAGGGCAGGTGTCGCCCGAACAGGCCATCTTGGAGCTGCACAAACTGGCTACCATCATGCGGGCGGCACGCTATAAGGATGGTGCTATCAACTTTGAGAGCCAGGAGGTGAAATTCCAGCTTGACGAGAATGCCAAGCCCATCGGTGTGTATATCAAAGAGTCAAAGGAGGCAAATTGGCTTATAGAAGAATTTATGCTGTTGGCCAACAAGCGGGTGGCAGAATACGTGGGTGCCCGAAAGAAGGATCCCAAGGAGAAAGGCAAGAAGATTAACGCCAAGACATTCGTCTACCGTGTACACGACGAGCCCAATCCAGAGAAACTCAATACTTTTGTGGAGTTCGTCACTAAGTTGGGCTTCAAGATGCAGGTGGGCTCGCGCAAGGCGCTGGCAAGCTCGTACAACAAGCTCTTCAAGGACATCGAAGGCCGTGGGGAGGAATATATGATCGACAGCATTGCCATCCGTACGATGGCCAAGGCCTATTACAGCACCGAGAACATTGGCCACTACGGGTTGGCGTTCCCCTTCTACACGCATTTTACCTCGCCCATACGTCGCTATCCCGATTTGATGGTGCATCGTCTGCTGGCGCTCTACCTGGGCGGTGGCCCCAGTGCCAATGCCGACGAATACGAGGAATACTGCCGCCACTGCTCCATTATGGAGAAGAAAGCTGCCGATGCCGAACGCAGCAGTGTGAAATACAAACAGGCCGAGTTTCTTAGCGACAAAGTGGGGCAGGTGTTCCCTGCACTCATATCGGGTGTGAGCAAATGGGGCATCTATGCCGAGATAGAAGGCAACAAGTGCGAAGGTATGATACCGATAGGTACGCTGAAGGGTGACTACTATATGTTGGATGAGGATAACTATCAGGTCATAGGCCGTCGCTTTGGTCATTGCTACAAGTTGGGTGATTCCGTCACCATTCGGGTCAAAGGGGTCGATATGCTCAAAAAACTGATAGATTTCGAGTTGGTAGAGGAGGGGAGTGTGCGGAGCGACATGGAGTATCTGCCCGATGTCAATCCTCGCAGCAAGCGACAGGAACGGTACGAGCGTCACAAGGCCAGTCGCAGCACATCCAAAAAGAACACAAAGCCCACCTCGAGAGCTGGCTCGCAGGGTAAGCGTCGCTCCCGTAAAAACTCGAAATAACATTAAACAACACACCAATGACACTGCTACTTGTATTTCTGCTGGGTGCAATCATCATATCTTTCCTCTGTTCCATCCTGGAGGCGGTACTGATGTCCACACCGCTGTCGTATATCACGATGCGCGAGGAAGAAGGGTATCGTCCTGCCCGCCGTTTCAAAAGTTACAAGACCGACCCCAGCCGCCCCATAGCGGCTATCCTCTCGCTCAACACCATCGCCAATACCATCGGTGCCGCAGGGGTGGGTAGGCAGGTGACCGACGTGTTCGGCAGCCAGTGGTTCGGCCTCGCATCGGCGGTGATGACAGTAATGATACTTGTGTTCTCCGAAATCATCCCCAAGACCATAGGCACCTCCTATTGGAAGCATCTGATGGGCTTTGCCTCACGGACGATACGGCTGCTCATTATCTTGATGTATCCGTTGGTGTTGCTGGTCAAAGGACTGACTCGTCTGGTGGCTCCACGGGAGCAGGAGGCGGCGGTGAGTCGCGAAGAGGTGTCGGCAATGGCCAATGTGGGAGAAGATGAAGGGGTGATAGACGAAGATGAGAACAAGATCATCCAGAACGTCATCAAGTTGGACAATGTGAAAGCGTCCGATGCTATGACGCCTCGCATTGTGGCAGCCATCGCTCCAGAGTCGATGACACTCAAGGATTTCTACAAGGACGACACATACAGCCACTTCTCACGCATCCCCGTCTATGCGGAGTCGCCCGAAAACATCACGGGATATATCCTCCGCAGCGAGGCGTTGGAAGAGCTGGCCGATGACAATTTCAACAAGCCGTTGGGCTCCATCCGTCGCGACATACCGCTCTTCAATGAGGAACAGTCGGTGAGCGACATCTGGGAGTCGTTGCTGAAACACAAGGAGCAGATAGCTATCATCATCGACGAATATGGCAGTTTCCAGGGCATTCTGACGATGGAGGACATTATTGAGACCATTTTCGGCTTGGAAATCATCGACGAGAGCGACGCTGTGAGCGACATGCAGCAGTATGCGCGGGAGCGCTGGGAGCAGAGGCAGAAAAAGTTCAAGAGTGTCCGGCTGCCCGAGGATACCGAGTTCGACCCCCAGTAGCAAACCACATTCCAAGATATTTCTTATCACCTGCCAAGATAGGTCCCAAGAAGACCAATCCGAGTTACAAAATATCCTTCACAGGGGAGTTTGTAGAGGCATTTCTATTTGGAATCTGACAAGAAAGAATACACTTTTTAGTCGGAGTTTTTGTAGTCAACGTACACTTTTTAGTCGGAGTTTTTGCGTATAACGACATTTTTTAGTCGGAGTTTAGCTATTATTTTGTATCTTTGCAGCAGGAATTATACAATCAAATTGATATGATACGATATAAAATCAACGAGTTATACCAATGGAAAGAGCGAAAGAACCGTAAACCTCTTATCCTTCAGGGGGCGAGACAGGTGGGTAAGACTTGGCTGATGAAGGATTTTGCCGCTAAATCCTTCCCCAAACACATCTATGTGAATTTTGAAGAGAATGTCCAACTTAGACGTCTCTTCGAGAAAGATTTCGACATGCAGCGCATCCTGTTTGATATATATGTGGCTACAGGTATTCGTGCAGATGAGGACACCTTGCTGCTCTTCGACGAAATACAGGAGGCACCTCGTGGGGTTACCGCATTAAAGTATTTTTGTGAGAACCTTCCGCATCAACCGGTGATTGCCGCAGGTTCGTTGCTGGGCATCGCCTCGCACCAGCGCGACAGTTTCCCTGTTGGCAAGGTTGATTTCATAACACTTCATCCTCTCTCGTTTTTTGAGTTTCTCGAAGCCATGGGGATGGAGTATATGATAGATGCGATGAAACAAAAACGGTGGGAGTCGGTGGCAACCGTCCAATCCCAATTGGAAAATATGTTGCGTCAATATTACTATGTGGGGGGAATGCCGGAAGTGGTGCAGTCGTACGTTGAAGACCAGGATTTAGCGCAGGTGCGCAGGTTGCAGTCGGCCATACTTGATTCTTACGATCGCGACTTCTCGAAGCATGCCCCTATGGAGGAGGTTCCGCGGATACGTATGGTGTGGCAGAGCATCAGTGGCCAGCTGTCAAAAGAGAACAAGAAGTTTATCTATGGGTTGATAAAGGAGGGCTCTCGTGCAAAGAATTTCGAGATGTCCATTGAATGGCTTCGCGATGCAGGGCTCCTTTACAAGGTCCACAGGACAAAGAAAGGTCTGCTACCCCTTGCTGCCTACGAAGATTTGTCCGCTTTCAAGGTCTTTATGCTTGATGTTGGTCTACTTGGATGTATGTGCGGTCTACCCACAAGTGCATTGATAGGTGGCAACGCCATGTTTTCCGACTATAAAGGGGCATTGACAGAACAGTATGTTTTTCAGCAGCTGAGATTGTCGGGCGACAATAAGATATATTATTGGTCGGCAGATAATTCGAGAGGAGAGATAGACTTTCTCGTACAGCGTGACGACAATATCGTTCCGATAGAGGTCAAGGCAGAAGAAAACCTTCAGTCAAAAAGTTTACGCCATTTTGTAGAGGCGAACGAGAAGCTGCATGGCATCCGCTTCTCCATGTCTCCTTATCGGGAGCAGTCGTGGATGACCAATTGCCCATTGTATGCAGTAGAAGCCATGATGCCATGGGGTGAAATATGAACCTATGTTCATCGGCTCATGAACCTATGTTCGTAGCCCGATGAACCCATGTTCATTTTTAACTTTTTTTACGATAACCTCCGCGCCCCACCCTTACCCCTGATATTCGCCCCCCAAATGGCAGCAGTTTCGCAAGTGTTTGGCAAGGGGTAGCCATACTGATGCCATACTGATGCCATACTGATGCCATACTGATGCCATACTTTAGAGTATGGCTACACTATGGCTACAGTATGGGTAGAGTATGGGTAGAGTATGCCTACCCCTTGCCAATGCCTTGGTAAAACGAACGAAAGAGCGGAACAAATAATTACATGGCGATTCGTGTTTAAAGTTCACATGAATTTCCATATAATTGACCATGAATTTATTGTATTCCACGTGCGCTAAAGCAAAAGCCCCGAGGACGGTTGATGTCTTCGGGGCTTGGAGGTTTTGTGCTTTGTGGTGCAGCAGATGCTTCCTGCTACAATATCACCACCACTTTGCGCACCGTCCTGTCGCCGATGCGCACCACGTAGGTGCCGCTGGCGGGGACGGGGAAACGCACCATGTCGTAGCCGTCGTCGCGACGCTCCAGCATGCGCCCGGTGATGTCGTACAGCCGCACGGTGTAGCCCGCGATGCCCTCCACCACAATCTCGCTGCCGGTGGTGTACACCCTCGCGTTCACCCAGCCGGCGTCGTTAATCCCTTCCGTGCCCACAT
>JAEEGL010197721.1_pt1 | contig 77760 bp, 58 predicted proteins | sample 9134231 | NCBI WGS metagenome assembly JAEEGL01 (sample SAMN16246548, study PRJNA631951) | gut metagenome | biome: gut microbiome; feature: rumen; material: fiber-attached | host: Bos | place: Iran: Karaj | collected 2018-10 | reverse complement strand
TTCCCAGGCCCAGTCTATGGCCTCTGCCTTGAAATAGTCGCCGAAACTCCAGTTGCCGAGCATCTCGAACATCGTGTGGTGGCGGCCGTCGTGGCCCACCGCCTCGAGGTCGTTGTGCTTACCGCTCACGCGGAGGCATTTCTGGCTGTCGGCAGCCCGCTTGAACTTCGGGGCTGAATTGCCGAGGAAGATATCTTTGAACTGGTTCATACCCGCATTGGTGAACATCAGGGTCGGGTCGTTCTTGATGACCATCGGCGCTGAAGGCACCACGGTATGGCCTTTGGAGGCGAAAAAATCCAGATACTGCTGTCTGATTTGTTTTGCTGTCATTGTCGTGTCTTACTAAAATCTTGCAAAAGTAATAAATTACTTTCGGATTTCCTTGGATTAGACACGAAAAGTGACAGAACCGGGGCTTTGGTGGCCGGAATCAGGGATTTTTCTATTGACGGGAGGCCTGGATGAGACTGAACTGTGTTGCGACGCAGTTGACCAGTTTCTCCATGATTATGGGCTTGGTGATGAAGTCGGCGGCACCGAGACGGTAGCCTTTGACTATGTCTTCATTGGTGTTGAGGGCGGAGAGGATGACTACACGGATGTCCGCCGTTGCCGGGTTCTCTTTCAGCCGTGCTAGGACTTCGAAACCGTGCATGCCAGGCATCATCAAGTCAAGGAGGATGAGGTCGGGCTTGCGGGCCTCGACTTCGGCGAGGGCCTTCAGTCCGTCGGAGGCTGTGCGCACCTCGAAGTTGAATATTCCCAGCATCTTGCGCACAAGCAGAAGATTGATGGGAACGTCGTCAACCATCAGCACATTATATGCTGACAGATCCCCGAAGTCTTTGTTATTCAGATACATACGCCCAATGTTTCAAATTCAAAAGAACCCAAAATATGTTACATTATTTGCGGTCGCGGTTGGCAACCCAGACCTTGGGAGTGACTCCGGTGATCTTCTTGAAGGTGTTGTTGAAGGAAGACGCGCTGATGAATCCGCAGGCCGCTGCTATCTCTTCCTGCTTGGCATTGCGGTGCGAGAGGATGTATTCCTCGGCATAGTCTATCCTCAGGGTGTTGATGAGCTCGGGGAAGCCAAGATTGTAGGTGTTGTTGACCATCTTGGAGACATATGTCTTGTTGGAATTGAGCTTCTCGGAGACTTCGACAAGGGAAAGACCGGGCTGGAGGAACAGTTTCTCATTGAGCATAAGGCTCTGGAAACGGGACAGCAGGCTGTCGTCATCCCAGGAGTTCGCTACGGCCGAGAACAGGCTCTCGGACACGGATGTCGGAGCCTTGCCTACCTTGACGATATCATCTATCTCGAGGTTCTCTTCTATCATTCCCTGAATCCTGCGAAGCGCCTCAGTTTCAGCATCTTCCACCAGGTCGGCTATCATTTCTTCAACGATATCGGCCTTGTTGGAAGCGTTGTAGTTAAAACGCATGACATTGCGCATTTCCTGAAGGGTTATCTCTCTCTTCGCGCCGAAAAGGCAGGTGAAACCAAACAGGAAAATAATGACAGTCAACAAGATAGCTGAGACATACCACAGCCAGATGTTGCTGTCTATCGCGTCCTTTACCATAAGGGCCTTGAACGGGAAAACGAGGAAAGTGAGCAGTAAAATATAGACCTGCATCTCGGCTACGGATATCTTTCCGCCTTCCTTGAAGAAGGAGCGCAGATGCTTCAGTCCGAAATGGTGCTTTATCCCGTTCTTTACTATGTAAATAAGCAGCAGGATCATTTCTACTATCACGACGCCGCGATAGACAAGGACTGTCCAGACATAATAGGCCTTGACAGGGGTGCCTTTGTAGGCGTCTACGACCCCTTTGCCTCCGGTATAGAGGTCAAGCAGGAATTCTTCTATCCTATCAGGCCCGGAGAGGTCTGAAAGCAGTATTCCTGCGGTGAAAAGGACCACAGGAAGTATCAGCCACAGATAGTAGGAGATATGGTTTCTCTCCTGGCGACGGAGAGTTCGCAGATGCAGCAGGACCAGGGGAATTACCGACGGAGCCGCAATCTGGGCCAGAAGGGCCGTCACTATCAGTATCCTGATAGGAATTTCCGGGGCTGCATAGAATGCATCGGTTACAAGATATAGTCCCGTGGCCAACAGCACGAACACTGAGGTCTGGAACGAACTTGTCCTGGATGCGGTCATTGCCAGTACCGCAATCCAGAAAAAGCAAGCCACAGCCGGCAGGAACAGTATTAGAACGTTTAGCATCAGAAGTCTTCGTTATTCTCGTATATCTTTGTCTCCCAATCACTTACGGAAGCATTGAAAGCAACCTGGCGATAGACCGTCGTGAGGTCCAGGCCCAGATGGAAGGTGTATTGTTTGCCATATGCAAAGACGTTGTCAGGGAGGAGGCCGTAGAGCATATATCTTGCTACCTGGTTCTCAAGGGCCGGATAGGTGAAGCCGCCTATTGTGAAACTCTCCACGTCATATATGACCTCGACGCACTGCTTGCCGATTTCGATTTCATCGGGGATGGAATAATAGCGGTGGCTGTCGCGCATATGCTTTTCAAGGGTGTTATAGCCAACGAAGCGCTCGTTTTCCATTCCCACTCCAACCTTCGCATCGCCTTCGAAGACGACTATCTTGCGATAATAGCCCTGACGGTGCCACAGTCCGCGGCTCATTTTCAGGTCGTTGACGAAGATGCCGGCCTGGGCGACATTGGTCGCTGTTACCTTGCGGAGATGGATGAGACCCTGGAGCTGAGGATCGGGGGTGACGTCGCAGATCTTATAGCCAATATCGTTCGTAATGTGCTGAAATTCAAGGGGAATGAGATTCAGCTGGTCCATTGCGCGCTCGACCGTTTTGGACACCAGCGGGCCTGCCTGAGTCTCGTCGGAAGTGAAAGGAATCGAGTAATCCGAGTACTCATTTCCATAGGAGACGTCATCCACATAGGGATAATATGCGCTGAGGGTGACAGTGCTGGGAATTTCCCACAGGGAGCTGTCGAAATAGCCTTTATAGCTGCCGGCGTCGCTTCTTACGGAAGCATTGTCAAGCAGAAGGGTGCCGTTGGACATATCTATACCTATAAGTCCGAAGGGGATGTCACTGTCCATAGTGGCAATCTTGTCGCCCGAGTCAAAGGAGGAGCCTTTGGTCGCTATGCTTGGATCGTCCTGGGAGAGGTCCTTGCCTTCACGGGTCACCTTGATGTCGAAATCCATCTTCTTCTTATCCCTGGTCGGGACGGGTGCCTCCGGGACTTTATCGGCCATCGAACAGGCTGAAAATGAGCCTGCGAGGACCGCGGAAGCAAGAAGAAATATAAATTTAGCGCGCATAATATATATAATAGGTATTAACCATTTTTTAAAACGAAAGGGCTCGAAACACCTCTGGAAGGCCATTTTCTCCTTTCTTTTTGCAAATATAACAATAATTTTTCAAATGCAAAACTTTTTTTAAAAAATTAACAAAGATTTTTAAAACTTGATTTTCGAACTCAAATATACCATATTGCCAATACATAGGCCCACAGGGGTGTTTTTACAGTAAAATTAACTTTGTTGGACAAAAATTTTAACGTTTTAGTAATTTTTAGCGCTATTCTGGGGCCATTTTTAACGAATCCACAAAAATTTTCAAAATATCAACGCCTGGAGGAAAAATTTTGAAAATATTTGCAGAAATTGTTGGAAAATAAAAAATTTGGTATTACCTTTGCATCGTTATTCGTGGAATGCGGCTTTGAACGGCCCCCAAAGCGATAACGACCTGCAAAGAATGAAGAACATTTTGACAAGCATCTGTGGCAATATGGTCGCGAAGACAGCAAAAGTCCTCGCGACTATGCTGCTTTCAGTACTTGGCATTGTTTTTTTTAACGCGCAGGCGCAAGAGCACGCAATACGCGTAACATTCCCCTTCGACTCCTCCGTCCTCCGCAGCGACTACATGCAGAATGCTTCCGCATTCGCAGTCATCGACAGCCTTGCTGCCGAGGGAGCATTCGAAGGCGCCTCCGTCGAGGTGATCTCCTTCTCCTCCCCTGAAGGCAACTACCAGTACAACCTCGCTCTCTCCAGACGCAGGGCTGATGCCCTCCGCAAATATCTGGTCGCAAAGTATCCCGTCCTCGAAGGAAATGTCACGGTGAATCCCGACAGCGAGTCCTGGGGCGATCTTCGCAAGGCAGTTGCAGGCGACACCCGCCTTTCCGATGAAAGCCGCACCAAGATCCTGGGCATCATCGATTCTTCAGCAGCTCCCGATGCAAAGGAAGCTTCCCTGAAGGCACTGCCCGAGTACAAGTCGCTGTATCGCTCCTTCTTCCGCGCAATTCGCTACGCGGAAATCGTCGTGAGAATCGCGGATTCCAAGGGTAACGCACAGCCCGCAGCCGAAAACGAGAATCTCAGCGAGATATCCGACACCACCGCAGCCGGCGCAGCAGCCTCTTCCAAGGACGCGGCAACAGCCTCCAAGGATGCTTCAACAGCCTCTGTGCAGCCCTCGTTTGCAGGTCTCGCCCCCACCTCCGTCACTTTCCCTCTGAAAGAGACCGGTGTGAGCGAAGACTATATGGCCAACGCTTCCGCCCTCGCCCAGATCGACAGCCTGATTACCTACGGTATCCTCGAGAACCTGGTAATCACCGGCGCTGCATCTCCCGAAGGCCCCGAAGGCCTGAACCGCCGCCTTGCCCAGGGTCGTGCCGAAGCTCTTCGCGACTGGATCGTTTCCAGGTATCCCGAGCTTAAAGGAAAGGTCGCAACTCGCTCAGCAGGAGAGAATTGGAACGACTTCAGAAAGGCTGTTTTGGCCGATACCATTATAACCGCGCCTGCACGCGCACGCGTTATAGCTATTATCGACTCCAAGGACACCCCCGCTTCCAAGGAAGCACGCCTGAAGGCTATGGATGAGTATGAGCAGATCGCTGCCCGCTTCTTCCCCGCCCTTCGTGCCTCCAAGCTTGAGACTTCCTTCAAGGGATGCCCGGCAGTTCCTGTGGTCGATGTCCCTGAGATTGAGGAAGTTGCGATTTCCATAGCTGACGACGAATATGGTTTCAGCAACATAATCAACGACCTCCCTTCGGTCCCCGCCCTGTCGCTGCCTCCGCTCTATGAGATGGTGACCAAGCCCATCATCGCGGCCTCCACCAACGTCCTCTACGACCTGGCGATAACCCCGAACTTTTCAGTCGAAGTCCCTATCGGACAGAGATTCAGCATATTCGCAGACTACACATTCCCCTGGTGGGTCAACAGAGCCAACGACCGCGCCTGGGAAATCCTCAAGTGGGACATCGGTGCCCGCTTCTGGATGTCCCGCCGCGACAGGAACAACCCTATGGATGTCCTCAAAGGCCATTTCATCGGCATCGACCTCGGCGCAGGCTACTATGACATCGAGCCCAAGCACACCGGCTACCAGGGTGAATTCCAGACCGTTGGCCTGGAATATGGCTATGCCTGGAAGCTTGGCGAGCACTGGAGGCTTGATGCCTTTGTCGGCGCCGGCTGGATGGGCACCCATTATCGTTACTACGAAGGCTCCGCTGACGACCAGCACCTGCTCTACCAGTACAACGGTAAGCTCCAGTGGTTCGGTCCCACCAAGGCCGGCGTCAGTATCAAGTATATATTCACCCACGATGTTAAGAGGCGCGTAAGATGAAGAGAATGAGGAACATATGGGTAATATTGCTCCTGGCCCTTGTCGCTGCGGTCGGTTGCCAGAGGCGTCCTCTCGAGACTGTCCATCGCTCCACCGTGCGTGTCATCGTCAAGTGCATCTGGCACGTGGATGTATATCCCGAAGGTGAAAAGCCCTCCGGCGTCACCCTCTACTTCTTCCGCGACGGCCAGTTCTACAACACTGTCACGACATCCAACGTAGACTCCTGCGAGGTCAACCTCGAGAAGGGCCACTACAAGATGTACATGATCAGCCAGAGCCCTGAGGAATACTGGAAGATGGAATTCCTCAATATGACGAACTACTCCGACGCCGCCACGACTCTCCGCGAGAACTCGATGCCTTGGGTCACCTCCACCCGTGCCGACAACGAAGTAACCGTCGAGAACCCTGAGATCCTCTATGCCGGTGTCGCCGACGAATTCGACATCACCGAAAGCATGACTGAGGAATATCAGTACTACTACACAACATACAAGCGCCAGAAACAGGCCCTCCTCGCCAAGCAGAACGACGGAATGACCAAGCTTACCAAAGAAGAAGAGGAGCTGGCCTACTACGAAGAGAAAATCCAATACTATACCATAAGGATTCCAATCTATCCTGAGAACGTCGTATCGCAGTTCTGGATCACTATCTACTCCGGCAATGCCGACGTGCTCAAGTCAGTCAGAGCTTCAACCAGCGGTATGGCAAAGACATATGACATAACCCGTGCCACAACCGACAAAGATGAAGCAATCCAGGTAATAAATCAGTGGACCCTGACGATGGATGACGCTGCAAAGCGCGTCGGACACGTGGACGGAATCATCAACACCTTCGGTCTGCCCAACGGCGAAAAGCCTAACGCACTGCGAGACCCGACCCTGAACGTCTCCGCCCTGCTCATCGACAATGTCACAGTTGCTGACTACGTCTTCCAGACCGGTGACAAGATCGAATATCTGCCTCCTAACCCCGGCTACAAGGGCCTCTACCGCCTGATCTTCGGCTCGGTAGACTCCCCGGCAATAACGCCGCCGGACGTCAAGCCACCGGACGGAAAGACAAGCGGAATGGAAGCTACGGTTTCTGACTGGGAAGAGGGTGAGACAGTGGAGATACCAATGTAACGAAAATAAAATGAAACAAAAACAAAATATTAACAAACAAACATCACAAAGCTTTATGAAAAAGATCATGATCCTCGCTGCTTGTGCAGCAACTGTTCTGAGCGCTTGCGCAAAGATCGAGACCGAAAAGTTCGTCCGTGACAACGACGTTATCTCTTTCGGTGCCTACACCGGCAAATCCGTCACCAAGAGTGGCACTGCTGGTGAACTGACTACTGATGGTGCAAATTCCACCACTTCTCTCCAGACCACCGGTTTCGGTGTTTTCGCCTACCAGACCACGGGCACTGCAGCATTTGCCGAGCCTAACTTTATGTACAACACCAAGGTCTACGGTTCATCCTGGACTTATGACATCACCAAGTACTGGCCCAACCAGATCCAGGCAGGTGGTACCGATGGCCAGAACCCCAAGGCACAGGCAGAGCAGGCTGACAAGGTTTCCTTCTTCGCCTATGGTCCTTATGTTGCCCACTCAAGCGCAGCTAACGGAACCGTAGCAGATAACTCTTATGGTATCACCGCTTTCTCAAAGAACAGCGACACAGGCGACCCTAAGGTGACTTACACCGTTTCCAACGACCTCGACAAGCAGGTTGACCTCGTCTGGGGTGTTGCCGATCCTACAAATGGCATTACCTGGAACAACGTTGCAGGAACAAGTGTCAACATCGGCGCCGGTATGCCTTACATCGGCCTCCAGAAGCCCGCGATCGACACAAAGATCAAGTTCTACTTCCGTCACGCCCTTTCCCAGCTCAAGCTTCAGGCAGTCGCAGCCTACAACCAGGTAGCCGCCGGCGGCACTGCCCAGGATGATGTCAAGATCACCATTGAGAAAGTTGAACTCACCGTTCCCGGAATGACCCAGAGCGCAGTCCTCAACCTCAACAACACCGCAGCCAACACTCCCGAGTGGGAAGCAGTCAGTGGTGGTGCTACTACTACAGACCTCAGCCTTACCGTCAGCGGTGACAACATCAACGCTGACCTCAAGGACGCTGGTGATGGCAAGAAAGCTTCCGAGCAGCCTGACGGCGTAACCGCCACTGCCCAGGATGTCATCACAGCCGGTAAGTACTACACCATTATCCCTACCACAACCAGCACTGATGTCACCGTCAAGGTTACCTACTATGTGACCACCGACGATCCGGACCTGAAGGATGGTTTCAGCCGCGTGAAGAACGTCATCTCCCACGATGTCACTTTCGCAAACGGTTTCGCAGCCAACAAGAAGAACTCCATCAAGATGATCCTCGGAATCAGCGAGGTGAAGTTCGAGGCTGAGGTCACCGATTGGGACAGCACTGCAGTCGAGCAGGAAGTCAATCTTCCTATCAACACTCCTGCCCCTTCAAATCCTTAATAGCAGATTTATCCGGGCGGGCCTGACCGCCCACCCGGGTACCAATGAATGAAATGAAAAGTAAAAACAATAAAACAACAATTAACATGAAAAAGTCCATTTTCTTCGCTGTAGTAGCAGCAGTCGCTTTGAGCGCTTGCGCAAAGATCGAGTCCGAGAGATTCACCGCCCTTGACGATGCCGTCAATTTCGGTGTCTATGTCCCCAAGGCCACCAAGGCAGGTTCTGCCGGTGAGATGAACAACACCAAGCTCCAGGCCACCGGTTTCGGTGTGATGGCATATGTCCAGGCCGGAGACTATGACGGTAGCGTAAAGCCCAACTTTATGTACAACCAGGAGGTTACCTACAGCTCCTCCGCCTGGTCCTACACCCCCATCAAGTACTGGCCCAACCAGCTCACCGATGACGGCACGACCGACGGACAGGGTGCGTGGAGCCAGCAGGCCCAGAAGGTCAGCTTCTTTGCCTACGCTCCTTTCTGCGAGCCCGGTGCAAGCGAGACTGAAGGCATCATCGCCCTCTCTGCCAAGAGTGCAACCGGCGACCCTACCGTAACTTACAAAGTCTCCGATGACCTCGACAAGAACGTCGACCTGGTCTGGGGTGTTTCCAACACCGACACTGACTGGGCCAATGTGGCAGGCGGCACCAACGCCCTCACCGAAGGCCTTCCTTACCTGAACCTCCAGAAGCCTGCAATAGGCACGAAGGTCCACTTCAAGTTCTATCACGCCCTTGCCCAGCTCAACCTCACCGCTGTCGGTTCCTACAACATCGCCGGTATCGGCGGCACAGCCAAGGACGGTGTGAAGATTACCATCAAAGAAGTCACGATCACCGTTCCCGGCCAGTATGACGAGGCAGTCCTCAACCTGAACAACACAACCGCGAAGACCCCTCTGTGGGATGTCACCGGAGCATCCTCCAACGACCTCACCCTTACCGTCAGCGACGCCAAGCTCCACACCGACGTGAAAGACGCAGGTGCAGTTAAAGCGGCAAGCCAGCCTAAAGGTGTCACCGCTACCGAAGGTCCCGTCCTTGCCACCAACAAGTACTTCACCCTCATCCCCAAGACCGGAAGCACCGACGTCACCGTCCAGGTCACTTACTATGTCACCACCGATGACACCAACCTCGACGACGGCTTCAGCCGCGTAGAGAACGTCATCAAGAAGACCATCACCTTCCCCAATGGCTTCAAGGCTGGCACCAAGAACAGCATCAAGATGATTCTCGGCATCTCCGAGGTCGCCCTCGAGGGAGAGGTCGCAGACTGGGAGACCGGCGACACCATCGAGGTCTATCTGCCCAAGAACAAGGAATAATAAAAATAACAATATAAAATTTCACAAAGCTTTATGAAAAAATCATTGATTCTCGCTGCTGCTGCAGCATTCGTACTGGCCTCTTGCGCCAAGAACGAGATCGTCAACTACGCCAATGTTGACGAGGTTTCCTTCGGAGCCTACTCCGGCAGGACCATCACCAAGGCTGGTGCCACCGACGACATCAACCTCAAGGCTCTCGCCACCCACGGCTTCGGAGTCTTCGCTACTTACTCAGGAACAGCCGATTTCAGCGCTGCTACCGATGACTTTATGTACAATCAGGGCGTCTTCTCCGCTGACGAAGGTACAACCTGGACCTACACTCCTATCAAGTACTGGCCTAACCCTACCAACGGCCAGAGCGCTGATGTCCAGAAGGTCAGCTTCTTTGCCTACGCTCCTTTCTGCGAGCCCGGAACATCTGAGACAACCGGTATTACAGGCTTTGCCGTCGAGGGTGGTCACGACATCGTGAACTATGCTTTCGCAAAAGATGCTGCCAATGTCGACCTTATGTGGGGTTATGAGACCGGCACCGATCCCAAGGCTGCCAACCTCAACAAGACCCGCACTCCCGGCACCGTGAAGTTCACCTTCCGCCACCTTCTTTCCAAGCTCGGCGGCTCCCAGGAAGGCATCCAGGATCCTGAAGACCCTGCATACGTAGCCAACGGCCTCATCATCAAGGCAGATCCTACCGTTGACCCCGTCAATGGTTTCGGCACTGCCAACGGTACCAAGATCACCGTTTCTGCCATCACTGTTGAGAGCGCACCTGCAGATGGTGTTCTCACAGATGCCAACGGCAACGTTGTCTCCTATGCTTCTGGCACCCAGACTGGCAAACTCGACCTCTACACCGGCAAGTTCACCCTTGATTCCGCCACTCCCGAGGCCATACAGTTCAGCCAAGCTCTTTCCGCCGATGCCACTGCAGTTGCAGCAGGTGCAAGTGAGATTGCAGATTTCCTGAAGGAAGTTCCTTCTCCCGCTGATTTCGCTTCTGTGAAAAAGGGTGTCACCAAGACCGCTGTCAACGTCTACAAGGATGAGTCCAACCCTATTATCCTCATCCCCGGTACCGCTCCCGTCGTGAACGTGACTATCTCCTATGTTGTCCGTACCTATGATGCAAAGCTCGGTACCAAGAAGTACTCCGAGGTCCCTCAGACCGTGTTCGGCCAGGTTAAGTTCCCCACCATCGAGGAAAACAAGAAGTACAACCTCCTTATCATCCTCGGTCTGAACGACGTGAAGTTCGAGGCTACCGTCGAAGACTGGACTCTCGGACGCGCCGACATCAGCGGCCCTGCAGGTGTTCCTGACGGCGTTATTGACGGCTACGACGATGTTACCGTCTGGCTCCCTGAGAACCTTTAATGGTTAGCAACCTTTTTATCCGGGCGGGCCTGACCGCCCACCCGGGTGCCAAACAAACAAGTAATGTCAGGAATAAAAACATACAGAACACTGGTCGCGGGACTCTCCCTCGCCGCCACCCTCTTCCTGGGCGCCTCCTGCGCGAAGATGGAGATAGGTGAGCGTGCGGACGAGAACATCCCCGTGTCCTTCGGCACGTATGGCCAGAGGCGCCTCTCGTCGAAGGCGGGAGCGAGCTTCGTGGCTCCGGGCGGGGACTTCGCCGTCGGCTCCCAGATAGGCGTCTTCGGCTATTACCACGACGCCTCAGACTGGGCAACCGAGACTGCGGCCGGAACCAATATCCCTGACTTTATGTACAACCAGACCGTCACCAAGCAGGATGACGGCAGCTGGACCTACAACCCCATCAAGTACTGGCCTAACGAATATGGCTCAGCCGCTTCCAGCGACAATGTCGACAAGCTCAGTTTCTGGGGCTACTATCCCAAGGGCGCAACAGGCCTGAATCTCTATAAACCAGGCACCACAACCGCCTTTGACAATGGCACTTCCGGCATCCCCAAGGTGACCTTCACCCAGAGCGAAAACCCTGACGAGATGGTTGACCTGATGTTCAGCGGGCCTATGACGGACCTTTACAAGACCCAGGGCCATATCGTCGGAACAGACGAGAAGCACTATGGAGATATCACCGACGGAGAAGTCCTCCTTACATTCACTCACGCGCTTGCGCTCGTGGATTTTGAAATAGTGGAAGGAACCGGCGCCGAGGTCTACCAGATTGGTCTTACGAAGATAAAGAAAACCGGCACCTGCGAAGATCCTTCTACGGGCGTATGGACCAATGTGACAGACAGTTACAATTATTCCGATGCCAATCTGACGATGTCTTCCGCCGTGGTTCTCCGCCTTCTTGCAATCCCTCAGGACATCGACCCCGACGCGGAGTTCTCGATAACGTACGACATCACCTTCGCCTCCTCCGACCCCGGACATCCGGAGCCCATCGTGTACTCCGGCAACACGGGTTCGAAGAAGCTCTTCAAGACCGGCACCGGCGCCTATGGCGTTACTGCCTGGGAGGCCGGCAAGCACTACACGTATAAGATTAAGGCTGGCTTCGAACGCATTGAGTTCGAGGAGATTGTGGAATCCGTCGACGACTGGACATTCTGGACCGACCCCCTCGATCCGGCCAACCACGAAATAGACGTAAGATAAGATGAAAAGACACCTTTCCATACTTGCCATAGCGCTTCTGACCGCCCTCGCCTGTGCGAAGGTCGAGAACTTCGTGGAGCCTGTCAAGGACAGCCCCATCTCGTTCGCGTGGTACTCCAACCGCACTAGCGCGGCGACGAAGGCCGACCCGACCTATTTCGTTGGTGATGAGACTGTTACCGGCACCCAGCGCCACCTGCCCAGCGGCACTTCATTCGGAGTGTTCGGTTACTTCCACGCCCAGCAGAGCGGCGTGGCCGGTTCCTGGAACGATGCCACCCCCAACTATCCCAATCTGTTCTACAACGAGGCAGTGTCCGTCACCGAAAACAGCGGCTCCTACACCTACAACTACGCGAATTCCCGCTTCTGGCCCAAGAACGAGCTTGACAGGATATCTTTCATCGCATATTATCCCTACAACCCCCACCTCAACACTGACGGCAGCCAGAATGACAACATCATTGTGGAGCCGGTCCTGGACTCCCGCAACCAGCACAGAGGTATGGTCAGTTTCAACTACCGCACTCCGGATGATTCGGAGCAGGCAGTGGACTTTATGATTTCCGACCTGTGCGTGGACCAGAGCAAGGCGGTGTGGGACAATGACGCTTCGCACGCTACCGGCATCACCGGAGCCGACGGCACGGAGAACGGCACCAGGGTGCGCTTCTTCTTCCACCACGCCCTTACCCAGGTCCGGGTGAAGAATATCAATTTCGATACATCAGGTAACCCTGACATCGAGGTGAAAGTGGACAGCGTCAAGTTCAACGGCATATACGTGTATGGCAACTGCCAGCCCGTCCCTGCCACCCTCGCCAACGGCAACACCCAGCCAGACCCGACCGGTAAGGGACGTGTCGAGGTCTCTGAGGAGTGGTCTAACCTGATGGACTACCGTCCCGGTCCAAAACATAAGAGCGGAGTCAAGGCTCATAGCTGCTACGATGACTCGGACAATTTCCTTCCGGAGAACATCCTGCTGCTGATTCCGCAAAACCCGTTCCCCGCAGGTGCCAGCATTGCTGTGCACTACACTCTCACTCGCACCAAGGATGGGAAGACGGACGAAGAGTACACCTATTCCAACAACGTCCTGTCGGCCCCGCTTACAAATCCCAAGGTGTATGGCTGGGACGCCGGAATGATATATACTTACAACATCTCCCTCAACCTCAAGAGCATAAGCTTCACGGCTGACGTGGTTCCTTGGCTCGTCTCAGGAGAGGATGTATTCTTGGAGGAAACTACTACGCCATGACAAGGAAAGCCATAATATATCTGACAGCTTTGGTGCTGGGTGTCTCCTGTATGAAGGAGCAGCCGGTAGGGCCTGCGGTGAAGGAGTATCCCGCAGGCGAGAAAGGCATTGTGCTGGACCCTACCGTCGTTGACAGCGACTGGAACGACCTTAAGACGTCCCCTACGAAAGCCCTTTCGGACCTTACCGACCACGAGGTCGACCAGACCTATCTGGAAAGCAGCGGTTTCGGAGTCTATGCATATTACACCGGCGAAGATGACTTCGTGTCCATAACGGACGCCACCATAAAAGGACTTGTGTTCAACAAGCGTAAGTTCCTCTACGACAGCGGCTTGTCCAAGTGGCAGAACTACCAGTGGAACGGCACGGACTATTCCCAGGCAGGAAAGGAGGAGTTCTGGCCCACCAGTTCCGCCGAAAAACTCACGTTCTTCGCTTTCGCTCCCTGGGAGCCCTGGCACGACGATAACCTCATCAAGACTTCATCCACATATGCCAGCCCGTATATCATTTATGACAGCTATGTGGCACAGAGCCTGACTGCCAGTGAGTTGGAGAAACAGCAGGATCTTCTCTGGGGCACCAACACCGCCGGTATGCCCCACAAGAACGTGTCGATGAGCAGCTACACCCCCGAAGGCACTGTGGATATGCATTTCCGCCACGCCCCCGCAAAGGTGAATTTCACCATCCAGGGAACGCTGACAGTCACTCCTGATGCCGTCAGCGGAGGAGGCACCCCAGTGTTTGATTCCGCACGAGGCGAAATCGATGAGAGTCATGGAACCGTTGGAAATAACGGAACTGATACCCGGGATGAACAGACCGGAAATATGTGGAACAGGACCTATTATCAATATGAGATTACTGAATATACGATAACCGATCGTCAGGACCAGGAGGTGATGATGCGAAAACCCAATGTGACGGTAACGGTCACGGGAAACCGCTATCTTGTGGACAACATCACAATGAACGGTTTCAACAAGACCGGCACACTGCTTCTGGGAAACACTTCCGCATATGAGCCGACCTGGATTATAGGCGACCAGACGCTGAATTATTCTCTTGGCTCGGGCAGCGTGATCACCCCCGGCCTTTTTGCAGCTCCTGAAGCAACCGTCAGGGGCGACCTGTCAACCTATACGGGTATTACAGAGACACCTGCCGACCTTATGTCCGGTTACTATCTCTATGCCCTTCCGAAAGAAATAAATGCCGGTTCGCCAGCCATCGATGTGTCCCTTACCTACAGGACGATTGCTGTCAATGGAAGGGAGCGGGTCACTCAGGTAGGCCCCGCATCAAGATACAGGACCCGAGTAGGAAAACGTTACTATGTGCGCCAGCGTTCAAGAAATAGCCTGCTTGCCAACTGGGGTGCCTGGACAGACCAGGGCACAGCGGCGGTATCCGGCATCGTGGATGGAAACAAGCTTGGCTGGACTCCCAGTCAGACAGGCTTCGTGTATGCTTACGGCTGGGACCAGATTGACTGGAGCTACACAGATGTCACTTCCTGGACAACAGTGGAAGGGTCCGGTACTCCCTATGGTAATACGACTGCCAGTTATACCGAAACAAAGACGCTTAACGGCAAGATAGTCTCGCCTTTCGTAGGCGGCCGCGCCTATACCATAAACTTCATCGTATCAGGCAACAAGATTGAACTCGTGGTGGTCCCCAACCCCTGGGAGCTCGAGGACGAGCCGCCATTCAGCTATGACGACAACATCAACAAAATCCTCCAGCCCCTCGACTACGACTCTGCCTACATAGACTATGAAGATGGCGGCAACGTCTATATCAACAACCGTATGGGCAAGTTCTACTTCAAGCTCGATGAAGGGAAATACATAAGCTGGAAGGCCACGCTTGAAGGCGCTCCCGGCTCATTCGGATTCACCGACGAAAACGGTCATTGGATTATGGACGGCAGCGTCAAGGCCACCTCGGTCGGCGGCCCGGTAGATCCTAACGTAATGAATTACATCTATATAAAAGCCGTCGACCCGGCTTCTCCCACGACCAACAGGGCTAAACTTCGTATCAGGGGCACTGACTCCGAAGGAGAAGACACCGTCCTGCTGAACCTCGTCAACAACGAGCACGTAGTGGAATGGACCATAGTACAGAACGCACAATAATGGTATGATGAAAAGAATATTCAAATATATCCCGGCCATCATCCTGGCAATCTCTTCCTGCAGCCGTGAAATCCTGCCGGAAGCACCGGCCACACCATCTACGGATGACCATTACATAGTGCTTACTCTGAGCAATGCGCACCCTTCCGCTACCACGAAGGCGGGTACTATCAGGGGTGTCAACGACTTAAATGAGAATCTGGTCCAGAGGGTTGACTGCTTCTTCTATCCCAACGGAGCGACATCTTCGAATGCAGCGTTTTCAGCCTTGGGCCGAGGTGCAGAAGTCGTCGAGGTAGAGCCCGACAGCCTCGAATACAAGGTGAAGATATTCTTCACCGAAGACGATGCACGGGCCATCTTCGGCAGCACCACCAGCGGCACTTGCCAGGCCTATGTAATCTGCAATGCTCCAATCAGTTATGGTTCATCCACATCCGTGAATTCATTGAAGGAACAGATGCTGGAGCACGATTTCTCCGCCCAGACGGTAATGGGTAATTTCGTGATGCACGCAGACGCCCCCTTCACCGTTACCCTCTCAACTACAGGAAATGTGACCTCTGCAAGCGGACGTGTCAATGTGAGCCGCAGCGCTGCCAAACTTCAACTCTATATGCAGGTGCCTGAGAAGGTGTGGGATGACGAGAACCAGAAATACTGGTATCCAATGTTGGACAGCCCGGGAGCAGATGTGAGAATGCGTTACCTTGTCAAACGCGGCAAGATAGAAGGCACATATAATCCGGTCAGCAGCGACCTGGTCACGACTCCATACCGTCCGTTCCACGAACTCAGCTCGGGCGAGTTGATTCCAGGCAGGACGGAATATACCTACACCCATTCACCTTTTTATTCCTACCCTACCTCGTGGCACGACCTCAGTAATGATGCTCCATTCTTCGTGTTCAGGATTCCCTGGCAGATGGAAGGCTCGGCATCGTATGAGTACAGGACGTATCAGCTGTCCCCGAACCTGGCAGGAAAAATATTGGAAAGCAACCACTTCTACCGTTCCTACGTGAGAATCAATTCGCTGGGAGGCGTTGATGAGGAACATACGGTAGTCATATCCGACTGTTCATATATCATCATCCCCTGGCTGGAAGATGGAACGAATGCCGGACAGGGCCTTGTTCCCGCCGAATTTATGGACTACAAGTACCTTGTCATAGGCGTCCCTTCAGTTGAACTCAATAACGAAGCGACTGCGACATTCGATTATGTTACCAGCAGCCCCATTACTTCCATCAACGTCAACAAGATTATATACTACGACAACAGCCAGGCCAACCCCAAGCGGGAACTGACCAGCGGCACGGCGTTCAACAATGCCAAAAGCACCATAACGATAGACTATGGCAGCGAGCCTGGAGTTTTCACCGTAACTCACTCACTGAACAACATTTACTCCCAGTGGGAGATATTCGCCACGGTCACCAACGAAGAAGGAATCACTGCGGAAATCCACATCACCCAGAACCCGCCGATCCGACTGATCAGGGAGAGTGATAAATGGGGAAGCGTTTTTGTCAACGGTTTCTTCGGGTGGGTGGATAATGCGACCTTTGGAGCCACACACTCTCCTTACAGGGATTATCAGTCAACCAGGAATCCTTTTCCCACTTCATACCACTGTCGTAGCGGATGGACGCAATCGGGTTACTCTCAGCAGGTAGAATACAATTCCGGTGACATCCGTGCATATGGATCAATTGTGGGAGGTGCCGGAAATATGAACAGCACCATTGACAGGAACTTCTTCACTCTCTTTATCAACGTTTCGTCCTTCAACAGTAGCAATAACACTTACCGGGTTGGAAATCAAGATATTGCCTATAGAATTGGGGATCCGAGAGTGCCGGCAAGCTCTGTGTATACGGGCGCTAATGCCTGGACCAACACCAATGTCTTTTATAACTATATGACAGGTGAGACCGGCAATGGCAACAACGTCAGGCCGACAGGGGCAGCCTGGGAATCACCCGGTGATATTATGATAGCGACCCAGTTGGCCGCTGATCAGAATATAATCGCTCCAAGGTTCCTGGTGTCCTCTGCAGTGAATGCCAATGGTGGATTGAATTTCGACAATGCCGTAAAACGTGCTGCTACATATCAGGAAGCAGGATATCCGGCTGGCCGGTGGCGCCTTCCTACCGAGGCGGAAATGGCTTTTATCATAGCCCGCCAGAATGACGGAACCATCCCTAACCTGTATGCTACAGGAACACCTTATTGGTCTGGAAGCGGACGGTTGCTGACTGCTCAATCCGGTGGAGCCATTACTTTCACCAATAATGACAACAGCACGCATTCCGAGCGTTTCGTCTACGACCTGTGGTACTGGGGCGATGAGCCTTCCACGACTAATGTCTACCACCCGAACGGACACATCTACGACTACGACGCAGCAGGTAACAGCACACCAAGAACGTTATGAAAAAGATTATATACATATCCTCGGTCATCCTGTCCGTCCTGGCGCTGGCATCTTCCTGCGTGCGGGAAAAGCTGGATGAGGTGACGAGTGCCCCGCAGGATCCTGTCATCGAGGACGGAACTCCCATTACCATAGAAGGTTCCCTCTGTATTCCGAAGGAAAGCGACGAAGTGTGGACGACAAAGGCTTTTGTTGAGAAGCCCCAGGTCGAGGCCCTTTACGTGGCCGTCTTCAATGCCGGCGACATTCTCACCGAGGTCGTAAAGGCCAACCCCGGAACGCAGTCCCACCCGACCACGACCTTCGTGGCTGGAGAAGAGGACGAGCAGTATATAACCTACTTCAACGTCACCCTCACGGCCGTCCAGTCAGGAGCCCGCTATGTGCAGTTCATCGCTGTGAGCGAAACCCATCCCAGGCTTGAGAACAGCGATGTGGACAGAATCAGCGAAGCCACCTTCGTCCAGGACCTTGTGACGGAATATAATGAATCCACCGGCGACAATGTCGTAGCTTATTGGGGCAGGAGGTATTATACCTTTATCCTGCCGGCGGCGGGCAACTCTGAAGGAACCGATATGAAGCTTATCCCGATGACCCGCAACTTCGCAAAGGCACAGCTGGACGTGGACAGCAATCTTGAGCAGAACTTCAAAATCTATGGATTCAAGGTCTTTGACGTCCCAAAATCGGGAACTGTCGCCCCGTTCAACATCAACTCTGACGATTACAGTGATTCGAATCCTGCGCACCCTACCGTAAACTTCGACCGCTTCGCGAAATTCGAAGAGGCGACCGGCGTCACCTTCCCATATACCTTTATGACGGGAACGGAGGCAGGACAGCAGAACTATCAGGGCTTCACCCTCACTGACGTGCAATATGACGACCTGTCCAGGTACTATGACGAATCCGGCACAGACAATGTTCCGTGGGTGGCTGCCGACGGAGCTGACTACCTCTACGAATGCTCCTACAGGTCGACCCGTAATCCCTTCATAATCATAAAGGCGAAGTACAGCAAGAATGCCATCACCACCGATGCCGGCTGGAACAGCGTCCCCTACACCTACTATAAGGCAGACTTTGTCTACCCCACCGCCAACGGCAACAAATATTATCATTTGCTGCGCAACTTCCTCTACAAGCTTCACATAACGGGTGTCAACGGCCCTGGAAGCAACTCTGTGTATGAGGCCTACAACAGTATAGCACTGAACAACTTCGAGGCATCGACGATGTCTTCGCTGCTGAACAACATCGCCAATGACGATTCATACATCTCGGTGAATATGACCGATATCCTTCACACGACCGGCACCGAATTCACGCTTTACGTCAGGGCGCTCACGGCCAATAACGCCGGAGTGCTGAACGTGAACGATAACGCCAACATAACCGCAGAAGTGCGTGATGCCACCAGCGGCAGCAAGATAGTCAACCAGAATTCGAACATACGTATGGCCGGGTCCGATGAGACTTCCGGAGTTTATGCAGGCTGGCGCAAGGTGACGGTTACGGTGGCAAAGGATCCTTCAAAGCTCAATCCCGGAGAAGTCTGGAAGCAGCCTATCGTATTCAAGAACAGTGCAGGCCTGACACGTACCGTGTACATCACTATGCGAAAGCCTTTCTCCCTGTCAGTGGACGTTCAGGATTATGTACCGGCAGTCAAGGGTGAAGAAGTAAAGGTCGACTTCGCAGTACCTGCAGGTCTCACCTCGCCCCGATTCCCGATCTTCTTCTTCCTGGAGCAGGAAGACAACACTATGTACCCCAAGCCATTGGCTTCAGGTGCCGATGAGACCCTTTCGGTCGAGAGCGGCCCCACCCTGATTCCTGGACATACGGGCAACAACTACTATTACAGGCGCACCATATCCTGGGAGGAATATTCTTCCGTCGAATCGGACATCAACGGTATCAAGACCTTCAGCTGCTACTTCCTCACGATGGTGCCCCAAAGCGCCACTACGGTGTGGGTTGTCGCCGCCCCGGAAAACGACTACTACTATCCCGTTGACGATGCCTACGACTCCACCAACCGTGACACCTTCGCCAACGAGATGGAAGAAGGCAACATATACTTCAGCTTCTACGGAATGCAGCTCAATGTTGGTGGCACCGCTTCCAATGTTGCCACCTCTAATGCCGGAGCTCCGATCTACTATTCTTCGAGCGATACCGGTGTCGCTACTGTTGATGCCAACGGCAAAGTGACCGGCGTGGGCGTGGGAACTGCGACGATTACGGCCACTTCTCCGACATACAAGAACTTCACCGCAGCCGATCCGATATCCTATGACGTGACCGTCACTACAGATTCCCTGAGCAGACTGAATGTCCAGTGGAGCAGGGAGCCTGTGTTTGTGGTAAAAACCGGATCTACGGTACAGACTGCCGGAACCTATTCGGTAGATCCCGCTTACACCGGTACACCCACCGTATCTTATACGTCCTCGGATACCGGCGTTGCGACTGTGTCAAATAACGGCACCGTTACAGGTGTGGCTCCCGGATATGCACTCATCACCTACACCGTGACGGCTCCTTCCGTGACTGTGCCGGCTTCAGGCGAAACCCCAGCCAGGACTTATGCCGAGGCCACCCAGTCCGTGCACTACGAAATCCAGGTTGTCGCTTCCAAGGCTGCTTCCGGCACTATCCATCACCAGGAAGACTTCCTTTCTCCGGATATGGGAGACTATCAGATTGTATCTGAAATAGTTACAGATGGTGATACCTATCAGCAAGGCAATGACGTGAAGGCGAGTTTCCTGCAATATACTTGGTTCGATGCCGGTCAATGCTACAGGCACCTATGGTATCCTTACTACAATGTCAGCGAACATATGTCCTACGGTGTCGCCCAGTCAGCCTGGGGCGCCATAGAGGCTCCGACTGACCGCTGGGATGCCGAAGAGAATAAAAAAGTGACGGACTACCACAACGCCCGTTTCTCAGCCTTCACCCGACTGGCGTCACCGGTAATCGACCTGTCCACATCGGACGGTGCCTCGCTGACATTCTACCATGCCGGAAATTACTTCTACAATAGGGAGAATATGAAAGCCGACGCCAAGCTTCGTTTCAGTAAGGATGGCGGCTCCACCTGGAGTGACCCGGTGGACATCAACTACCCTCCTGGAACCAACTGGATATACATCAAGGCCAAGGCTGAAATCCCTGCCGATTATCTGGTTTCCAACTTCCGTCTTGCCTTCGAGTGCGTCAGCTACAAGGACCATTTCTCCAGGCTGTACTTCGCTGCCGCCACAGGAAAAGAGACCACCACGACCGCAACTTCCTGGCCGGCCTTCTATGCAACCGGAGAATATAACGGGGAAACTCGAATCCTGACGACCTACACACGCGATAACACAGGCTACCCGGTTATGGTTACCAACGACGACGGCCGCGCCGGAACGTGGGAAATCAAGAACCTGATTATCACAGAAAATTAAGAACAACCGAGGTGGTGCTGAGTTCAGCACCACCTCGTGGTTTTATGGTTCTCGTCAATTCCGAAGTAAAGAATTATTTCCCGGGAGGACCTTGCACTTTTTGGGGCGTTTTTGTGCAAGGTCCTCCCAGTGGGGCCGCAGTAGTACATATATCAAAAAAATCGTTATCTTTGCGTAAACGATTAACAATGAGAAGGAAGAGACTTATCCTGCTGTTTGCCCTGCTGATCCTTGCAATCCCTGCCGGAGCCGATATAGGCCAGGTGGGCCTTGACAACATAATCAACAACGCCAAAGCCGAACTCTACGAAGACTGGACGCTGCGCCTCTCCGAACAGGAAAGGCTCAACAAGGTCTATGATGAGCAGCACGCCAGGATGCTGGAAATCATCAAGGAAAGCAACGACCTGTCGATGTCCCTCTACCTCCAGAAGAAGGACTATATCTTCGACCTGAGCTACGCCCTCCACCGGGTAGCCGACAAATACCGGGACTTCAACCGGAACCGCACGCCATATGACATCATAGTCCGCGACCTTGACCTGGAGATAGACCGCTATGCCCGCTTCCTCGAAGCGCTGCGGCGCCTTCCTCCTGAGATTCAGATGCTTGACGTGGTTCCGGACAGCCTCACCTACCATAACGACAGCCTTGACACCTTCATCTCATCGAGCGGAAGTTCCCTGCAGCGAGAAGTGATGGCCATAGCTCTGGCCGACACCCTCTCCTCTCCCCTTGTGCTCAGCGCCTCGGGGCAGGCCGACCGCGATTCCTGCCTGCGCTACGCCGGAGAACTGCTCAGTATGTATGCCAGCCAGCGCGCACTGGTCCTTGCCGACAGCCTCCACTACAAGGAAGCCCAGATCCGCCTGAAGGAGTCCTACGACTATGCCTCCGACCGGTATGAAGTCCTCAAGAAAGAAATCTTCATAGAGGGGCAGTCCCCCTGGTGGGAGGTCCTCTCCAATTTCAGCTATTACTGGAAGCAGGCAAAGGACAGTTTCCGGGCGCAGTATGACTTCAGTTTCGGGGAAATGTCGGAATATGAGCTGCAGAGCCTGGACAGCCGGAATATGAACGGCCTTATGGTGATAATGGTCACCACGCTGCTTTTCACGCTTTTCGCCATATGGCTGGTGTGCCGTTTCCTGCTGTGGCTGCTGTGCCTTATCAAGCGGGTGGGCGCCAACATCCCCAAGCAGAAGAGGCGTTTCTTCGCCCTGATTCCCAGCGTGCTCATATACCTGCTGCTCTACTCCAGCAGAGCGACGGACGTCTACAGCCTGGAGCTTGCCGTCAGCCAGATAGCGACATTCCTGTGGCTTTTGCTTGCCATCGACACGGCGCTGCTGATACGTCTCAAGCCGGAACGCATAGGCAGGACCTTCCATCTGTATATCCCCACCATCTTCCTTGCGCTGGCGGTAATCATATTCAGGGTGAGCAACATCCCCAATATGCTGCTGAACTGCCTGTTCCCGCCTATCCTGTCGGTATTTTCCCTGTGGCAGCTGGTTTCCTGCCTTATGGGAGGAAGACGCGTGGAAAAGAGCGACCGCTACATCTGCTGGATATCCTTCGCCGTCACGGTCATATCCCTGGGCCTTTCCGTCACGGGATATATATTCATAGCCCTGATGAGCCTGATGTGGTGGTTCTTCCAGCTTGCCGCCATCCACACCCTGGTGACCATAGGCTACCTCAACACGCGTTACCACGAAAACAGGGTCAAGGCAAACATCAGGAAGGACACCGACAACATCCTCCTGTCGACCGGTGCCGACAAGACCTCAAGGCGCTTCAGGGTCACCTGGTTCTACGAACTCGTCATCCAGGTCGTAGTCCCCTGCCTTGCCCTGGCATCGATTCCCCTGTGCATCCGCTATTCGCTGGACATCTTCGACTTCGACGACCTCTACCGCCAGATCTACACCACGCCCTTCGTGAAGATTCCAGGCGCGAACGGTGAGATATTCTTCACCATTTCCCTCGAATCCGCCATATGGGTCACTGGCCTGTTCTGCGTGTTCAACTACGCCAACAAGGCCATCCACGCCCTCTGGCAGTGGGGCCGCTACACCTCCTTCACCCGCAAGAACAACCGCAAGACCATCCGCGCCAACGAGATCAACCTCTCCCTGGGCAACAGCCTCATCAGCGTGGGCCTGTGGTTCCTCTATATCGTGGCGATAGTGCAGATCCTCAACATCCCCACCGGGTCGCTCAGCCTGGCCATCGGAGGTCTGTCGGCCGGTATCGGTCTCGCCCTTAAGGACATCATCAACAACTTCATCTACGGCATCCAGCTTATGTCAGGCCGCCTCCGCGTGGGCGACTGGATAGAATGCGAAGGCGTGCGCGGCCAGGTGACGGAAATCAACTACCAGAGCACGCAGGTGCTCACCACGGAAGCCACCATAGTCTCCTTCCTCAACGCCACCCTCTTCGGCAAGAGCTTCACCAACCTGACCAGGGGCAATTCCTACGAACTGCTGAAGATACAGGTCGGAGTGCCCTACGGCTCTGATGTCCAGAAGGTCAGGGAAATAATCGAGAAGGCGATGGAGGTGATGAAGACCAAGGACAAATATGGCCGCGACGTGGTGGATCCCAAGCACGGCATATATATCCGCTTCGGCCAGTTCGGCACCAGCTCGGTGGACATAGTCGTCAAGCAGTATGTCCTTGCGGCCGAGCATATCCTCTACCGCGACCGCGCCCAGGAAATCATCTATAACGCCCTCCAGCAGAACGGCGTCACCATCCCGTTCCCTCAGTGCGACGTGCATATCATCAAAGACTAAAGGTCCGATATTGTGATATTTACAGAAAAAATTGTATATTTGCAGGACGTGAAAAAAGTTCTGTTCATACTGCTCTTATCGATGGTGGCCCTCACGGCCTCCGCGCAGGGCAACCCGTATGAAATCGACGACGACTGCTACGTCTACTTCAGCAACGCCGAACTGACCCTCGGCAACCCTGAATTCCGTGCCCACAACGACTCCCTCCTGAGCCGTGCCCAGCTCGTTGGCGACAAGAAGGCCGAAGTCCTCTACTATGTCAACGAACTGAAGAACATCACCAGGGGTCTCGCCTCGGTGAAAAATGTCGACAAGGAAGACGACCTTCGCGTGGAGGAGGCCAAGGAAATCCTGATGAAGATCTCCAAGCAGTATGGCTATATGCAGTATTACTACTATGCCGCCGAGATCACCCAGAACTACTATTACAACCACGGCCAGAAGACCCTGGCGATGCGCCTTGCGGAAGAAGCCCACCAGGAAGCCACGGCAAACCACGACGAATACGGCATATGGTACACCGCCAAGTACCTGATAGCCCTCTATCGCGAAAGGGAAGACTATCTCACCTCCAGGGAATATATCCTCAAGAGCCTCCACACCTACGAGACCACCAGGGACAGGACCATAAGGAGACAGTCCCCCTGCCGCCTCTACTGCGACCTGTCCGACACATACCCGGTGGGCAGCGACTCGATGTACCTCTATATCGACAAGGCTGTCGAAACGGCAGTGACCCATATGGACTCCGCACGCGTGTGGTTCTACCAGGCCGTAATCCACGCCCTCCACAAAGAGACCGAACAGTATGCATTCTATGCTGAAAAATGCCGCAACGACAAGGTCTTCCCGAGGATGAACGTGGCAAGGCCAGTGTTCTTCGACTGTGTCGACAATCTGGTGGAAGGCAAAACAGAAGATGCCAAAACGACCGTAGAACGCATCATCTCCTCACGCAACGTCAAGTTCCTTGCGAACATAGCCGAAATCTATGGCAACGGCGACTTCGCCTTCGAGCTTGAAAAGCATCTTGTCGTCCGCCTGGAAAACAACCTCTCCAAGGTGGGTATGGCCAACCTGGAGGAAATGAACGCCCACATCGGCAATATCGTCCTGTCGGCCAGCCTGGTGGAAAAGGAACAGCTCATCGCCAAGACCACGGTGGTCATATTCGTCCTGATAGCCCTCATCCTGCTCGGAGCCCTGATATTCTCGACGACCAGGGTGATGACCCTGCGGCGCAACAAGAAGAAGGACGAGGAGATGATTGCCCGCCTCACCGAGGCCAACGAAGCAGCCCGCATTGCCAACGAAGCCAAGACCCGCTTCGTCCAGAATATGAGCCACGAGGTGCGCACCCCGCTCAACGCCATAGTGGGATTCTCCCAGCTGCTGAGCCTTCCGGACGGCTCCTTCCCTCCCGAAGAAAAGGATGAATTCGCCAACCACATCATCAACAACTCCAAGATGCTCAATATGTTGCTTGACGACATCCTCAACGCCACGGCGATGGACACCGGCAAGTACAGGATACAGCTCGAGGACGGCGAATGCCACTTTATGTGCAAGAGCGCGATGAGCAGCGCCGAGCACAGGCTTCAGCCCGGCGTGACGATGGAATATGAGCCCGAAAGCGAAGAACCCTTCGTCTTCAGGACAGACCCCCGCCGCGTCCAGCAGATCCTTATCAATATGCTCACCAACGCCTGCAAGCACACGGCCAAGGGCAAGATAGTCCTCACGAGTTCGCTCTCCGCCAATCCCGGCTTCGTAACGTTCGCCGTCGAGGACACCGGCACCGGAGTGCCCCCCGAGAAGGCTGAAGCCATATTCGACCGTTTCACCAAGCTCAACGAATTCGTCCAGGGCACAGGCCTCGGCCTTAGCATCTGCCGCGACATCTCCGAGAGTATGGGCGGCCACATATGGCTCGACACATCCTACACCGGCGGCGCCCGCTTCGTGCTGACCATCCCAGTAGAACCTCCCCAGAACCTTATCCAATAGCATATGACTCCGTTATACGCCCAGAATTACGACTTTTCCGACTACAACATCCTGGCAGTGGACGACATCCCGCTGAACATCCTCCTCGTGCAGAAGATGCTCTCCAGGATGAACTTCAAGATACGCACCGCCGGCGGCGGCCAGCAGGCCCTCGACGCCGTGGCCGAGCAGAAGCCGGACCTGATCCTGCTGGACCTGATGATGCCCGGAATAGACGGATTCGAGGTGATACGCCGTCTTCGCGCCGATCCCGAAACGGCTGACATCCAGATAATTATCCTATCCGCCCTGAACTCTCAGGAAGATGTTGTGAAAGGCTTCAACCTTGGAGCCAACGACTTCATAATGAAGCCTATAATAATGGAGAAACTGCTCAGCTGCGTGGTCACCCAGATGCAGCTGGTCCAGGCCAGGCGCAAAGCCTAGATGTGTCCTCCGCCGGAAGCGCGGAGCTCTTCGTCCACCTTGTTCTTCTCATCCATCAGAAGCGTCAGCAGCCAGTCCTTCTGCTCGTCGCTCAGGCCGAGGTCGCGGCAGGCGGACTCGTAGCGGTTGATGACCGCTTCCTGGTAGCGGTGGTAGACCATAGACTTGCGGATTTCCTCCTCTATGGTCTCGTGCTCGATTTCGAAGGAATCCTTGTAATAGTTCTTGTAGACGCTCTCGGAGGAATAGCTCAGGCAGAAATAAAACATTCCCGAGGCAAGGATTACTATGCCCACTATGCCCAGCACCAGCGGCACGCGCTGAATCAGTCCGAGCATCCCGAGGGTGCCTCCGACTATGAAAAGTCCCAGGGCAACGAGTTCGTTGCGGTTATACTTCAGGATATTGGATAATTTCAGCTTCATAGCTTGACGGTGTTGGATTTACGGTTTTGCAATATCTTGATTTTCATCGAGTTCTCCGCTTCCTTGGCATCGAGGGCCTTCTGGTAGGCGCGGCGGGCGACGAGGATTTCGTTGTTGCGCTTGCGCAGCAGGGAGAGGTTCTCGCGCAGCTGCCACTGGCTCAGCAATATGGAGAAGAAGGCTATGGCGAACATCACCAGGAAGCCCAGCAGGATGGTGTTCTGGTTCTGATGGCGGAGGCGCTCGGCATCCTGGCGGAGCTGGGCGTTGTTCATTTCGGCATCGAGGATGGCGAGGTCTTCGTTCTGGACCTTGATGTATATGGAATCCTTCTCCGACATCAGGGCGGAGAGTTCGCCGTAGGCATTGTCAAATACGCCCTGGGCGGCATAGATGCCGTGCTTGAAGCCGTGGCGGTCGCGGGCGGTGCTCAGCGAGTCGGCCTTGGCGAGGGCCTGCTCGAAGAGGCCGCGGGACTGCAGGTAGCACACGTCCATCCCGTAGCGGGCGTCGCTGTCGGCCTGCACCTCATAGAGAGGGTCCTCGACAAGCTTGCGGTAGCACTCCCAGAAGGAGGGCCAGTCTTCTTCGGCATTGAAGATATAGGCCCTGGTCATCAGCGCCTTGATGCGGATGGAGGGGAAGAAGGTCTGGTAGGCCTCTGCCATCTCGCAGTAGCGCTCCGCCGGGGCGAAGTCTTTCATCTTCGTATATTCCTGGGCTATAAGGATATAGAGGTTCGGCAGGTCCTGTTCCGCACGGGCTTCCTTGCAGTAGGTGGCAGCCTTTTCGAAGTTGCGGATGGCGAGGAAGGAGTTGTCGCGGTAGCTGTGGATGAGGCCTACTATGCGGTAGGAGAACATCTTTCCAAGCGGGCGTTTCTCCTCGGTGGCGGTGCGTTCCATCGCGCGGGCCTCAAGCATCGCGTCGGAGGCGCGGCCGATGTGGATGAGATACTGGCAGTACTCGTGGAGGACGGAGAAATAGAAGGAGCGGACGTCCTTGCGGTCGCGCAGGATGGCCTTCATCTCGGCAACGGCTTCGTCCATCCTGTCATAATCCCCCATAGAGAAGCGCACGGGGAATTCAAGCGAGAGGGCAAGGCACTTGTAGCGGTAGTTCTGCTTCTGTTCGCCAAGGGCATACAGCGAGTCGGCAAGGGCCAGGTTGGAGGGGCTGTACATCTGCATACGGCCATATGCATAGCGTTCGAAGGTGGGGGCGTCGACCCCCAGCCGGTTGACTATCTGGGCCCCGGCGCCAAGCCAGGCGGCAAAAAGGAAAAATATTACCGTGAATTTTTTCATCCGGGGACAAAATTACGAAATTATATTCATATATTTGCGTATGTTGCGTAAAATAAGAATCATTATAGCCGGTCTGATGCTGGCCGGAATAACCCTTCTCTTCCTGGACATCACGGGAGCCCTCCACGCCTGGCTGGGCTGGATTGCCAAGCTTCAGTTCTTCCCCGCCGTTATGGCCGTCAACCTGGGGGCGGTAGCCCTCCTGCTGTTGCTGACCCTCCTTTTCGGCCGCATCTACTGTAGCGTCATATGCCCGCTGGGCATATTCCAGGACATCCTTTCCCGCTTCGGGAAGAAGAGGCGTTTTGGCTATAAGCCCGAACGCAAATGGCTCCGCTACGGAGTGCTGGCGCTTTTTATCGCCGCCATTGTCGCCGGGGTGCAGGTCTTCGTGGCTTTCATCGAGCCCTACAGCGCCTATGGCCGTATGGTCCAGAACCTCCTGGCTCCCCTGTGGGACTGGGGCAACAACCTGCTGGCGTGGATTTCCGCCCGGGCCGGGGCATATGCCTTCTGGCCCAAGGAAGTGTGGCTGAGGAGCCTTCCCACCCTCATCGTGGCGGTGGTGACCCTCGTCGCCCTGGCCATCCTGGCCATCAAGGGCGGCCGGGCATATTGCAACAACATATGCCCCGTCGGCACTATGCTGAGCCTGGTGTCCCGCTTCTCGATGTTCCGCCCCGTCATAGACTCTTCCAAGTGCAAGAACTGCGGTTCCTGCGCCCGCCAGTGCAAGGCTTCCTGCATCAACGCCAAGGAGCATAAGATAGACTATTCCCGCTGTGTCGACTGCTTTGACTGCATCGACGACTGCAAGTTCGGCGCCCTGCGCTACCGCTTTGCCTGGGGCCGCAAGAAAGCCGCCGACACTGCCGAGGGAGACTCCGGCCGCCGTGCTTTCCTGACGGTGAGCGCCCTGGCTGGCGGCTCCCTGCTGGCCAAGGCCCAGGAGAAGAAGACCGACGGCGGTTTCGCGCAGATTCTTCCCAAGACCAGGCCCCAGCGGAAGACACCGATCACCCCTGCCGGTTCGTTTGGCCCCAAGCACTTCTATGACACCTGCACCGCGTGCCAGCTGTGCGTGGCCGCCTGCCCGAACAACGTGCTGCGTCCCTCCTCGAGCCTGGAGCACCTGATGCAGCCTGAGATGTCATACGAGAAGGGCTACTGCCGCCCCGAGTGCACCAAGTGTGCGGATCTCTGCCCTGCCGGCGCCATATTCCCCCTCACTCCCGAACTCAAGAGCGCCATCCACATAGGCATCGCTTCTGTGGACAGGAGCCTGTGCGTGGTTGAGACCGACGGCGTGTCCTGCGGCAACTGCGCACGCCACTGCCCCGCCGGCGCCATCCAGATGGTCCGCAAGGACCCCGATGAGGAAGACTCCCTGATGATTCCCTCGGTGGATGAAAGCCGCTGCATAGGCTGCGGAGCCTGCGAGAACCTGTGCCCCGCAAGGCCCCTGAGCGCAATCACGGTTAACGGACGTTCAAATCACATAATCGACTGATGGACAGAAGACAATTCATAAAGACTACGGCGGCGGGCGCCGCTTCGGCCGCCCTGGCATCCTGCGGCGTGAAAGGCGGGAAGCCTCAGAGCGAAGGCACGATGGAGATGCGCACCAACCCCATAAACGGAGACAGAGTCTCCCTGCTGGGATATGGCTGTATGCGCTGGCAGATGATTAAGGACGAGGAAGGCCGCGACATAATAGACCAGGACAGCGTCGACGAGCTGGTGGATATGGCCATTGCCTCCGGTGTCAACTATTTCGACACCTCCCCCGCCTACCTGCAGGGCCAGTCGGAAAAGGCCTCTGCCGCGGCCCTGAACCGCCATCCGAGGAACTCCTACTACCTCGCCACCAAGCTGTCCAATTTCCGCAACTGGAGCCGCGAGGCGTCGATGAAGATGTACTACGACTCCTTCGACGTGATGGAGACGGACTACATCGACTACTACCTCCTCCACAACATCGGCCGCGGCGGCTTCGAGACTTTCTCGCGCCGCTACATAGAGAACGGGATGATGGATTTCCTCCTGGCTGAGAGGGAAAAGGGCAAGATTCGCCAGCTGGGCTTCTCCTTCCACGGCAGCCAGCCCGAGTTCGACGCGATGCTCGCCACCCACGACACCTACAAGTATGACTTCGTCCAGATCCAGCTCAACTACGTGGACTGGAAGCACGCAGACGGCGTGCGCAACGTCAATGCCGACTATCTATACGACAAGATAACCTCCCTGGGCCTCCCGATAGTCGTTATGGAGCCCCTCCAGGGCGGCGCGCTGGCCAATCTTCCCAGGAGCATTGCCCAGCAGCTCAAGGAGCGCGACCCCGACGCCTCCGCAGCCTCGTGGGCTATGCGCTTCGTAGGCACGCATCCGGGCGTTCTGACGGTCCTAAGCGGTATGACCTACCAGGAACATCTCGAGGACAATCTCTCCACGTTTACGGGCTTTAAACCGCTGTCTGAGGCCGAACTGGACTTCCTCGAGCGCCTCGCCACGACGATGAAGGAATATCCCACCGTAAACTGCACCGCCTGCAACTACTGTATGCCCTGCCCCTGGGGCGTCGACATCCCCGGCACTTTCCAGCACTATAACCGCGCCGTGGGTGAAGGAGACTTCCCCCAGAACCCCCAGCAGAAGGACTTCGCACGCCTTCGCCGCCGCTATCTTCTGAGCTACGACCGGGCCGTGGAGAGCCTGCGCCAGGCCTCGCACTGCATAGGCTGCAAGGAGTGCCTGACCCACTGTCCGCAGAGCATAAATATACCTGCCGAGCTGCATCGCATCGACAGGTACATAGAAAAGATCCGCAGGGAAGGCTAGAAGCCGTATCCCACAGTGAACATCAGCGAGTTGGACAGGTTGCCTACCAGAAGATAGGCAGCATCCAGTGTTACGCCCGCGAACTTGGCGCCAAGGCCGAGCGATGCGTAGGTCGGAAGGCCGAGGGAGGCTGAACCATAGTGGAAGCCGGCCCTTGCGAAAATCATATCCTTGAAGCCATATTCCACACCCGCAGCTGCACCCAGTGCGCCTGCAAACAGGTAGGACACTTCCGCCTGGGCGGTGAGGCCTTCGATGATCCTGTAGGCTGCCCCGGCGCGGACGACGGCAGGCTGGGCATATCCTTCGGAATCCTGGGCATATTTGACCTTGCCGCCGAGGTTGGCGAGGGTCAGGCCTGCGGTGAGGCCGCCTGCCTTATACATCGCCGAAACGCCGAAGCTGGGGGCCACTGCCTTGGCTTCCTTCGCTAAGGAAGAAATCACCATACGCGCGGTTACACCCACGGAGAGGTTCTCCATAAGGGCGAAGGAACCGCCGAGGGAGAAGGCCATATCAGAGGGCGAGAAAGGGGCATCCACCTGGCTTTCCGTGCCGTTGTTGCTGGTTATCACATATGAGGGCATTCCCAGACGGCCGAAGCTTGCGCCGACGCCTATCTTGCCGGAATGCCACCAGCCGCCTGCGGCTATGATATTCTCCTTTGCGGCGGAAGGCTGCCAGAGGCTGTAAGTAGCTGAAGCTGAGAGAGTCTGGTCAGAAAGGGATATCGCCGCGGCGTTGTTCTCCACTGCGAATGAGCGGGGCCCAAGTGCCACGCCATTGCCTCCGAGGGCCAGGGTGGCCGCGTCGGAAGGGACAAGCAGGGAGGGGAATGTCTGGGCCTGTGCCGCCAGGGCTCCCGCCAGGACGGCTATGATGCAAAGTAACTTTCTCATATCTTCACCACGTTATTTTTGACGGTCTTGCCGTCCTTCACCACTATTACCGTATAGACTCCCGGGAAAGCCTTGCGCATATCGATTACCACGGGATTGAAGGGGGTTATGTCCTTGGACTCGTGGAAGAAGGTTGCTCCGGAGGAGGAGATGACGCTCACTTCGACTGACATATCGGAACCGCCGCGCACGTATAGGTCGGTCGAGACGGGGTTAGGATAGACGTCGACTTCCTTGGAGCCATCCCGCACGAGCACCGTAAACGTCTGGGACACAGACTCTCCGCGCACGTCGGTGCCGGTCACGGTGATGTCGCAGTAGCCGTAGTTCATCGGGGTGAGGAGGAACTTCCCTCCTTCCGAGGTCATATTCACTACCGTCTCGTTGGAGAACTCCATCGAGTAGGTGAGCTGCTCTCCGTCGTCGTCCTTGAAGTACTTGTCGCAGTCTATCGTCTGGGTTTCGGCTGCCCTTGATGAGAACACCAGGGAAGGCATCGTCTCACCTGCATAGGGCTTGTTGTTCGCCAGGATCTCGAAAGCCATATCCACCGAAGAGACGGCACCGAAATAGTCGGTGATCGTGAGGGTCGCGGTGTAGGTGTCGGTGGCAAGGTCCTTGCCTTCGACAAGCACCTTCGGCTTGTTGCGCACCGTCGTGTCAAGCACCACCTTCGGGGCGACGACCTCGCCCTTGCCGTCAAGCACGGGATGGCCGGCCTTGGCTTCGAGCTCGAGGCTGTAGTAGTGCCCGTCGGGGTCTACCACGTCATAGTCATAGGAGAAGGTCTCGTAGGGCTTGATCGAGGTGGACGGGGTGTTGAGGGGTGTGATGACCGGCTTGCTGTTGGGGCCGGTGTGGATCTTCACCCTCTGGGTGATGTTCGAGTGGTTGCCAAGGGCATCCTCGGCAGCGGCGGCCACGAAGTAGTCCGCGTCGAATTCCATACCCGTGAATATGCCTTCCATCGTGTCCCCCGCGTTGAGGGCGCCGACATACATCTTGGCATACTGGAGGTTGTCGGAGATCTTCGTGAAGTCGGACTTGGAATAGTAGAACACTATGGCAGTGGGGACTTCGTCATCCTCATCCACCGGGACGGTGATGGAGAACTTGACGTTGTTGGCCTTGATGTCCTCCTGGCGGATGGACATATCCGTAGGTGTCTTCGGGGCTTTGCCTCCTGCGGGGGCTATGGCCTTGTAGGCATTCACCAGGCCGACGCCGATCTTGAAGTTCGGGTTGAAGGAGGAGATGTTGGTAGTGTTGTTAAGGAGCTTCTTGGTGAGGCCGTCGGCGGTGTAGCCGGAGCCTCCGAACTTGCTGAGGATCAGCGCAGCAACGCCGGAGACGTGAGGGCAGGCCATAGAGGTGCCCTGCATATAGCCATACTTGTTGCCGGGGAGGGTGGAGAGCACCTGGTTGCCTCCGCGGGCATCTCCGCCCGGGGCTGCGATGTCCACCCAGGAGCCGTAGCAGGAGTAATATGCCTTGCGGTAGTTCGCTCCGACCGAGGCCACGTTGATGATGGGGCCATAGCCGTTGCCGCTTATCTCGCGGTTTTCATTGCCGGCCGCGAAGATGACGACGCCGCCCTTCATAGGGCCGGTCTGCTTGCCGTTCTCGTCGACACCTGCATATTTTATGAAATAGTCAACCGCTTTCTGCAGGGAAAGAGGAGTCTCATGATTCTGCACATTGACATAGCCCCAGCTGTTCTGTGAGATGACTGCTCCGTGGTCGGCGCCCCATTTGATAGCTGATCCGCCGTCGGCAGACTGCTTGCCCTCGAATATCTGGCAGGACATTATCTTGACGCCTTTTTCATTCGCGGCGGCATCGCCTCCTGCGATTCCGCAGACGCCCTTGCCGTTGTTGTTCACGGCAGAGATGGTTCCGGCCACGTGGGTGCCGTGGTCTCCGGGATTCACCTTGAAGGTGTTGTTGACGAAGTTGTAGCCATAGCGCATATCGCCGGATTTCTCCGGGTTGGTCCACATATTGGGGGCAAGGTCTTCGTGGGTGTAATCCACGCCTTCGTCCACGACACTCACTATGACCTTCGGATTGCCGGTGGCATATGCCCTCCAGACGGAGAAGACGTTGATGTCACAGCCGCTTTCGCTGGCGGAGACGGTGCCGTCGTTATAGTAATGCCACTGGGAAGGAAGTCGGGGGTCGTTGAAAGGATACCGCACGCCGGAGCCGGCTTTGGTTTCAGGAGCGGCAGCAGGGGCATATCCCGTCACGACGGGGTCTCCTACTATATGGATCTGGGGCTTGAGCTCGACGACATCCACGCCTGGTAGGGCAAGGACGCTGCCGGCAGCTTTAGTCATAGGCGAATCTCCGCTGCGGGTCACCACATACCATAGGTGCATGCCTTCCGCCCTGGTGCGGGGCTCGAACTTGCCCGCATAGGGGAAAAGGCGGCGCATCTTGACCACTCCGAGGTCCGAGAAGGCTTTCACGCGGGACATCTCGACATAGCCGTCTTCACCGGTGGCGGCCTCCAGGATGGCGGCGGTCTCTTCGTTTACGAGCACGTTCATTTCGTCCGGAATGAGGTCTTCTTCCGGCACTTCGGCTCCGAATATCGCTTCCTGCCTGTCTGCTTGCAGGTCAGCTTCAAACACAGGCTCCCTGGCGCACGCTGCGGCAAGCAGCCCTGCAACTGCCAGATAAATGATTCTCTTCATATTCTACTCGCTCAGGAAATCTGCCACGGCAACGAGGCTGCCGGGCTTGTTCCACTTGATTTTGTTCTTTTTCAGCCACGCTTTCCACTCATCCTGACGGTCCTTCGGGATGCTGGCCGTGACATCCTTCTTGGTGGCCTTGATGCGGTACTTGGAAGTGACTATGTAGTAATTAGTTAAAAGATTAACCATCTGGCCGTCGGACTTGCTCTGCTTAAGGAGCATATGCGGCTGGTTGATCTGGGCGTCGGTCTCGATGGATGAGAGCTTGCGGGTGGCGCTGGTGGTGGAAGACACGCCATAGGCTCCGCCGGTCTCAAGCAAGGCCGAGAAATCTCCCAGGATTTCAGCCACTACAAGGCCTTTCTTTTCGCCTTCGGCAATGACCTTCATCATCTCGCCATAGACGTTGACGTAACGGTCGTCACCGATGGTGACCATCATAACTTCATCAAGGACAGCTTCCTTGACAACTCCGCCCTTGTCGATGTAGTGTAGGCGGTCGTGACGGATGTGGACATTCATATCCTGGACCACGGTCGTGCCACCGAGGAGGTATATCGTACCCTGGGTGAAGTCGGGGTAGAGGTAGGGCCAGGTGGTAGTGGGGCCGTCCTGGGCCGATGCCGCCAGTGCAATGAGCATCGCGGCTGCGCATATCAATAACTTTTTCATAATAGTCGCGTTTTTAGCAGGATACAAATATAGTAAAAAAAAAAAGCACCCGCAAAAGCGGGTGCAATCTTAATGCCGTAATCCTGGGAATTATCTTGAGAAGCGTACTTCTCCGTTTAATTTCCTGGGAGCTCCGGCATCACCGCCCTCTTCTTCCTCTTCTTCCACAGGGACTTCGTACTCAGTGCTGGTCCTGACCAGGGTGGTCGTACCAGGCCTATACCTGTCCCAAGTGCCGCCGCCATCCTTTCCGTTAAGATAGATAGCAAGGGTGTTGGAGAGAACCAAATTGCCCTTCGAAGGCATCTGGAATGAGAAGGTGTTATCTTCTGTTTCCATAGTTATGGCAAGCACATAACCTTCGAAGTTCCAGTCTGCATATGAGCCCATACCGACTACGCCATACCAGTCGAAATGCAAGTTTCCGTTATGAGGATTGAAGCTGGCGCCGAAGACGGACGAGATGGGTTCGAATACGTCGATGTCGTCGCAGCAAGGCATTCCCTTGAAGAGGTTGTAGATAGCCAAGTCACTATCCTCGAAGTCTTCGTCATCCGCAGGAGCGGGGGCGATTACGACCTCGGCGTTGGTGTATTTGCCTGCATACTGGGTGTCGGCATTGAGGGTATAAGTACCGACAATGTCAGCGAGGGTATAACCATAGCTGAAGAAGTAGTTGCCTGCAAAGACATCTCCGTCCTCATCGATATAGGCAGTGCTGAATTCCTCGCAAGGGTTGCCCCAAACATCCTCAACTGCGCCTTCAGGGACCTGGATTGCTACGGAAGAGCCATATTCGGGTGACTCGGCGAGCTTGACGACGATGGTGCTGTCGGAAACGGCGGACCTGTCATAATCATCGGTATCATAGATGATCTTGCGGTTATTGCCGTCGGTGTACATTACCTGGATGACTTCAGCAGGGAAGAGAGCATTGCAGACCTTATCAACATTCTTGGGCTCCGCAAGTGCAGGAGCAGTGAGAGAAATCTCGAGGGCCTCCCAATCCTGGAAGAAGATAATGGAATCGGCAGGCATCTTGACTTCCTTTCCGGTGGGATCCTCGACCATAGGAAGATCGAAGGACCATGCCTCGGTCTCGAAACGGCCGACAGGACCGGCAGTTGCAATCTTGCCAGAACTCCAGGCTGCCAGAACTGCCTCGTAGGGGATGGCAGGGTTCTTCAGGCCGACTGCATTCTGGAAGATGCCTTCGTCGCAGTAGATGCCGACGATAGCTCCGGGGATGCGCTCGGGAACCTGGAGAGAGACCTTTCCACCGCTGATGGACACGCTGTCAAGAGGAATGTCCACAGAGAACTGGGGATTGAGAATACCCTTGGCATCATAGTCATTCGCTGCGAAGTACTTGGCAGTGAAGCGGGTGATACCGGCTTCGCCTTCCTTGGTGTACTGAACGGGATCGCCGAAATCTATGACGATGGTACCGTCATCGATGCCGCTGGCGTCGAAGTAGTACTTCGTCACTTTTCCTTCCTCGTCCACATCGAATGCACTGGGGACGGTCTTGTCGGTGGTGGTGATGGTCTTGGTGGCAACCTCGGAGAGGACGCCCTTCTCACCGGAACCGATAGCGTAGACAGTGTACTGGGTGTTGGGTTTGAGTTTGAATGCAGTGACGACGGTGTCCTTCTGCGCTGCTGCTTTGAAGCAACCGCTCAGGGGAACGTCTGCCTCAACACCGTCGATGGTGAGCTTCACGGAAACTGCGCTCTTTGCATAACCGTTGGAAAGGAGGGTTGCTCCGTCAACGGGATCTGCTCCGGGAATGATTGCAAAGGAGTAGTAGATATTCTCCTTGCCAGGTGCGATCTTGACCTTGAAAGCGTTGTCGGAATCAAGTTCAGCATCCTCGACTGCCTCTATGGAAGGAGCCCCGGGCTGTGCCTTGAACTCGGGCTTGGTCTCCTCAACGAACTGAGTGCAAGCCAGTGCAAACAAAGCCGTGCTAAGTGTGATAATTATCTTTTTCATAAGGCATTGTCAATTAAATCTTCTCTGCAATAATCTGAGGATACACATAGCTTATATATCCCAAGCCTTCAAGAAGGGCATAGATGCCATACTCCTCGCCGAAGTCGAGTTTGAGAACTTTGCCGTCTGCATCCTTAACGATGGTTACATCGACAGATCCTGTCTTACCGACAGAGTCGTCATCCTTCAACCAATAGAGAGTTACGGGAGTCTCACCACCGTAGAGGTACTCTGATGTCTGTCCGAAAGGAATGTTGATCTTGGAAAGGTCATCATCCACGTTGCCATAGAACATCGTATCATAATCAGCCCAGCCTGGGTTACCGAACAGATTGAAGAACCAGACCATATGGTCATCCGTTTCATCTTTCAGGAGAGTCATTGTCCAGGGGCCCTTGGCAGATCCCGTCGTGGAGGCGGCGGCATAGTCACCAAGGATGGCAGTCAGAGGGTGATTGACGTCGCTTATGACGACGACACATGTGGTGTTGAAGCCAAGGTCGATGGATTCGGGCTTGGAGAGCACGATGTCGAACTTGAGGTCACCGGTGTAGGTGTCCAGGTAGAGGACGTCGAACTCGATGTACTGGGTCCTCTGCTCTGCGGTGAAGGTCAGGGTCTTGGAGGTAGTCTTGAGCTTGAAGTTGACACCTTCGTGTGCGGTCTTGTCAATCCAGTTGCTCTTGTCCTTGAGGTCTCCTTCGGGATCGATATAGTCCTTGTAGAGGAACTCTTCGTCCTTGACGGTGAATTTCACAGTCTCGGCGATACCCTTTGCGGATGCGAGGGTAACAGGAACCCTGAGCACCGCTGTCTGGGGAACAATGTTTCCGTCGGGCTCCACGATTGCCTCGTTCATAGATAGCGTAGCCTTGTCGAAAGCAACGAATGCGCGGGAATCGTCGAACACGGGAGGCTGGTTCTTACTGCAGGAGGCTGCAAGAACAATCCCGGCAGACAATATTGTCAGATATGTAAATATTCTTTTCATAATACGCGGCATTTAATTATTCTTTGTAACCGTCGTTCTGGACAAGGTTGGGGTTGACTTCCATTTCACGCTTGGGGATAGGGAGAGCCCACTTGTAGTCGGGGAACGGGATGTTCTGACGGTCTGCAGTCATGGCGTAGCAAAGGTCCCTGTTGGCAGGCATATTCCAGCGGGCGAGGTCGAAGAAGTAGTGACCTTCCCAAGCGAGCTCCTTGCGGCGCTCGGTGCGGATTGCATCCATACCGACAGCACCATATGCTGCAGCACCACGGTTCGAAGTAATGGCGTTGAGGTCCTTGACGGCATCGGTTCCGGCGATAACGGCACCGTTGACGATGGCCTCAGCCCTGTTGAGATACATTTCGCTCAGACGGAGGATGACCGTATTGTTGGCATCGGGAACTGAAAGGCCCTTGCCTTCATACTTGAGAGTCCAGTACAGACCTGCGGTCTCGTTTTTGTCCTGGCGATAGAGTTTCTTGCGGACGTCGCCGTCAGCGTAGAGGTTCATAAGGGTGGGAGAAGCGATGCAGTCACCATATGCTCCTTCAGGGAATGTCATATAGCAGCAGTCCAGGTTGGAGTAGTTGGTCAGGTCGATGTAGTTCTCGAAGATAACCTCGGAACCGCCGGTAGTGCCCTTCCACACGGAGAGATAGTTCTCGGGAGTGTAGAGCTCGAACTTACCGCTGTTGATGACCTTGGTGGCGTAGTCGGCGCAATTCTGCCAGTCACCCATATAAAGGTAGACGCGGGAGAGGAGGGCCTGGATGGCTTCGAGAGTCACGGCAGCCTTCTTGTCGGCAACACCTGCACGGACATAGGAAGGATCGATGATCTTTTCAGCATCGAGGAGGTCCTTGACGATATTGTCATAGACTACGAGGACGCCATCCCTGGCGGGAACGCCTGCGGGGTCAGTATGGAAGACATAAGGGACACCGAGAAGCTCTGCGGGCTTGAGGGTGGACATATTCTTCTTTACATAGGTGTAAGGAAGGGCGAACAGGGTCACCATGTCGAAGTGGCACAGGGCGCGGAGGAACAGGGCCTCGGCCTTGATGTTGTCCAGATCCTGCTCGCTGACACCGCCGGTCGCTTTGCCTTCAAGATTGTCAATCACGTTGTTGCACTCGGCGATGGTGATGTAGCCGACAGCCCACATCGAGGAGGTGGCTTCAGGAAGATAGTTCCAGTTCATCTCCGTGGCGTAACGGTTGGAGTTGTGGTCGGCGTGCTTGATACCGTTTCCAGAACGCATTTCGCTCTCGAGGACGCGCTCACCGCCATACCAACCGGTGGAACCCAGGTATGCATATGCTCCGGCGACGGCCTTGTCGAGTCCGCTGTAGGAGGAAAGGGTCATTTCCGTACTCTGTGAGAGGACGGGGGCTTTCTCAAGGAAGCCTTTGCAGGAGGTCATAGCCAACGCTGCAATCCCTATCAGTGTATAAGTAATAAATCTTTTCATAATCAAATCCTTTTTAGCGTTTAGAAGGATATTTCAACGCCGCCGATGAACGACTTCACCATAGTGTGGTTACCGCCATAGGCATAGCCCAGAGGACCGAGTTCGGGGTCGAACGCGTTCACGTGGTGGAAGGTGTAGGGGTTCAGGGCACTGATGTAGAACTTCACGCCGCCGAGGTGTGCCGGCTTGGTGACCTTTTCAGGAAGAGTGTAGGCAAGGGTGATGTCCTTGATACGGAGGTAGCTGCCGTCCTCGAGGAAACGGGTGCTGTAGCCTGCATACCAGACATTGGAACCGCCTGCGATGGGCTTCGGGGTGACACCGGTGTCACCGGGCTTCTTCCAGTAGTTCAGGGAGCTGGCCTGGCCGTTCTGTGAGAACACGTCCTCACCGTCGGTGATGTACCAGTTGCCCGTCATAACCTTGTTGCCATAGACATACTCGAAGAAGGCGCTGAGGGTCAGGCCCTTCCAGGTGAGGGAGGTGTTGAAACCACCGGTGCACTTGGGTTCGGGGGAACCTGCATAGATGTAGCGGCCCTTGGTACGGTCGGAAGTGAGGGAACCGTCCTCGGTCACGAAGAGACCTTCACCGTTGGAGGGGTTCACGCCCGCGTACTCGCGAATATAGAAGTTGTACATATTCATACCTTCGACGATACGTACAGGGGTGCCGTTGTTGGAGTTACGGGGATCGGCAAGCTCAAGGAAGCCGGAACCTGCGAGGTCGAGGACCTTGGTGCGATTCCAGGAGATGTTGAAGCCTGCGGTCCACAGCCAGTCGCTGTTGCGGATGATGGTTCCGTCGAGGGTGAACTCGACACCACGGTTGCGCAGGGAACCGACGTTCATGAAGTTGGAACCGAAACCGGTGGTGTAGGGAACGCTCTTGGACAGGAGCATATCGGTGGTGAGACGCTGATAGACGTCGATGCTGCCGGTGAGGCGGTCATCCAGGAAGCCGAAGTCGAGACCTACGTTCCAGGTCTTGTTCTTTTCCCAGGAGAGATCCGGGTTGTCCGGGCGGGAAGGAACCATACCGTTTACGCCGTTGTACTGGGTGGTGCCATAAACACCGTATGCGCGATAGGCTGCGATGTTGTTGTTACCGTTGACACCGTAGGAGGCGCGTATCTTGAGCTGGCTGAGCCAGTTCTTGGAGAAGTCCATGAAGCTTTCCTTGTCCACGTTCCAGCTGCCGGAAACGGACCAGAAGAGACCCCACTTGTTGGATGAACCGAACAGGGAGCTGCCGTCCGCACGGAGGGAAGCGGAGAGGAAGTACTTGTTTGCGTAGTTATAGTCGGCTACACCGAAGAAGGAGAGCAGTGAGTACTGGCTCCAGGTGTAGATGGCGCTGTCCTCGGATGCGATGGCCGTCGTAGGATAAGGGATGGCGGGATCGACGTTCGGGGAATCGAGACCTACATAATCATAGGTGTTGATCATAGCCTCCTGACCGGCGAGGACACGCACGGAGTGCTGGCCGAACAGATCCTGATAGGTCACAGTGTTGGAAGTCGTGTAACGGAGTTCCTTGGATGCGAGGGTGGTCAGGGATGTCTGTCCGTCAGGGTCGGCGATGTCGCTGTTGTAGTTACGGGAATCCATGAAGGAAGCCTCGGCGCTGTTGGTGGTCTTCAGGGTGAGCTGCCTGATGGGCTTCCACTCGAGGAACATAGTGCCGTTGAAGCGGTATTCCTTATCGTTGTATTCGTCGTAGGTCGCGGTGGCCATAGGGTTGATCTTGGAGTTCTCGGCAGGCTGTGAGAATGAGCCGTCGGGGTTCCTCAGGGGAGTCCAGGGGAGGAGGCGGAACATCGAGAATGCAGGGTTCACATAGTAGGAGGAGCTCATAGGTCCCGAGTTGGAGTTGTTGTATGCAACATTGACGCGGGTGCCTGCGGTGAGGCTGTTGGTGAGCTTATAGTCTGCATTTACACGTGCGGAGAAACGGCTGTAGTCCGTGCCATAGTAAACACCTTTGTTCTTGTGGAAGGACAGGGAGGAGTAGTAGGTCGCACGGTCGTTGCCGCCGCTGGCGTTGACTTCATATTCCTGAAGGGTGCCGATGCGGGTGAGGTCCTTGTACCAGTTGTGGGTGCCGCCTTCGAGGATGGATTCGGGCACATAGTAGGCTGATGTAGGATCATCGGGGTCGGAACCTGCGTTGCGGGCTGCGTCCCTCCAGTAGGCTACCAGCTCTTCACCGGTCATAGGACGGAAGTGATTGTCGTTGGCGAGCTGCTGGGCACCGAACTTTGCACGGGCGGTGAACTTGGCCTGGCCGGACTTACCGCTCTTGGTGGTCACGAGGATAACACCGTTGGCTGCGCGGGAACCGTAGACGGAGGCTGCTGCAGCGTCCTTAAGGACGGTGATGGACTCGATGTCGTTAGGGTTGATGAAGGCGGTGTTGGAACCGGAGCCTGCTCCGTTGGAGGAGAGCTGACGGTTATCGTCCGCGATGATGGGAATTCCGTCGACAACCCACAGAGGCTCGTTGCCTGCATTGATGGAGGAGATACCACGGATACGGATGGTGGTAGGAGATCCGGGCTGGCCGGAATAGGAAGAAAGCTGGACACCTGCGAGCTTACCGGCGAGCATCTTGTCGATGGAGGTAACCGGTACCTCTGCGAGTCCTTCGCCCTTGAGGGCGGTCACCGAACCGGTAGCTGCCTCGCGGCGAACCGTACCGTAAGCGACGACGATGACATCGTCCAGAACCTGGGTGTCAGGTTTCAGCTGGATGTCGATCGCGGACCTTCCGTTCACGCTGACTTCCAGTGATTCGAAACCGAGGCTGCTGATGATCAGGGCTCCGTCACTGGGAGCGGAGATCTTGTAGCCTCCAGACGCATTGGTGAGCGCGTATGTACTGGCACTTCCCTTGACCTGGATGGTCGCTCCGGGGATGGGCTCCCCGTTGGAAGCGTCCGTCACGATACCGGACACGCTTATCGTCTGTGCAGACAACAGGCTTGCCGACATCATCAGTACGAGCGCTGAGAAAAAGAGCTTAACTTTTTTCATAAGCCATACATTAATTAATATTGAATAAGTTCATCACTTTCACTTTCAAAGCCCTTTTAACGGCATTTTGCGAAAAGATAGTTTCGCGCAAAGTTCGTAATATTTTTTATTAAAACCAAAAAGTTGGGCCCTTTATGAGCGCGTTCTATATATAATATATGGCCGTAAACTCATATTCTGTCGCAAAAACCCCAAAAACCAACTTTCAGTTCGTAACTTTTCAGGGGCGATTTGTTTCTATTTTTAACTAAAATTTTTTACCCCTTTTCTCGGCTCCCCTCCCCAAAAATCGGGTAAAACGTTAAAAACCACATTTTCCCCTCCGACTTGCATAATTCAAAAAAATATTTGTATCTTTGCAGTCCCAATTCAACCAAGGAGAGATGCTCGAGTGGCTGAAGAGGCACGCCTGGAAAGCGTGTGTACCCCAAAAGGGTATCGCGAGTTCGAATCTCGCTCTCTCCGCAAAAAACAAGCCCCAAGTGTATTGAATATCAATCACTTGGGGTTATCTCTTTTCTAAATAGATGCACGAGAAATGCACGAGCCCTATTCTCCCATCTTAAAACTGTTCAGCATGGCATTCTGCCTGGTCTTATCTGTCAACGCTATATACGGCTTCATTGTGTCGTAGTCGTTGTGTCCCGTGAAGGTCATCACCATCTCCGGAGACATACCCTGTTCCAAGGCATGAACTACAAATGTCCTTCTTGCGGCGTGCGCAAAGCGATTCCGGAGGACGCCGTTATTACCCCGGCGTTCCTGAGGGACACCATCATCGGCATAAGGCGAAAAAAACTTCCTGATCCCGAAGAAATCGGGAGCGCCGGCAGTTTCTTCTGCAATCCGGTAATCACCCGTGAGCACTTTGACCGCATCGTGGAAACCGCCCGCAAGGATAACGGTCCCGAATACGAAGTGCCCCACTATGTGGTTGGAGACATGATAAAAGTGCCCGCCGCGTGGATGATAGAGCAGTGCGGCTTCAAGGGCCAGCGCCTCGGCGGCGCCCAGGTGTACCAGAACCAGCCTCTGGTAATCGTAAACGCCAGCGGCCACGCCTCCCCGGACGAAATAATCGGCCTGGAAAACAAAATCATCAGCACAATCCAGGAAAAGTACGGCATTACCCTCCACCCCGAAGTGGAGCACATCTGATGCCTGGTCTCTTTATTCTTAGTCCGGCTTGTAGGTGAGAACCAGTTTTACAATCTGGGCATTTTTCTTGGTAGCATTAAGATAGTATCTGGTGGCAGCCTTCGTGTTGGAAAGAGTATAAGTATACTCAGTACTGGTGGTCTCCCATTTCAAAGCTTCTCCACCTTGTACCGCGTCTCCGGATGTGTCGGATGTCACGAGAACCTCAACACTAGTCGAGCAGCCCGCGCTGTTGGTAGCCGCAACCTTGGTCAACTTAAAACCATTGATTGCGGGCAGTCCTAAGTAGTTATCCTGGCTGATCATAAGATAGCCGGAATTATTGTATGAACCGGTATAGATTCCATTACCAGCCTTGGTATGAGTAAAGAAGTAGTCCTCGCCTTTGATGTTATAGGTATATTCTCCTTCGGCCGCATCCGCTTTCTTTGCCGGCCAGCCAGCTATGTCTTCATTGAAATCAAAGGTGAGGACCTTTGAGTTATCTGGTGTCTCCCCTTCTTTATCGAAGATACTGCCGATTATGTTGGTTCGGGTATTGGCCTTGAGCGAAACATTGGGGATGCTTAAGTCGTTGCAACTCTGAACGCCCGCCAGCACAGAAACATTTAAATTATAAAGCGACGGCGTATCTGACTGGTCCACAAGGACATAGTTCATCGCCACGTATTTATGTGTGCTTGCATACGATCCGAATGCCGGCTCATCGATTGAGGCCGCGCTTAAAGACCAGTCCGCAGGAAGCGACGTGGCCGACGTGGCCAGATTGAGCACCGTGGGGGCTTGGGAAATGTTCATGGAGGAGGATACCGAGGCCGACAGATCATTTATGTCGTCTTTTGGAACAAGAAGATTGATTTGCGCGAACGGGCGTTTTAAAACGATTGCTTTCTGGCCGATATTGCCCGTTACCACACCCGTGTCATAGACTCCATAGAAGGCATCGCGTGATTCATCGTTTGCGTCCCCATCGGTCAGAGCCTTGACAACTGGGCCCGTCTTCACCGTTTTCGACCAATCTATTATATACGGCGCACCCTCTTTCTGTGCCCAGAAAACCGCCTTGTAAGAAAGCCCTTTCACAATTTTACCGTTGAATGTGACCGTGGCCTTTCCGCCGCTTACCTCCGCGGGGGAATCGGAATTGTCCACAACCCAGGTAAATGAGTTATTTTCGCCAAGCGCATAGATTCCAACGTAAAGTTTGTCCACCTGACTGCCGTCTGCGAAAGCCTTTGTCTCCTGGCCGACGGAAACAGAGAACGTAGCATCCACGGGGCCTGCCACCCCGCTGTCTGCCTCTTTATTGCAAGCGGACACAGCCGCTGCCGCGATTATTGCGACAAATATATGGAACAGTCTTCTCATATGAAATGCTTTAACTTTCAAAGATACAATATTTTTTTGACTTCAGCGTATTTTTCGTGGCCGTTGGCGCGTTGTTGAATTTATCGCAAATAATGAGTATTTTTGTAGGATATGAAACGGGTTCTCGTGATTACATATTATTGGCCGCCGACCGGCCGGGGCTGGTGCAATTTTAGCTCAAAAAAGGCGCACCGGGCCAGGAGGAATATGGTGGAATTGAAGATTTCGCATTGATGTCAGCGCAACGCTTAATTAATCAAAAACCCTGTTGTGCCCATCTACAACGAGTATTTGTCCCGTAAACGAGAAAGGATAAGATACAGGCAGCACTCTCGCTCTCTCCGCAAAGACGATATATCAAGGCATCGCAGCGCAGCTGCGGTGCTTTTTTGGTGCCCGGCCGTCGAAAGCTTGCTTTCGTAAGGTTGGGTGCCGGAAAAGCACAAGAGGCCCCGTCAGGGGCCGGATGCCTTAATATATCGCTTTGCAAGGACCCCCCGGGAGGGCGTCGAGATAGCGCAAGCGCAGCGCAGCGGAATCCCGCTCTCCCCGCAAGGGCGACGAAATCTAGGAGAGTTTGTGCGCAGGCCGGAAACCACTCTTGCTTTAACCGCCCCGCCCCTAGTGCTTATACCGGTCCAAAAAATTACCGGGTATAAGCAAAAACAGCCCAAATTGCGCATAAGGGTCCATCCCAGGTACCGTTATAAGCACCCGCGGGGTTAAGAGGACAACGTAATTCTGACTTCTCTTATAATTGAATTTATTTCCTCAAGAGATATCGGCAAATAATATGGCCCTTCAGGCTCGGATAAAAAGCCTGAACCTTTCTCACCATATTCAATAATGTATACCATGTCTGCTGGTGAGACGACTCTGCCATTCTTTGGGAAATGCCTTAGATTACCTGTCACCAGATAGGCATCATCCCTCGACATGGCTACTTCATAGAATACGATATCGTCCGGGTCAGGAAAAACATCTGTGATTGCTATTCGTCCACAATGGATTCCTTTTGTTTTTATCAGTGTCAGCAATTCATTTATCCGCTCTATGTTAAAATGGAAGCGGTCTCTAGAAAGTACAGCTTGATATTCCTCAAGGATAGTCTCATCGAACATTGGAATAATAGAATCCTGACGAACATAGTTGATTATTTTGGCAATCGATGAATCTGGGTTTGATGTAAGCATTGATGACACCAAAACATTTGTGTCTATTACAGTATAGTACTTCATCTCTTGCCCTCCTTTTTCATCTGGTCCCGCGTTTCTTTGATGATGGCGTTGATTTCATCCAGACTCATATCCGAAACGCCATTCTTAAGAGCCTCTGCACGTAACTCATCTACTACAACCCCCAAGCGCCGGGATAGCTCTTTCTGCTCTGTCTCCTTTTGGGATTCTACTTCAAAAGGTATTCTCTCTTGCTTTACAACAGTGCGCGCAAAGACATTGAACGCAGTGTTGGCGCTCATCCCAAAGTCTTTGCAGAGTTCGTCGAATTTTTTCTTGGTATCCGAGTCCATGCGGACAGTAAATGCAGTCTGTGCCATATAAATCCATTTGGTTGCAAATATAACTAAAACAAAACCAAAATGCAACCATTCTATACTTTATAGGCAGGGTATGAACAAGAAAGCACCAAAAATGCAGCGGACCATTTATATCAGGGGCCGGATGCCTTAATATATCGCTTTGCAAGGACCCCCCGCAAGGGCGACGAAATCTCGGAGAGTGTTGTGCGCAGGCCGATTTTGTCTCCCCTACCCCCGCCGGCGTCACAGGTCGAATTTCACCTCGACCACCTGTTACACCGAAATGGCCGCCCACGGCACTAGGAGGCCCAATTGACGTCACAGGTCACCGGCTTCAAATTCGACCTGTAACAACAACGCGCCAAATGTTTCCCACGCAGCGCAGCGGAATCCCGCCTCTCCGCTTTATTTTTGGCTAAAAACCCCTTCTGAATGTACCAGGAGGGGTTTTTCTTGTCTTCACGCCTGAAAAAGTTGCACCAAAAATGCACCGAGGGGTAATTCTAACCGTTTATAGTACGTTTTCTTCGTATAACTATTCTATGTTTTAGAAGTACTCTTAGCTTGTGTTCACTGCGACAAGCTGGACAAAAGGTGAGCAAGTAACCTTCCGTGACACCGCAGCGTCCGCAGTTATGTCAGGAGGTAGACTATGGCATCTTCGAGTTTCATTCCAGAATAAAATGCTCTTTATACTTCTGCAGGTAGAGGTTCTTCCAGTCTGCAGACAAAGATTCATAGTACGTTCTAAACTTCCTTTTTAAGAGTGATTCGAGCATTTCCCTGTCTGTCATCCACTTATTGAAAAGCGCCAGATCTTTATCTAAATACTCTGATATCTGCAAAGGAGAATTGTTGACTTGAGGCCAACCCTCAGGACCGATATTCTCATACTGGGAATAGTGTTCTGAATAATCCGTAACGAGCTTCTCTTTTGCAGACTCAATTTGTTGCATTGTAACTGCGTCCCTGCATTGGTTATTTGAGGGCTTCTTGATTAATACATCATATAGTGCCGCTTGCTCGGAAGCATTTGCTTTAGCAATATCATATAGATGTCGCTCTTGAAATGTCCAACCGGCAGAGCCTCCAGCATACAACTCCCAGATATCGCCAATTACCTCTTCAGATATGGTTGTTTGGTACTCATACCAGTCCGAGAAGGATCCACGCTCCTTTTTATATGCGTCGAGAGCCTCGGGCTTTAAGCGTGTTCAATATCTTACACTGAAATGTATCGGCAGTATCATCGAACGGCTTGGCATTAAGAAGCAGATTGACTAATTCATATTTATCTTCATCTACTCGAATGTATACCTGTTTTTTCTCAGGATAGAACTGCGTCTCATTCGTTATAGAATTGAAAGGATAATCGTTTTTTAAAACAAAGCCTACAGAAGTAATCTCGTACACCGTGTAATGATTACCGCATCTCCCGCGATAATAATCATTAATCAGAAACTCATCTTCCCCATCAAAATCCACATCAAAAAACTGAAATCCAGCATCATAGTTCAGGGGTGAGCCAAAATTAGGATGCTTGGCATCGCTGTAATGACAGATAAGGGAATCGCCATCATGAAATCCAGCAAAACCCTCACTGAATACGGAGTCATAGATGTTATTATCAGTGTATTTCATGGGATGCTCAGGATTATCTTCTTCGAAACAATCCACATTCGAGAAGACTAGAGCCTCGCCACCATTCACAGGGGCAAATCTTAACTCTACCTGGCCTGTTTCTGTTGACGAACCGAACGGGTAGAATCTCCCGGATACATTGTAGCCATTTATCGGCTCATCATAAACAAGAACAATTGATGTCTTTGTGTTCTTTTTCTGACAGCCAACAGTAAGTGCGAGAAACAAAGTTAGGGAGGCGGATAAGGCTTTACCAAGGCAGTATGTTTTGCTATTGAGACCAAACATCATTGTATAAATTTTATGATTTTCCGATTCCTTAGTTCAAAGTAGCATTTCTTGGTTGCTTTGATATCATTTAATGAATTGTGGGCATCATCGAAACTCTCCCCAAATAGCTTGTTGTGAAGCTCCTGGAGTGTTGGCCACTTATAACCATATTTCCCAGGTAGCGCGCAGTAATTCGTTGACGTTTTCATTGTGCATACTGTCCGCTTGTCTAACGATCCGCTTTGTATGTTACACCTCAATAATTCTGCGCCGACAATCTTTTTGTCAAACTCAACATTGTGGCCTACAATCATATCAACAGTCTCTAAGTCGGAGATAAAGTATTCGATCACAGTTTTCAAAGGACTACCGTCTCTATTAGCAATTTCAGTTGTGATACCATGCACTCTGGAAGATTCTTCAGGGATTGTGAATCCGTCCGGTTTAATTATGAAGTCTTTGACTTTTAGTTCATCGCCGTTCGCGTCGGTCACTATCCAACTAAGTTGAACCAATCGGGGCCAATTATCCAAGTCTGAGACAGGGGCATTATAATTACGAGGCAGGCCAGTGGTTTCGGTGTCGAAGAATAGAAGGCGCTTCTCTTTAACTTCAGTCACGCTATTAGCGGACTCTGAAGGAATCGCTGGTTCATTGGCTATCTTACTTACAGACCTTTCATTTGCTTCTCTTTTGTGAGATGGCAATAAATTGTTTTCACATATTTTATTTCCATTTAAATCGCAATGCGCCCAGGATTTACTCCATGGGTGGTAATAAGCGAAGCCGGATAGCCTATTAGTCTCTGGATCATACTCCTCAACTATAGCTCCGTTAATATAATCTATAATTGTCTTCCCGTTTAAATCAACTACACTTTCCCAAAAATTAGCTCCGCGTATAAAGAATAGTATTTTCCCCCAGTTTATTTTTTCAAAAGGAGGTTCTTTGGGGGTGTCTCTGGGATTAATATACGTTGACCACCATATTGTATCACACGGTGCGGCTTCATCGTGGATAACCTTGCGAATACGTTCTGATAAATCTAAGATAACCTTACCATCAAAGTTATATAAGCAACGATCCCCATAGAAATACGACTGGTCATAAATGTATTTAATATCAAATGCCGGAATTTCGCGTAAGATTTCTCCATCTGCGTTGGCAATTCTTATCTTTTCTTTATCAATAGCCAGATAAGCATCACGTTTATTCAAATATATAATTGAACCATAATTGCGCTCGAATAAAAGCCTTTGACGTGAAGGATCATAGACATTCCAACCACTCTCATTTCTTCTTGAGAATACTAATTTTGCTCCATTCTCAAAATCAAAATGAGTCAAGCAGAAAGGTAATACCACCTTGGCGGTTGCCAAATCTATTTCCTGCCGATAGGCTCCTTCCAATATGACAAGGTGACCATTCTCAATTTTTTTGTTTCTAGCATAATCACCATATAACACCTTTCCGTCTCTGTTGATTATCTTTGTCTCACAATTACCCTTGTCAAAAGTTCGGCTATATTCGAGGCAATTATCATCTAATATGTGAAAACTTGATGAGTAAGTTTCTCCTTCTCCATAGTCAAAAGGGAAAACATATTTTCCTTCAACTCCAAGCAATGCCACTTTCCCTTTTCTCTTAACTATTGCACTTTGATGATAGAACTCTTCTGCCTCTTCGAAAAAGTTCGCTATCTCTGAGTTTTGATATTCTGTAATCTCTTTTCTATCAAGAATGTAGTTATAGCTTTCTATGAAAGTGCTATCTGGTTTAATAAAAACATCTCTGCCATCTACATTCTTGACATATGTATACCTATGCTCTGCTATTTTCACTCGAGCCCAACCATTATGATACTCACCACGAGATTGAATACTACTGTATTTTAGAGCGGAAATCGCATGGTGATCTCTTGATTCTTCCTCTGCCACATATTTATTATGACTATGCTTTTCCACAGCAGACTGAATCCCACCAATCAAAGACATAAATAAGAGTAAACCAATAGGAATACATAGTAAGAGAAATATACCCTTCATAGTTTCAAGAGCTACTAGGCATAAGAATAGCACCACTGCTAAAATGATTAGCCAGGTTTTTGCGTTTTTACTCATTACTTGCTTTCAAAAAGTGAGTGTTTCCAACCAATACAGCCCAAAAAGGGAATAGTTCATGCTACTCCTTTTCTCAGACCGTATAGTGCAAATTTACAAAAATTCAGCGACATGGCATAATAGATGGCCACTTTAACCAGCTGCGCCCGAAATGCACCGGATATTCATTCTAACCTCACCGCTAGCGAATAATCACTCGTGCATTTTTTATTCATAATAATCGCATCGGGCAAGGAAGAACTCACTCTTATATGGATTTTCACATCGCTGCCTGCGCAACGAAGATTTACTGAAAACCACGTTGTGTGCATCTACAATGAGCTTTTGTTGCTGTAATGAGATAGGATAAGATATAGGCAGCACTCTCGCTCTCTCCGCCGTTCTTTTTAAGTCATTGATTGCCAGGCCAGGAGGTCCTCCTTACATATAGCGCCGGATCAGGTCGCCGTAACTGTCGACCCAGGATTCAAGGACTTCATAGGAGGCCTGGGCTTCATCTTCGATGTCGATGCAGCGGTCAAAGTAGTCGTAGAAGTTATGGATGAGCTCATCGTAACCATCCGTGATGGTATCAGAGCCGTCCGTCAGTTCGGACACCAGGGATAACATCGCGGAATAATCCGATTCCATCTGGTTGTAGGCGGTTTCAAGGTCGGACCACCAGGAGTCTACTTCCGGTTCATATTGCGAATAGACGCTGAGGACCTCGTCATAGCCGTCCAGGATGGCGGTGGAATAGTCGTCCAGGGAGGAATAATACTCGTCCGCACGGGAAGACCAGTCGTCCACGAGCGAAGACATCTCCTCGGTCTTGCTCTGGCTGTCGTCGACCATCTGGGTGGCGTCGTCAACCAGGTTGTTCATCAGTTCGAGGATATGCTTGACCTCCTCCATCCTGTCCTTGGTCAGTTCTTCAAGCTTTATCTTTGACATCCAGGCCAGTTCTTCTCCGGCCCTGTCGATATGCCTCTGAAGGTCGAATTCGCTGCAGTCCTTCAGGACGGTCTTGAGCTTCTCGACCGCACCGTCCTTGAACATCCCGGTCGCTTTCAGCAGGTCGGCTTTCCCTTCGTAGGAGGTGATCTCCTTGTCGACTTTCTCCACAAAAACCCTGGTGTCGTCTATCATATCCTGGAGGTTGCGAAGCTTTTCCTCGGTTTCTTTGTCGCCATTTTTAATCGCCTCCTGCAGGTCGGCCTGGGACTTGTCCAGGGCGGCGTCGAGGGCCTTCACCGTGTTCTCCGACCTGGCATACAGCTTGGTTATGGTCTTGTCGCATTCCTGCTTGCGGGCATCCACCTCAGACTCCAGATATGCCTGATTCTCAGTCATTTTCTGGTGAAGAAGGGTGTACATATCCAGCATCGCGGCGTCTATGTCACCGCTGAGTTTCTTGTTCGAGGCCTCGATCTTGGCAAGCAGGGCCTTCTCCAACTCGTCGATGGCATCGCCGAGCTCCTTGAGGATGCGCTGGTCTTCCTGTTCCAGGTCATCGAGCTGCTTGTCTATATCCCTGAGCCTGGAGCTGTTGCACGCAGGGAGCAGAAGGACAGACCCTGCAACCAGAAGGGTGGCTGTTATTCTTTTCATATTAAAAATCTGTTTCAAGTATACTGAGCCTGTAATCGAGATCGTCTACATACCCTTCAATAGTGGAGTTGTAATCGTCAAAGGCGCTGATTCCTTCATTGACAAAGCCCAGATAGTAATCGGCCTTGCTCTGGACGTCGTCCAGGGTTATGTCACACTCATCGGCTGCTGCATAAGCAGCCTGGATGTCATCAAGAAGGGTGTCCACATAGTCCGTATCGAAAGAGGATATGGCGCTTTCAAGGTCGTCCATTTCCGCGAAGGCGTTTTCCGCTTCGCCCAGAAGGTCTTCCACATCGGGGGAGTATGAATAGTAATATTCAATGTCATCCGACATGCTGGAAACCTCGTTTTCCAAGCCGTCAAGGGTGGAATAAGCGTCGAGGATTTCCTCATAAAGGGACTGCATCTGCCCGCTGGAGAATTCCTTGATGTTCTTGCTCATCACATCTTCCAGCCTCGCCCGATAATTCTCCACCGTGCCCTTCATCGCCTCCTTGCGGGCGTTCAGGGACGAGATCTTGTCGGAAAAGAGGGTGTATTTGTCGGCGACGTCCTGTATCTTGGAGAACTTCTTGCCCATCGACTCTATCCGGGCGGGAAAGTCGTTCTGGATAGCCCTGAGTTGGGACATACCGTTATTGATGCGCCTCTGCAAGGCTGCGTCTCCCTCCTTGCGTGCCTTTCCAAGTTCAGTCTCCATAAGGGAGAGCCCCTTCCGGAAATCGGACTCCTTGTCGTCAATCAGGCCGTTTATCTTCCGGTCCCAATCCCGGATGGAAGTTCCCAGGCGGGCCGAACCGTCGGAAATCTTTTCGTGGATCTTGTCCGAGGCATCCAGGATCTTGTCGGTCAGGCGCACGACGGCGTCGTCCAGATATTTATAGACCTCCTTTTCCATCTGGGCTATCCTGTCCAGGATCTCATTGCTCAGACGGTCCATCTCGGCGAGAATCATCTTCCGGGTCTGGGCGTCAGCGGCCTGGAGCTTTTCTATCCTTTCCTGTATCTGGGCGAATTCGGCATCATAATCCTTGCAGGAAAACGCAAGGAAAGCCAAAAGGACAATCGTCAGGAATTTTATTGCAACGTGTTTCATAATCGCTATAGATAATCCTTGATCCAAGGGTGGTCTTCGATAATATCCGCCACCTCAGCGTGAAAGAACGCAGTCCGTTCAAGCATATATTCTGCGTTGTCCCAATAAGAATCCATATCATTTGAGAGTGCCTGCACGTCGGGGATCATTGCGTTCATTTCTTCAATGGCATCCTCTCCGATATCTATGATTGACTCGACGACCTCTTCCATATCATACTTGGTCGACTCTATGTCATCCAACATCGCAGCCGGATCGAAATCCAGGAAATAGGATTCATATTCCTGGGCCATCTGGCGCAGGCTTTCGCCTTGTTCCACAATATCTTTGGCATTGGGAATGATGTCATCCTGAAGGTAGGAGGCTATGCCCTCCATCTGGTCGAAGAAGCCTTCCGCGTCGGAGAGGAAGCCCTCCATATCGCTTTTGTAGGCCTCGACTTCGTCGATGGCGGCTTCCGCATCCTGCAGGATGCCCTTCATCTGGTTGATCTGGTCTATTTCCATCTTTGCAAGGACTTCCTGGGATACCAGCACCCTCATCTCCTCGAGGAGCTTGGACTCCTGCTCTTCCATATCGGAATAGACCTCTTCCAGGTCTTTGCACTTGACGAGCATCGGCTCTATTTCCTTTTTGATGTTCGCGGCCTGGTCGAAATAGCTCTCGACCTGCCTGATCCTCTGCTCCATAGACTCCGCCTTGTCCATAAGCTTGGAAATATCCGTCTCATACTCCCGCAGGAGCACCTCAAGGTTCTTGTCGCCATCGGAGATGGCCTTGCCAAGCTGCTTGTGGATTGCATCCTTGGCCCGGTAGAGACTTTCGAAACTCTCGTAGATGTCGTCATAGCAGGCGCCCATATTCTGGTCGATATAGGCCTGGGCCTTGTCAAATGCGTCTTCTATCCTTGCGTTGATCCTGGCAACGGAATCGGCCAGGGCATATTCCACCTTTTCCGATTCATTGTCTATCTTTTTCTTAAGGTCGGCTTCCACCTGCTCGATTATGGGGATGAGCTTGCCGCGAAGGGCGTTGAGCTTGCCGTACAGCACATCCCGGACCTGCTGGTCCCGCTTCTCAAGCTCGTCCAGACGGGCCCTGCGGGCCGCCAGCTCCGCTTCCATATCGGCATTGGTGCAGCTTGCCGCCAAAGCGGCCAGGGCCAGCAGCGCTCCTATAAAAAACAACGTACGCCTTTTCATATGGATTTCATTATCTTACATTTATGCGATAGGTCCATACGGGATTGCTGACGCCCTTGGTTATGTGCGAATAGAACTTCAGGTCCGCCGATCCGACGCTGTTGCATTTGAAGCTGGCTTCCCACCTTTCGCCTTCGCTGCTTCCCATACTCTCCACAGACACCACGTCGGGGTTGCTGGAAGTGACGAAGAAATAGTCATATCCCGTCTCGGCGAAATCACGATGGGCATACAAACCCTTTTCCTCCCCGCCATCGAAAGCCGGCCAGGTGACTCTCGCACTGAATTCACCACCTTTCTTGGGTGAAATTTCAGTTTTGTTGTTGTGGATAATCGAACGGACAATTACGTCGCCACCGGTATACAAAGTTATATCGACTTCGGGAGTGAAACCTATCAGGCCGCGATACTGGGCCTCGCACGTGTAAGGGCCGGCGATGTAGCGTTCATTCTCGAAGGAAACGGTCAGGGAGCCGTGGCAGAACGGATCCGGAACGCTGGTGCTATATATCTGGGGATATGGCGCACTGGGGTCGAGGTCGAAAAATATGCCGTCACCTGCGCCGTCATCGAAGTTGTAATAGGTGTCAGGTCCGACGGTGTAGGAATATGTGGGGTTGCCCTCGTGGTCCTCATAAGAAAGATAGCTCATCATATCCTCCGTGTCTTCCATAAGGACCAGGTTCATAGAGTAGGGGTACCAGGTAGCGTAATGGTTCGCAGCTGCGTGCTCGGATGCCTCCTTGATGGGTTCGTATTCATCGCAGTACAAGCAGTAGAAGTACCAATGGGAGTCGTCCAGGCGGATCTTCTCCGAAGGGGCGGCACTGGGATCCTGGGATTCTTCCGAAGGATCGACGACAGTCACGTTCGCAGTAGCATACACTTTGCCGTTGACGCTGAGGGTGATCTGGGTCTTGCCCGCACGGCGGCCACGCACCGTTCCCTGCTGGGTGGCATATGCTATAGAGGTCTCCTTGGACTCGAAACGGGGCTCGATCGAGGCGGAGGACGGCTCTACCTTGTATTCAATCGAAGCGGATTCCTTCACTCCGACGGTGATGTCTATTTCAGCGGCATATTCACCCTTTCCTTTTTCGCGGATGGTCAGGGAGGCTATTCCGTTCTCATCAGAGTTCTGGCCGGCTGGTTTGTCGGTGTCGCTTCCGCCTTTTCCGCAGGCAAGGGCCAAGGCCGAGACGGAAAGTGCAATAAAGAAGAATTTCAGATTTTTCATATCGTTTCTCAATTAATTTCCAATGTTACGACTGCAAAAATAGCATTTTCTCCCATTGGGGAGAAGGTTAATTTTCACTATTTTCACTATTATTTCAGTCGATATTTGAAAATAATTGCTGAAATGTAAAAAATTCCCGCCGCCCGACTGCGCAAAAAAGCACCGTTTTCTACTGATTCCCCCGCAAAAATGAGATATAAAGTGTTATCTTTGCACAGTGAAACGAATTCTGCTGGTCGCCTTTGTTATAGTTGCTGCGGTTTCCTGCCGCCGCGGCTATCCCCTTGCCCCCGAGAAGGAACCGGAACCACCCCAGGAGCAGCTGCTGCCTCCCGCCCGCATCACGCAGACCACGCAGTACGCAGAAGACAGGTGCACCGCATTCAATTTTGAATATCCTTCCCTGGACCCATATGGCAAGGCGGCGACTCTGTCCGGGACCATCGTCATCGGAGACGAAATATCGAAGGACGCTCCCGCCCGGGGCCTGTTCCTATATAATCATTTCACGTCATATGCCGCCGGCGAATGCCCTTCCCGCGGGGACCTCGGGGCCCAGAAGCTGATGGTCGGAAGCGGGCTCATATCCATATCGGCCGACTACTATGGCTTCGGCGTGACGCAGGACAAGCCCCAGGCATATGCCCTTGCCGGTGCCAACGGGCAGGCCAGTGCGGACGCCCTCATAGCCGCGACAGGCCTTCTGGCCGATATGGGCTACACCTGGGACAACGTCATATTCAATATGGGATATTCCCAAGGCGCGCAGTCGGCCATTGCCGCCCTCAAGGCACTGAAGGAGAACCACCCCGAAATCCGTTTCACCCGCACATATGCCGGAGGCGGCCTCTATGACGTAAAGACGACCTACCGAAATCTGGCATCTTCCGGGCAGTCACCGATGCCGGATGTGGTGGTATCGGCGCTTCTGGCATACAATGAGTTCTACGCTCTTGGCATCCCCCGCGAAAAGCTTTTCAAGGAGCCCCTTCTGAGCAACCTGGACGAGTGGTTCTTATCCAAAAAGCACACTTTGGCCCAGATTGAGGTCCTGATGGATTCGGACAATCTCCAGGAGTATGTGACCCCGGATGTGCTTGACCCCGAAAGCGAGATATCAAAGCAGTTCTATGCCGTAATGGACAAGGAGAGCCTATGCCAGGGCTGGGAGCCCCGGCTCGGTGAGAAGATCACCCTTGTGCACAATAAAGCCGACGACATAGTCCCCGTGGAAAACACGGAAAAGCTCATACATTTCTTCCGGGAGCACGGTGTCACCGTCAGGTCCCGCGTGGAGAATTTCAGTCTGATTCCCCTCATCCGGGGGTCTCACAATATGGGTGCAGTCGTTTTCATCCTGGACACCCTCAACGACATCTGCTCCACCCTCGACATCCGCCTATGGGTAGACGCTTCCCAGGTCATCCAGCTCGTCAAGTCCCTCCCGGCAGCATCGCCGGATCTCGTCAAGTAATTACAGCAGGAAGAGCAGCGGCCGCTAGGCGTCGGCGAAGAGGCGGCCGTCGGGGAGGGTGATGTGCAGGGGGATGTATTCGCTGTGGAAGTCGTTCCTGAGGCGGTCGAGGTAGCGGGCGCATTCCCATTTGCACATCGGGAGGTCGTGCAGCAGGTAGTTGCCGCAGGCTTCCGGGCGGGTGGCGGGGACCTCGTCCTGGGTGAGGATCCATTCCAGGCACTCGATGGTGAGCCGGCGCATATCCTGGACGCCGTAGTTGCCGGTCATTATGATGTACATCCCGGTCAGGCAGCCCATAGGGCCGACATAGACAACATCGTCCTTCACACGCGAATTGCGGAACCACGTCGCCATCAGGTGCTCGATGCTGTGGATGGCGGCGGGGGCGACGGCCGGCTCCTTGTTGGGCTCGGTGATGCGCAGGTCGAACGTGGTGAATCCCTTGTCCACGCGGGAGACATATATACCCGGTTTGAGGTGGGTGTGGTCAATGGTAAAACTCTGAATGACTTCCATATACGTTAAGCTTTGAGGTCAAGCATCTTCTTGATGAGGCCGAAGGCCCGGTAGGGCATATAGCGCAGTTTCACATCCAGCCAGGTGGGGGTCTTCACCACCGCGCGCTCGTGGCTGAAGGCCAGGAAGCTGCGCTCGGAATGGTAGCTGCCCATACCGGAATTGCCCACTCCGCCAAAGGGGATATTGGGATTGGCTATATGCATTATGGTGTCGTTGATGCAGGCGCCGCCGGAGGTCGTCCTGCCGATAATGTCCCAGCCGTCGGCCTCTTTTCCGAAGTAGTAGAACGCCAGGGGCTTTTCGCGGCTGGTGACGAAATCCACGACCTCCTTCCGGTCACGGAAAGTGAGGATAGGGAATATGGGGCCAAATATCTCTTCCTGCATCACCGGGGCATCAGGGGAGACGCCCTCCAGCAGGGTCGGTTCTATCCACAGGCGGGCCTTATCGTGACGGCCGCCAACCACCACCCGGCCATCGGAAAGATAGCCCACAAGGCGGTCGAAGGCCGATTCCTTGACTATATGCACGAATTTGTCGGAATGCTCCGTGCCGTCCGGATACAGCCCCGCAAGCTCTTTCTTGAAAGCCTCGATGAAGGCGTCCTTGATGTCTTCGTGCAGGAAAAGGTAGTCCGGGGCGATGCAGGTCTGGCCCGAGTTCAGGCACTTGCCCCAGGCGATGCGGCGGGCCGCCAGGGTGAGGTCGGCGTCCCTGTCCACGATGCAGGGGCTCTTGCCGCCCAGCTCCAGCACCATCGGCGTCAGGAACTTCGCCTGGGCTTCCATCGCTATGCGGCCAAGGGACGGACTTCCGGTAAGGAACACAAGGTCATACCGATGCTTGAAAAGCTCCCCGTTTACCACGCGGTTGCCCTGGACGACGGCGACATATTCCCCGGGGAAGGTGTCGCGGACCATATCCTCCAGCACCTTTGAGACGGCCGGCACATATGGCGACGGCTTCAGGATGGCGGTGCAGCCTGCCGATATGGCTCCCACCAGCGGGTTCAGCAGCAGCTGCACGGGGTAGTTCCAGGGGCTGACGATAAGGGTGCAACCGAGCGGCTCACGGACGATATAACTGCTTGAAGGAAGGCCGGTTAGAGGCGTGGGGCGACGCTTGCGGCGGGCCCATCCGGCAGTCTTCCGTATGGCCTCCCCTATCTCCCCATAGACAAGACCTATTTCCGTTATATAGGCCTCCTCATAGCTCTTGTGCAGGTCCTGCCAGAGGGCATCGCAAAGGGGCTTCTCCCATTTTTTCAGTCCTGCCTTGAAGGCCTTCAGCTGGCCGATGCGCCATTTTACGTCCCTGGTGGTGCCGCTGGCGAAAAAGGCACGCTGCCCAAGGACAAGTTCCTGGATCCTTTCCGACGATGTGTTCTCCATAAACGTTTATCTTAACCTTACAAATTTAGCAATTTTTTATATGCTTTTTTGCTATATTTGCATCCGATAAGACTATTTTTGTATGAAACCAGGAGGCATCAACTCTTTCCTCGAGAAGGAAATCCACATAGGAAAAGCGACTTTCACGGTGCTGGACGTGGTGTTTGTCGCAGCCGTCACCACCCTTGCGATAATCGCCAGGCTCTACCTGTTTCCGCTGATATCTGGCGACTTCAAGGGCTTCCTGTCCAGGTGGATGGCCAAGATCCACAAGCTGGGCGGCTGGAACTCCCTGGGCACAGCCATATCCAACTACACCTCGCCGTATATGTACCTGATGTGCCTTGCCGCCCAGTTCAGCAACGACCTGTACTCGCTCAAGGCCATATCCGTCTTCTTCGACTTCGCGGGCGCCTTCGGTATGGGCCTGCTGCTGTGGGAGCTCACCGGATCCTCCCGCAAGGCCCTTCTGGCATATGCCGTCACCATCCTCTGCCCCACGGTTATGATCAACAGCGCCTGGTGGTGCCAGTGCGATATGATCTACTGCTCCCTGATGATATTCGCCCTTCTGTTCCTGTTCAAGGACAAAAGCGCGCTGTGCTGCATATTCCTCGGCCTGGCCTTCTCCTTCAAGGTCCAGGCTGTGTTCCTCCTGCCGTTCATCCTCATTATGTGGCTGAAAGGCAAGACGATAAAGCTATGGCACCTGCTGTTCATCCCCCTTGTCTACGTGATAATGCAGGTCCCCGCCTGGATAGCAGGAAGGCCCTTCTCCGAGCTTATGAGCGTCTATCTGACACAGTCCGGCACATATCCCCAGGGCACCCTGAAGTTCCCCAACCTGTATGAGTTCCTGGACGAGACCTATCGCCACAAACACCATCAGGCCGAAATCGGCGAGTGGGGCGTCTACTTCTCCTTAAGCGTCCTGGGCACGGTCGCCTGGTGGCTCTGCTCGAAGAAGTTCCGCCTCACGAAGGAAATAATGGTCACGATGGCTCTCTTCACGGTGTGCATAGTCCTCTACACGCTCCCGCATATGCACGAGCGCTACGGATTCATAGTGGACTTGCTTGCAATTGCTTACGTAATTCAGAGGCCGAAAAAGACGCCGGTCGCGATCCTTCTGATAACGATGTCGCTGCTGACGTATATGCCGTTCCTCATAGGGGCATATGTCTTCCCGTTCGCGGTGCTTTCGGTGGTCTACCTGGGAGTTATCGTCTACCTGGGTTATGACCTCCACGCCCAGATTTCCAGCGCTGAGCCCGAGGCCAAGGCCTAAAGGCTATTCGGCCTTCGTTTCCTCTTCCGCCTTCGGGACTTCTACTGCCTTCGGAGCTTCCTCGGCCTTGGGGGCCTGCGCCTCCTTTGCCGCCTGGGCTTCCTTTTGGAGCTGAAGCTCGTGCTCGTGCTCGCGCTGGGCGCGCTCCACCGAGACGGAGCGTTTCAGCACGAAGCCGGATCCGAGGTACTTGGTGCGGACGTCCTCGTCTTCGGCCAGGGACTGCGGAGTGCCGGTCTGGAGGATGGTGCCTTCATACAGCAGGTAGGCGCGGTCGGTTATGGCGAGGGTCTCACCCACGTTGTGGTCGGTGATGATGACGCCTATGTTCTTGTATTTGAGCTTCGCGATGATATATTGGATATCCTCCACGGCTATAGGGTCGACTCCCGCGAATGGCTCGTCAAGCAGGATGAACTTCGGGTCTATCGACAGCGCCCGGGCTATCTCGCAGCGGCGCCTCTCGCCTCCGGAAAGCTGGATGCCCAGGCTCTTGCGGACCTTGGAGAGGTTGAATTCGTCGATCAGTTCCTCGAGCCGCGCCTTGCGCTCCGGCTTGGGGATGCCGTGCATCTCCATAATGGACATAATATTGTCCTCGACGGACATCTTGCGGAAAACGGACGCCTCCTGGGGAAGATAGCCAACGCCCTTCTGGGAACGCTTGAACATAGGAAGGCCGGTGATCTCCTCATCGTCGAGGAATATGCGTCCTGCATTCGGAACTATCTGTCCTGTAATCATATAGAAGCTCGTGGTCTTACCGGCGCCGTTGGGGCCCAGGAAGCCAACTATCTCTCCCTGTTCCACTTCCATCGACACGCCCTTAACGACGGTGCGCACACCGTATTTCTTCACAAGATTCTCGGCACGGAGTTTCATATTTCAAAATTTTGTATCTAATTCAAAATCGGTTACGAGGTTCTTCACCTCGGGGTTGCTGGCCATCAGCTCAAGCGCCTGATCCTTGGGGAGATAGGGCTTGTCCGGGGTCAGTTCGTCGGCCATCACTTCCACCAGCAGGCGCGCCTTGGTGCTCCCGCACAGCTTCTGGAGGCGGTCTTCGAGCCCGTAGAGGAGCTTCTCCTGGATCCACTGCTGCTGCGCGGCGTTGACCACGAAGAACGTTGCATATTTCATACCATCCTTCTGGTGGATCTCCAGCTTCGAGGAGGACAGGGTGCCTGCCAGACGGGGACGGTCCGCATAGGCCTCGGGCATATGCTTCCAGGCCTCGATGATCTTATCGTCGTCCGGGATGACATCGGCCTGCGGCGCCTGCGCATCTTCCTGCGGCCCTTCCTTCTCCTTCATCCCCGCGATCGACAGTGACGACGGCTTCTTCGCCGGTCCCCTGCGCCTTCCTGCCGGAGCTGAGGTCTCATCTGCCGCTGGGGCAGGGGCTGCCGGAGCCGCAGAGGCTGCGGCGGCAGCAGGGGCGGTAGATGTCGTGGCAGGTGCCGGTGCTGCGGGGGCGGCCTGCGGGGCGGCAGGTGCGGACATCGTCCCGGAATCTGGGACGATACCGGCATTTTGGGGGGTATTCTGAGGGTTTCGTCCCTGATTTTGGGACGATACCGGCACTTTCGCCTCCGAAGCGGGTGCCGAAGCGTCCGGAGCAGAGGCGGCGGGAACCGTCACCGGGCGGGGCTTCAGGGAGACCTGCGAGCCGCACAGGAAGCTGAGCTTCATCAGGGCGAACTCGATGTGGAGGCGGGGGTTCACCGCTGCGCGGTAGCCGGCCTCGCACTGGGTGGTTACGCTGAGGGCGTCGTAGAGGAACTGCAGCGGGCAGCGGGATGCCTGCTCGCGGTACTTTTTCTTCAGTGAATCAGGGAGTTCCAGCAGTGCGTCGAGCGCGTCATTGCCGGCAACCACCAGGTTGCGCAGGTGGGATGACAGCGACGAGACGAAGTGCAGCGCGTTGAAGCCGCGGGAAAGGATCTCGTCGAAGCGCATCAGGGCGTCCTGGTAGCGCCCCTGGAGGAAGGCGTCCACCAGGAAGAATCCGTGCTCATAGTCAAGCACGTTGAGGTTCTTCAGCACATCCTCATAGCGGACGGAGGTGCCGCAGAAGGCGACGGTCTGGTCGAATATGGTCAGGGCGTCGCGCATTGCGCCGTCGGCCTTGAGGGCTATCACGTGGAGGCTTTCGTCGTCGATGGTCACACCCTCCTTGGCGGCGATGCCGCGCAGGTTTCGCACTATGTCGGGGACGCTGATGCGGTTGAAGTCATAGGTCTGGCAGCGGGAGAGGATGGTCGGGAGGATCTTATGCTTCTCGGTGGTGGCCAGGATGAATATCGCGTGTGAGGGTGGCTCCTCGAGGGTCTTGAGGAAGGCATTGAAAGCTGCCTGGCTGAGCATATGGACCTCATCCACGATATAGACGCTGTAGCGGCCGACCTGGGGAGGGATATTCACCTGGTCGATGAGCATCTTGATGTCGTCAACGCTGTTGTTGGAGGCGGCGTCAAGCTCGTGGATGCAGAAGGAACGGCCCTCGGCGAAGGACTTGCAGGATTCGCACTCGCCGCAGGGTTCCATATCCGGTCCCGGGTTGGAGCAGTTGATGGTCTTGGCGAATATGCGCGCAGCGCTGGTCTTGCCCACTCCGCGAGGGCCGCAGAACAGGTAGGCGTGGGCGAGCTGGCCCCGGACGATGGAGTTCTTTAGCGTCTGGACTATATTGTCCTGGCCTATGAGAGATTCGAAGGAATCCGGCCTGTATTTGCGTGCTGAGACTATATACTGTTCCATACAATCATCTTATTTCGCAAAAATAACCATTTTTTCGTTAACTTTGCAGAAAAATAGACGTTATGAGAAGGATTTTAGCGATAATGGCCGCAGCCTTGCTGCTGGTTTCTGCCGGACCTCCTGTCGGCCAGCGGATCAGCACGCGCAGCGAAAAGCTCAGCGATTTCCGCCTGAAGGTCACGAAGGTGGTCCTCACCGGCAACGCATTCCAGGACGTAGCCCTGAAAGAGGCCGTCCGGAACGCCTGGACCATAACGCCCTACGAGTTCTGCTCCCCGGAAGAATTCGAAACCCTCAAAACCAGCGGGGACTACTACTTCATGCTCCGCACGACGGACCCCTCAAAGCCCGGAATCTCCTTCCTTACAGTGGTGAAAGGCGGAGCCAAGGATGTGCGTAATATGATGGAAGTCTTTTCGATGCCAGTGGGCTCCGAAGGAGCGACAAGCGGCAGCGAAGAATTCTTCCTCACGGCCCTGATGGGAATGATGCAGGAGAATGTCGAGAAAGGCCTCGACCGTGCGGGAGTGAAACTCAAAAGCATAGCCGGAGGTTCCGGAAGGCTTTCGAAAATGAAACTATATATAAATTCCGAAGACCTGGCCCCCCAGGTGGACGAATCGTTCAAGGCAGAAGGGCTTGGGAAAGATATGTATATAATAGACCCCTACGGTGCGGAAGACATAATAATGAGCGGAGCATATGACACGGCGGTAAGCTACGTCATAGCCCCGGAGCCGCCCGCCAAGGGCTCGGTGTGCTACAAGATGCTCATCGACGCCCGCACCCACGAACTGCTGTGGCTGGGCAAGCACACCGTCCGCCCGGGCAAGAAGGATGCGGGGTTCCTCAAAAGCGATTTAAGGAAGTTTTCAAGTCACAGGAAATAGGATGATTTGCGGAAGGACGGAGCAGGGAGTGCTGTACGCCGCCAAGCGCGGAGGCTCTGCGGTAGGATATTGTGCACTGAGCATCAGGGTCGGCACGCGCGACGAGCAGGGCTGGCACAGCGGCATAGCCCATTTCACGGAACACACCATATTCAAAGGCACGGAGCACAAAAGCGCCTCTGTGATAAATAGTTACCTCGACCGCCTGGGCGGCGAGCTAAACGCCTACACGACCAAGGAAGAGATAGTCATCCACGCCACCGTGCTGAAGGAAGACCTCGGCAAGGCCGGTTCCCTGCTGCTCGAACTCGCCACCTGCCCCACCTTCCCCGAGAAGGAGATAGAGACCGAAAGGGGCGTGGTCATCGATGAGATCCAGCAATACAAGGACAGCCCCGCCGACGACGTGTATGACCGCTTCGAAGAAAAGCTCTTCGAGGGCCATCCCCTCGGCGGCCCCATCCTGGGCCGGACCGCCACCGTGCGAAGGATAACCTCCGCGGAACTGCGCGACTTCGTCAAGGCGAAATTCCGCCCGGAGGCAATGGCCCTCACCGTGGTTGCCGACGTGGATGAGCGCATCCTTGAAAGGCAGGCCAAGAAGCTGATAGCCAAGTACTTCCCGGACAAGTTCGAAGGCACCCCCGTGGCGGGCATAAGGCCCCTGGCGGCCCCCCTTCCAGGCATGAGGAAATTCGACATCACCAAGGACAAGCACAACCACGAGGTGAACGCCGTGATAGGCGCCCCCGCCCCGTCGCTGTATGAGGAAGACGAACGCCTCGCCGCCATACTCCTCGGCAATATCCTCGCCGGCCCCGCCTCCAACTCCATCCTCAACGAAATCCTCCGCGAACGCAACGGCTGGGTCTACGCCGTGGAGAATTCCTACACCCAGTATGCCGACACCGGCATTATGGCCATATGCCTTGGCTGCGACCGCGCCAACCTCGACAAATGCCTCGCCTCCGTCCATAAGGAAATCCTTAAGATGCAGACGATTCCGCTTTCCGAGGCCCGTCTGAGAGCCGCCAAGAAACAGCTCCTGGGACAGCTCGCCATATCCTCCGACAACGGCGAATCCCAGTGCCTGGCGATGGGCAAGAGCCTGCTCGCCTGGGGCTCCGTCACGGCCGACGACGAAGTCCGCCGCCGCATCGAATCCATCACCGCGGAGGACCTCCGCGCGGTCGCAATCCGTATTTTCAGCCCGGAAGTGACATCCAGGATGGTTTTCCTTTAGGAAAATTGCCGATTTTTTGTTATTTTTGCAGATTAAAGGTGTAAAATGCACCCGAATTTTTGGAAAATAATAAAAAACGGTATACAACATTATGATTTTCAACCTTTTACAAACAGACACCCTGGCTGCAGCCAATGAGGTTGTCGAGCAGATCGTCCCCGCTCAGCAGGAAATGTCATTCTCCCTTATCGAAATGGCCGCAAAGGGCGGCTGGCTGATGATAGTCCTCCTCGTTCTTTCCATCATCGCCATCTATATCTTCGGCCAGAAATGGTGGCTCATCAGCCGCGCAGGCAAGGTGGACAAGAACTTTATGAAGGACATCCGCGACTACATCCACGAGGGCAAGATCAAATCCGCCATCGACCTGTGCGAGAGGTTTGACTCCCCTATCGCCAGGCTCGTCCAGAAAGGCATAGAGAGGATAGGCCGTCCCCTTAATGACATCCAGACCGCCGTCGAGAACGTTGGCAACGCCGAGGTCGCCAGGCTCGAGAAAGGCCTTCCCATCCTCGCAACCATAGCCGGCGGCGCCCCTATGATCGGATTCCTCGGAACCGTCATCGGTATGGTCCAGGCCTTCTTCAATATGTCCCAGGCCGGCAACAATATCGACATCACCCTCCTTTCGAGCGGCATCTACACCGCTATGATCACCACCGTCGGCGGCCTCATCGTGGGTATCGTCGCCTACTTCGGCTACAACTGGCTCACCTCCAAGATCTCCGACCTGGTGTTCAAGATGGAGAGCGCCACTATGGACTTTATGGACCTGCTTCACGAACCCGCTGAAAAGTAAAAGGATATGCCAATCAAAAGACACACGAAGGTGCTGTCGGACATCGGAATGTCCTCGATGACGGACCTGGTGTTCCTGCTGCTCATCTTCTTCCTGATAACCTCGACGCTGGTGAACCCCAACGCCCTGAAGCTCCTGCTCCCCAAGAGCACCGGCCAGGTGAGCGCCAAGGCCACCGTCAGCGTCTCCATCAAGGACTGGCACGACGGCCAGACCTACTCCTACCACATCAACGGCAACGAGACCCCGGTCCCCTTCGCCCAAGTCGAAGATGAGCTCGTGGAGCTCCTCCAGAGCGAGGAAGACCCCACCTTCTCCATCTACTCCGACGAAACCGTCCCCGTGGGCGAGGTCGTTGCAGTGATGAATATAGCCAAACGGAATCATTACAAGGTAATCCTGGCCACGAGCCCGGAATAGGCAATGGAACAATATATAGAGAAACGTCAGCGGCAAAGCGGCATAGCGAAGGGGACGGGCATCGTCCTCACCGTCGGCGTGCACCTGGTCCTGGTGCTACTAGGCACCTTCTCCGGGATGAAATACCTCTACCCTCCGCCGCCCGAGCAGACCTTCCTCATCGACTTCACCGAGCCTGAAGCGGTGAAGCCCGAGCAGAGGCGCGACGGCAGCCAGCCCCGCAGCGAGGAGGTCGACAAGACCAAGCCGCTCGAGCTGGTGCAGCGCTCTGAGGCCCAGGAAAAGGGCACGAAGGCCAACGAGGCTCCCGAGGCCAAAGGCGACGACTTCGGAGACGTGGAGAAATATGAGCCCTCGCGCGAGAAGGAGATAGACCGCCGCGCCCTGTTCCACGCAGCCGACAACAAGACTGACAAGGACACCCTCGCCCCCCAGACGGCCCGCGAGCCCGGCGACGAGCTGAAGGCCGGCCACGCCTCCGGCAACACCAAGACAGGCAAGACCACCGGCGAGCCCAATGCCAAGCTGCAGGGCCGCAGCGTGGAAGGCGTCCTTCCCAAGCCGCAGGCCAAGCTCCAGCAGGAAGGCACGGTCGTGGTCAACATATGGGTAGACCAATATGGCTCGGTCCAGAGGGCCGAAGCCGGAGCGGACGGCACCACGGTGGTGGATTCCAAGCTTTGGGCGGCAGCCCGCTCAGCAGCGCTTGGCGCACATTTCAATATGTCCGCCGACGCTCCCGCACTCCAGAAAGGAACAATAACATATATATTCAAACTAAAGTAGCGTGTAGCACTTTTTTATATGGAAGACAACAGAAAAGACAGGCCCAAGAGGCCAAGGATCGCAAGGGCGGCGGCTCCCGCACAGCAGAGCGCACGCCCCTATGGCGAAAGAAGAAGCTACGGTGAGAACCGCGGCAGACACTACTCTGAAGGTGAAAGACCCTACAGAAGAAACTACTCCGACAGCGAAGAACCCCGCGGCAACGCATTCGCGGACAACAGCAGCTTCCGTGACAGGGACGAGCGCCGCCCCTATGGCGAGAGGCGTTCCTATGGTGAAGGCCGCCCCAGGCGCAGCTACGGTGAAAGCCGAGGCGAAGGCCGTCCCTACGGCGAAAGACGCTCCTATGGCGAAGGCCGCAGCGAAGGTCGCCCCTATGGCGAGAAACGCTCATATGGCGACAGGCGCCCCGCCGGCCGCAAGCCCTTCGCCAAGCGCTCCGCTGCCGATGAAGGTATGCACAGGATGCTCAGCCGCAAGCCCAAGGTGAGCGACGCCCAGTTCTCCGACAACGACACCGCTCCGACCCCCTTCAAGGAGGAGGTCCGCCTCAACAAGTTCATAGCCAACTCCGGTATGTGTTCCCGCAGGGAAGCCGACCAGATGATCCAGGCTGGCGTAGTGACGGTGAACGGCGAGGTCGTCACCGAGCTCGGCACCAAGATCAACGTCCTCAAGGACGAAGTCCGCTTCAACGGCGAACGGCTCAAAGGCGAAGAGAAGGTCTATATCGTGATGAACAAGCCCCGCGGCTATGTCACATCCGCAAGCGACCCCCACGCCGAGAAGACCGTTATGGACCTTCTCAAGGGCTGCAACTACAGGGTCTTCCCCGTAGGCCGCCTCGACAAGAACACCACCGGCGTGCTGATGTTCACCAATGACGGTGAGATCGCAGAACGCCTCACCCACCCCTCCTACGACAAGAAGAAGATCTACCAGGTCACCCTGGACAACCCCCTCACCGAGGAAGATTTCCAGAAGGTCACCACCGGCATAATGCTCGGCGACGGCGAAGTCAAGGCCGACGAACTGGAATATATCGACGAGAACGACCACCGCAAGCTCGGCATCGAGATCCACTCCGGCAAGAACCGCATAGTCCGCAGGATATTTGAATCCCTCGGCTATGACGTCAAGGCCCTCGACCGCGTCTACTTTGCCGGTCTCACCAAGAAAGGAGTCAAGAAGGGCGAATGGCGCTACCTCACGGAGGGCGAGGCCAACGTCCTGAAAATGGGAGCATACCTGTAATGGCAGAAGCATCAAAGAAGCACCGCGCAGGATTTGTCAACATCATCGGTAACCCGAATGTCGGCAAGTCCACCCTGATGAACGCCCTGGTGGGCGAGAAGCTCTGCATCGTCACCTCCAAGGCACAGACGACCAGGCACAGGATAATGGGCATTATGAACGGAGAAGACTTCCAGATAGTCTACTCCGACACGCCCGGCATCCTCAAGCCCAGCTACCGCCTCCAGAAGAATATGATGAACTATGTCGACACCGCAATAGGCGACGCCGACATAATCCTCTACGTCACCGACACGGTGGAGCAGTCCGACAAGAACGCCGACTACATAGCCAAGCTTCAGAAAGTCGACTGCCCGATAGTCCTGGTCATCAACAAGATAGATGTCAGCGACCAGCCCACCGTCCTTAGGCTTATGGCCTGGTGGCAGGAGCAGCTCCCGGGAGCGGTCATATTCCCCGTCTCGGCCAAGGAGAAGTTTAATCTCGAGAATGTCTACCAGGCCATCCTCGAGAGGCTTCCCGAAGCCCCGGCCTGGTTCGACAAGGACCAGTTCACGGACAGGAACCTGCGCTTTTTCGCCTCGGAGATAATCCGCGAGAAGATCCTGCTGAACTACGACCAGGAGGTCCCCTACTGCTGCGAGGTGGAGGTGGAAGCCTTCAAGGAAGGCGCCTCCCGCTATGACATCAGCGCGGTGATCTACGTGATGCGTGACAGCCAGAAAGGCATAATAATAGGCAAAGGCGGCGCCTCGCTCAAAAAACTCGGCACCGACGCCCGCCTTGAGATGGAAGATTTCTTCCAGAAAAAGGTCTTCCTCAGCCTCTACGTCAAAGTCGACGAAGACTGGAGGACCAGCCGGAAAGAACTCCGGCGTTTCGGGTATGAGGAATAGGTTTCCTCAAGAAAAGTAACAATACAGGAATATGGCAGAAGATTGGGAAGATATCCCCCAGGAGGAGAACGAAGAGACTGAAGAACAGCCCCTTGATGAAAGCAATGCCTCATCGTCAGGCAAGTACTCAAGGCTTCTGGGTGAAGACAGCAAGCGGTTCAAGCTGTCGGGAATGTTCAAGGACTGGTTCCTTGACTATTCCTCATATGTCATACTGCAGCGCGCCGTCCCCCACATAGTGGACGGCCTTAAGCCCGTGCAGCGCAGGGTGCTGCACGCGATGTGGCGTATGGACGACGGCAGGCTCACCAAGGTAGCCAATATCGTCGGACAGGCGATGCAGTTCCACCCCCACGGCGACGCCTCAATCCTCGGAGCCCTCGTCCAGCTGGGCCAGAAAGGCTATGCCATCGACTGCCAGGGAAACTGGGGTAATATCCTCACCGGCGACAGCAACGCCGCGGGACGATACATCGAAGCCCGCCTGAGCAAATTCGCCAAGGAAGTCATATTCGACCCCAAGATCACCTCGTGGATGACCTCCTACGACGGCCGCAACCAGGAGCCTACGGAGCTCCCGGTGCGCTTCCCTCTGCTGCTCGCCCAGGGCACCGAAGGCATCGCCGTCGGTATGGCCTCCAAGATCCTGCCCCACAACTTCAACGAGCTGATAGACGCGTCGATAGCCATCCTCAAGGGCGAACCCTTCGAGCTCTACCCCGACTTCCCCACAGGCGGCTATGCCGACTGCTCGAAGTATATGCAGGGCAGCCGCGGCGGCGCCGTGAAGGTCCGTGCCAAGATAGAGAAGCTGGACAAGAACACCATCGCCATCACCGAAATCCCCTACGGCAAGACGACCCATATCCTCATCGACTCCATCCTCAAGGCCAAGGACAAGGGCAAGATAAAGATAAAGAAGATAGAGGATATGACCACCTCCAAGGTGGATATCGTCATCCATCTTCCCAACGACGTCTCCCCGGACAAGACCATAGACGCGCTCTACGCCTTCACCGACTGCGAGATAACCATCAATCCCAATGCCTGCGTCATCAAGGACAACAAGCCCGAGTTTATGACGGTCAACGGCATCCTGGAATATAACACCGAGCACACCAAGTCCCTGCTGGGCAGGCAGTTGGAGATCCGCCTGGAAGAACTGGAGAACGAGTGGCACTACGACTCTCTGGAACGCATATTCTTCGAGGAAGGAGTCTACAAGATCCTTGAGGAGACCCGCCACAAGACCTGGGAAGACCAGAAGAAGGACATCCTCGGCCGTATGCTCGATTTCCAGTCGCTGGTGAAGCGGCCCATCGTTATGGAGGACATCGACAAGCTGGTCGAGAAGCCGGTGCGCAAGATATCCAAGTTCGACGCCAAGGCGATGGACGAAAGGATAAAGGCCATAGAGGAGCAGATGGAGAAGGTCAGGTATGACCTCGAGCACCTGACGGCATATACCATATCCTGGTTCAAGGGCCTCAAGAAGAAATATGGCGACAAGTTCCCCCGCCTGACCGAAATCACCTCCTTCGAGACCATCGCCGCCACCAAGGTAGTCAACAACAACGCCAAGCTGTATGCGAATATGGCCGCTGGCTTCGTGGGCATAGGCCTTAAGAATTCCGACGGCGGTGAATTCATATGCGACTGCTCCGACCTTTCGGAAATCATCGTCATCGGCAAGGACGGCCGCTACCGCATCACCAAGGTCACGGACAAGGCCTTCTTCGGGGAGAACCTCCTCTACGTGGGCGTCTTCAACCGCGGCGACGAAAGGACCATCTACAATGTGATATATCGCGACGGCAAGCCCGGCGGCAGCTATTTCGCCAAGCGTTTCGCCATAACCTCGGTAACCCGCGACAAGGAATATGACATCACCCAGGGCAAACCCGAATCGGTGATAGTCTGGTTCACGGCGAACCACAACGGCGAGGCCGAAACCGTCCGGGTGCAGCTGCGTCCCAAGGCCAAGCTCAAGAAGACGAGTTTCGAATATGACTTCTCCACCCTGGCCATAAAGGGCAAGACCGCCCGCGGCAACCTCGTGTCGAAGAACGCCGTCAAGAGCATCCAGCTCCGCAGCAAGGGCGTGTCCACCATCAGCGGAAAGGACATATGGTATGACGCTGACGTCCAGAGACTTAACGAAGACGGCCGCGGCCTCTACCTGGGCCAGTTCGAGTCTGACGACAAGGTGCTCGCCATCTTCTCGAACGGCACCTTCTACACCACCAGCTTCGACCTGAGCAACCGCTACCAGGGCGATGTCCTGCGCATAGAGCAGTTCGACGAAGACAAGACCTTCACCGCCCTCTACTGGGACGGCGCAGTCAAGGCGTTCTACATCAAACGCTTCTCCTTCACCTTGAGCGACAACACCCCGCTCTCCTTCATCTCCGAGTCCCGCGGCTCCTACCTTGTCGCCCTCTCCGACGACCTGCACCCCCAGGTCCAGGTCACCTTCGGCGGCAAGTTCGCCACCCGCGCCCCGGAAGCCATTGATGCAGAAGAGTTTATCGCCAAGAAGGGCCTCGCCGCCAAAGGCAAGAAGTGCCACCAGTATGAGCTCTCCGCCGTCGAGTTCATCGAGCCCCTCCACAAACCGGAAGACGACATCCCCGAAGATGACGACCTTCCCGAAGAGCCCGATGCCCCCGAGGTGATTGAAGCCCCGGCCACGGATGCGGCTCCCGCAGCGGAGGAAACTCCTGAAGTTCAGGAAGTCCCCGCTGTTCCGGAAGCCCCTTCGGTGGATGAAACCCCTGAGCCTCAGGAAGTTCCGCAGGAGCCTGAGGTGGTCTCTCAGGAACCCCCGCAGGAGCCTGTAACCTCCGAGCCCGAGGCCATCGACATCCTCGATGTCCCCGAGGTCCCCGTCCCCGCGCCAAAGAAGCGCGCCTCCCGCAAGAAGAAGGCAGATGCCCCTGGCGCCAAGATAGGTGACGTCATCGACCTGTCGATCGACGACATCCCCGACGGAGAACCAACCCTCTTCGACCTCTGACACGGCGTCAGTGTTACAGGTCGAATTTCATCCCTTCGACCTGTAACACCGATAATGCCTCCCACGCCGATGAGAAGCAAAACCAGTGTCACAGGTGGGGCACCTGAAATTCGACCTGTAACGCTCCAGGCCAAAAAAGAACAGAATGCTATGACAAAGTTGGAAGTACCGGGAAACAGCCGGAAGATCCTGCTCCACGCCTGCTGCGCCCCGTGCAGCGGCGCGATTGTGGAGTGCCTGGTGCAGAACGGCCTGAGGCCCGTCGTCTTCTACAGCAACTCCAACATCCATCCCAGGGAGGAATATGACATCCGCCTTAACGAGTGCATACGCTATGCCCGGGAATGCGGCCTGGAGATCGTTGAAGACACCTACGACCACGGTGCCTGGCTGGACCATATCCTCCGCCAGGAGCAACTTCTGGACACAGACCTGCGGCACGCTCCCGAGCGCGGTCCCCGCTGCCTGGAGTGCTTCAAATTCAGATTGTTACGGGCGACAGAATATGCGAGCACCCACGGTTTCGAAGTCCTCACCACGACCCTGGCCTCCTCCCGCTGGAAGGACCTGGACCAGGTCAATGAAGCCGGTGAGTTCGCCTGCAGCCAATTCCCCGGCGTCACGTGGTGGCCCCAGAACTGGCGCAAAGGAGGCCTCCAGGAGCGCCGCTCCCAGATCATAAAGGAACGCTGTTTCTACAACCAGCTTTACTGCGGCTGCGAATTCAGCCAGCGATGACTAGTAGAGGACGGTGGGGTCGTTGACCTTGTCGGATGAAAGGAAGTCGAAGGAAGAGCCGTGGCAGGTCCAGGTGTAGAGGATGCCGGCTGCGTCTTTCATCGTGAGTGCCTGGCGGAATATGCGGCAGCCACCGAGGCCTTTGCCCTTTGTCACCATATTGCCGATGACCTTCCAGCCGTAACTGTCATATTCGAAGACATATATAGCCACTCCGTCGCCTCCGTCAGTCACAGCCACTACCAGTTCGGGCTGGCCGTCGTTGGTGAAGTCGTGGACGCCTATCATATAGGAATTGGAACGGCTTTCGGACGAGCCGCTGAAACCGATCTTGGGAAGGCCGGACAGACCGGAGGGGTGACCGTCACGGTAAACAACTGATTTCCTGCCGTCTGCGTCTTCAACTGCAACGGCGACACTGCCCTCGAACCATAGCGCCGCGGCTTTGAAGTTCTTGCCACGGACGGAGAAATTAAGGACTGCGTCTGCACTGCCCGCCTCATATTCCACAAAGGCGTCGAGGCCCTTGATGAAAACGCCGGCGGCAGCCTTCGAATTAAATGAGAAAGCGGCCATAATCACAAGTGATATATAAATATACAGTTTCTTCATACGCTACAAAGATAGTAAAAAAATCAGTTGGCCCTGTTCCTTTTGGGAAAGAGCATCTTCAGATACACCGAAACCATATGGCCGACGGCCCAGAAAACGTTCCTGCAACGGCTGTCGTAGAGGAACTGCTCGCCGGTCGGACGGCCCTTGGGGCTCTGCAGGGCGGCATATCTTTCCTTCAGCGGATAGCTCGCGTCACGCCATTTGTCGGGCCCGGGATTGCGGTCGCAGACGGCCAGCACTCCTGGCGCCACCACCCTCGCAAAGCCCGCTTTCCTGGCCCTTACGCCATAATCGTAGTCGCCGAAGGTGTGGTGATAGGCAGGCTCGAGATTGCCCAGGACCTTGTATATGGCCGAAGGCACGAGGACTATATTGCCGTTGAAGGTGAAACAGGGGACGGGGATTACCGGGTCCGGCTCCACCAGCTTGTTGGATTTGAGGCGGCCGCCATAGCTGATCGTGCCGTCGGCTGCCTGGCAGGTGCCCGCGACTATGGCCTTGTGCCTGAGATATTCCGATGTTTCCATCAGGGTGGCAAGGGCGCCGGCCTTCAGGACCGTGTCATCGTTGAGCCAGAGGTAGAAGTCATATCCTTCCTTGGCGGCTTCGCTCCAGGCAAGGCGCATTCCGCGGTTCCAGTAGAGGCCTCCTTCGCTGCGGATAAGGCGCACCGAAGGGAAAGCCGCGGCGACCGCATCAGCGGTGCCGTCCGTGCTGCCGTCATCCACCAAAAACACTGTGAATGAGTACTTTCCGTCGGCGGCGAGGCTGTCGAACTGCCGCATACAATTGTCCAGGCAGGCGAGAGTCTTGTCACGCCTGTTGAAAACGGTTATGAGGATGGCGACGGAGAGCATCAGTCGAGTTTAAGCACTGCCATAAATGCGCTCTGGGGCACCTGGACGGTGCCTATCTGGCGCATACGTTTCTTTCCCTCTTTCTGCTTTTCGAGCAGCTTGCGCTTACGCGTGATGTCGCCGCCATAGCATTTGGCGGTCACATCCTTGCGCACCTGTTTGACGGTCTCTCGGGCAATGATCTTAGCTCCGATTGCCGCCTGGACGGGGATGTCGAACTGCTGGCGGGGAATGAGGTCCTTGAGCTTTACGCACATCTTGCGGCCGAAATCATAGGCATTGTCCTCGTGAATCAGCGAAGACAGGGCATCGGCCGGCTCGCCGTTAAGCAGGATGTCCAGCCTGACAAGGCGGGCGGGGCGATAGCCGGTGATATGGTAGTCGAAGGAAGCGTATCCGCGGGAGACGGTCTTCAGCTGGTCGTAGAAGCCGAAGACTATCTCGGAGAGGGGCATATCGTAGTTGAGTTCCACCCTGTCGGCGGTGATGAAATGCTGGCCGGTGAGGGTGCCGCGCCTGTCCAGGCAGAGCTTCATAATGGCTCCGAAATAATCCGACTTGGATATTATCTGGGCACGGATATACGGCTCTTCGATGTGGTCTATCAGGGTGGGGGCCGGCATTCCGGAAGGGTTGTGCACGTCCATCACCTCGCCCTGGGTGGTGAACACCTTGTAGGAGACGTTGGGGACGGTCGTGATGACGTCCATATTGAATTCGCGGAAAAGCCTTTCCTGGACTATTTCAAGATGCAGCAGGCCGAGGAAGCCGCATCTGAAGCCGGAGCCAAGCGCCAGCGAGGACTCGGGCTCATAGACGAAGGAGGCGTCGTTGAGCTGGAATTTCTCCAGGACGGAGCGCAGTTCCTCGAACTTGGAGGCATCCACCGGATACATACCCGCGAAGACCATAGGCTTCACCTCCTCGAAGCCGGCAATAGCCGTGCTGCAGGGCGTTTCCTGCGAAGTGATGGTGTCGCCGACCTTGACTTCGGTCGCACTCTTGATGCCGCATATCGCATATCCAACATCGCCGCAGCTGACGCCTCCGGTGGGGACGAGTTTCATTTTCAAAACTCCTACCTCATCGGCGACATAGTCCATTCCGGTGTTGAAGAAACGCACGCGGTCGCCTTTGTTAAGGGAGCCGTCGAACACCTTGAAATAGGCTATCACGCCGCGGAAGGGGTTGAAGACAGAGTCGAATATCAGGGCACGAAGGGGAGCGTCCGGGTCGCCTTTCGGGGCCGGTATCTTTTCCACTATAGCGTCGAGGATGGGCGGGACGCCTTCGCCGGTTCGGGCGGAGACTTTGTAGACATCCTCGGGGTCGCAGCCGATAAGGTCGCAGATCTGGTCCGTAACCACCTCTACCTGAGCCGCTTCCATATCAATCTTGTTCAGCACGGGGATTATTTCGAGGTTGTGGTCCACTGCGAGATAGAGGTTGGATATGGTCTGGGCCTGGATGCCCTGGGAGGCGTCCACCACCAGCAGGGCTCCTTCGCAGGAGGCGATGGAGCGGGACACCTCGTAGGAGAAGTCCACGTAGCCGGGAGTGTCGATGAGGTTAAGGAGATATTTCTCCCCCTTGTAGACATATTCCATCTGAATGGCGTGGCTCTTTATGGTGATGCCTTTCTCCTTTTCGAGGTCCATATCGTCCAGCACCTGGTTCTCCATATCCCTCTCGCCGAGGGTCTTGGTGAGTTCCAGCAGGCGGTCGGCAAGGGTGCTCTTGCCGTGGTCTATGTGTGCGATGATACAGAAGTTCCTTATGTGCTTCATCCTGTGCGTTTTTCGATATAACTTACAAAGATAATCAATATTTTTTCTAAATTTGCCATCAGTATGGTCAGGAAACTCATTATTTGCTTTTTGGCAGTCCTGCTGCCCCTCGCCCTGTCAGCCCAGGACCACCTGGACTTCCTCGGCATCCCCCTCGACGGCCCGCTCAAGACCTTCGTCAAGCCCCTGCGGAAAGCCGGCTTCAAGTACAAGGACAAGTCCCGCGACGACCACTGGTTCACCGGGAAGTACTATGGCGACCCGGCCGAGCTCTTCGTAGCCACGACCGCCGCCTCCGGCACGGTCTATCTGGTGATGGTCAACTATCCCCCGAAGACCGACTGGCCCTCCTTGAGGAATCAGTATGAGTACATCCGTATGCGCCTGACCGCCCTCTATGGCGAGCCCACCAACAAGCGCGAAGTCTTCGACTTCCCCTACACGGAAGAAGACGGCCTCCGCGCCCTGGAGTATGGCAAATGCTCCTGGATCTCCTCCTGGGCCCTCCCCGAAGGCGTCGTCTCCGTCTCCCTGACCGAAGACTTCCGCGTCCGCGTCTTCTTCACCGACAAGTCCGGCCTCTCCCTCGCCTCGCAGGAAAAGCAATAAAAAAAGAACCCCGATCGTTTTTCAACGACCGGGGTTCCCGAAAAGCGGCAGCTACCTACTCTCCCACCTGGTGGGGCAGTACCATCGGCGATTGTGTGCTTAACTTCTCTGTTCGGAATGGGAAGAGGTGTGACCACACGGCCTTGCCACCGCAATATATTTCTGAGAGAGCACGATTT
>JAEEGL014925017.1_pt1 | contig 77797 bp, 66 predicted proteins | sample 9134231 | NCBI WGS metagenome assembly JAEEGL01 (sample SAMN16246548, study PRJNA631951) | gut metagenome | biome: gut microbiome; feature: rumen; material: fiber-attached | host: Bos | place: Iran: Karaj | collected 2018-10 | reverse complement strand
GGGAATCCTGTAAGTAAGACGCTCATCTTCAGCTGCGAGTCTTATATCAACACGCAGATCAACAGTTCTGATGAATCGCTCAGAAAACTTGTTATTGCTCTGATGAACTTCGGAAATTCCGCCAAGGCGTTTACTTCATGATCAGGCTTTGCAAGCGGACAAGATTATGATCGATTAATTATGATGCTGATCGCCCGTCACCTGTGTGACGGGCGATCAGTGGTTTGAATGCCCCCTGGAGCGCGTAGAATGGCTCCAGGGGGGCGTTTTGTTGTCTGGGAGGGGAAAATATACTCTGAAGGTGGTAAGGGGCGTGGAAGGGCAAGGAGAGGGGTCTGTGAGGGTAAGAGGGGTGAGTTTGGGAGCCTAGGAGACAGGAGGTGAGGAGATGGACTTGGGAAGGCTTGCACGACAGTTGTTGTGTGAAGCGGGTGAACAGAATTTTCGTGCTATGCAGATCCTAATAATGAATGATCAACAGGCGGTCCTACGGTTTATGCTCATTTTGATTCTGCCTGATTGCTTTTGTTCCTCGTTTTCGAGAGAAAAAGGCGAAATGAAATTTATCCCTGACGTTTTCGTTCCCAACCACTTTTCCACAACAGTTTTCCACAGTCATTAACAACGACTGTTTGCACGGCAGATGTATTGCCATTTCGAACCACGCTGTGATACAATAAGGCCGTTACAAAGGTAGGTTATTTCGGCTTTATAATTGCGCGCACGCATGTCGCGCGCTTGCGAGGTCAAAGTTATGTTTGGACGCAGGTATTCGAAAAAACTTGACGGATTCTGGGAGGAAGGGTACCACTACTACGTTGAGATACGCGGAGGGAGATTGACCGTGCGCGGGTACGACCGGAAAGTGGCGCTGGAGACCGAGATCTCCTATGACGCGAAGGTGCTGGACCGGGGAGAACGGACGGTGATAAAGCTGAAGGACAACGTGTTGTCCAGGACTGCGGCGGGGGAGCCGTTTACGGTGATCCGGGAGCTGGCTTACGAGAGCGGCGAGCTGAAACTGCTTTATTATTACACAATTATGGGGGAGACGCTGTATACGCTGAAGAAGGTTGACAACGGCCCCTTCGACCACATACTGATCCGGGACAACGAGTTTCTGAAGTCTCTTCAGGGCAGATGGTACGGCGTCAGGAGCAGCGGCCTCACGGGCAGCGAGCTGGTGATCCGGGGCAATAACATCGTCTTTTTCGGCGCGGGCGCGGAGCCTTTCCACGTGGTCAGCTACGCTTACGACAAGGACCGGGTGTACCTGGTGCCGGCGAACCTCACCGACGGCAATTTCAGTGGCTTCTCGGCCGTGGAAGTGCTGCCCGGGATGTTGACCGCCAGGATGATCGTGTTCGACGCCAGGGTGCCGTTGTCCGTGTTCATGAGGAAAGAGGACGTGGGGAAGATACCGGTGCCGGGGGACGCGGACAGCCCAATGGTGAATACGATGATCCGCAGACCGGTCGACGTTCAGACCGACGCTGCGCCCGGACTGATGGGGTTCGAGCCTCTGGGAAAGAAAAAGGATCCGGAAGAATAAGCCGGATATTGACCGCCGCCGAAAAATAACGCGGAAAACGTGATATTCGGGGCCGGAACCGTTACTGTAAGTGTGAACAGCATTGCCGCCCGGGCGGCAGCCGGAAGGAGAGCGCGAAATGAAATACTACGGCAAAGAAAAATGCAGGATCCTCAAGCAGATCCGCGCGGAGATAGCCAGGAACAACGACATAGAGTACGTTATAGAGGAGTGCCCTCATCAGGGGGATTGCAAAGGCACCTGCCCGAAGTGCGAGGAGGAAGTCAGGGAGCTGGAGAGCAAACTGGCGGCCAGACGCAGTCTCGGTAAAAAGGTGATCGTGGCCGGTGTGGCTGCGGGTATATCTCTCGGTGTGACCGGGGCGTGCACTCCGGACAAACCGCTCGTGGACGGCATGCTTGTTCCGGCGAAGTCCGAGGTCTCAGTGACCACGCCGATTCCGGGGGACGACAACGGCGGTGAGCCGGACGGCGAGAACGGCACCGAACCTGTGGAACTTATGGGAGATTACATCTACCTTCCTGATGCAGAAGAGCAGCCCACCGATGATCCGGACCCTTTGATGGGAGAACCCGCGCCTGACTTCGAAGACGAGGAGACCGTTGACGGCACCGAGTTGATGGGCAAGGTCATCGCACCCACAGACGGGGACTGATCTCATCTCGGGACCGGCGGACAATGGACGAATTGAAACTGCCTTTGTGCGGAATAGACAGACTGCGGATGGCAACCGACGGACACGGCGTTACGGCGCTGGTGGTATCCTGCGGTTGCCCTCTTGATTGCCGTTATTGCATAAATCCGTTTACCCACGGGGACGACGCAAAATTCAAAACGGTGACGCCTGAGGAACTGTACGAACGGGTAAAAAAGGATGACCTGTATTATTTGTCTACCGGCGGCGGGATCACCTTCGGCGGCGGGGAACCGCTGCTGCACTCGGATTTTATCGAGGCGTTCAGGAGGATCGCGCCGGAGGGGTGGCGTTTCTACACTGAAACGTCGCTGTACGTGCCGGAGGAAAACGTCCGGACAGCCGCGGGAGTTATCGACCGGTTTTACGTGGATATAAAAGACACGGACAGGGAGATCTATAAAAAGTATACCGGGATCGACGGGGCGGAGAAGGTGCTGGACAATCTCCGGCTGCTTAAGGAACTGGCCGGCAGCGACAGGATCACCGTGCGTGTTCCTCTGATACCCGGGTACAACGACAGTGACAACGTCCGGGCTTCCGTGGAGCTGCTGAAAAAGATGGGATTGACGGATCTCGACTGTTTTAGATACAGAGTAAGAAAGAAAGCGAAAAACGGGGCGGACAATGGCGCGGAACAGGCGGACTGACTGCGCCTGAGACCTGCCTGAGCCACATGGCGAAGCCGCGATCGGCGGCTTTTTTTGTTCCCAAATATAAAGCGCGATCCCGGGCCCGGCCCCGGCTTAAAAATGTTGCTTTTTGCTTTCTTCGGGTATATAATGACCGTTGGGGTATTTTGAACCCTACGGAGGTGTTTTTATGTACGCGATCGGCAACGATCATTCTGCAGTCGAAATGAAAAATATCATCAAAAAGCATCTGGAAAGCCGCGGCATCGAGGTCAAGGATTTCGGCACCAACAGCGGCGACTCCTGCAATTACGCGGTGTACGGCGAGCTGGTTGCCCGGGCGGTGGCTTCGGGAGAGTGCGAGCGCGGCATTGCCATCTGCGGGACCGGCGTAGGCATCTCCATTGCCTGCAATAAAGTGAACGGCGTGCGCGCCTGCGTATGTTCCGAGCCTTTCTCCGCGAAGCTTTCCAGGCAGCACAACAATTCCAACGTGCTCTGCTTCGGAGCCAGGGTCGTAGGCAGCGAACTGGCCAAGATGATCGTAGACGAGTGGATCGACGCCGAATTCCAGGGCGGAAGGCACCAGGACAGGATAGACTATATAGCCGGCATCGAGCGCAAGAATCTCGGCTGAACGGCACAGGACTCAGGGTATAATACCGTACTCTGCGGAGCGCGGAGAACGGTCTGACATAACCGAAATAAAAAACTGGAGGAATCATTTATGGACAAGCTCAGACTGCTTGAGTTACAGAAGCAAGCGACCATCATCCGTAAGTACATTATCGATGAAGTCTTTTCCGCAAATTCGGGCCATCCCGGCGGATCGCTCTCCTGTACGGACATCTTTACAACGCTCTATTTTGAAGAAATGCGCGTCGATCCCAAGAACCCCAAGTGGGCGGACCGGGATCGTTTCGTACTTTCTAAGGGCCACTGCGCACCGGCGCTCTACGCCACGCTGGCCTGCAAGGGCTTCTTCCCGGAAGCCGATCTCAACACCTTCAGAAGGATCGACAGTTACCTTGAAGGCCATCCCAGCATGAACTACGTGCCCGGCTGCGACATGTCCACCGGTTCTCTCGGACAGGGCATCTCCACTGCAGTTGGAATGGCACTGGCCGGCAAGATCGATAAAAAAGACTACCGCGTTTATTCTATCCTCGGCGACGGCGAGCTGGAGGAAGGCCTGGTATGGGAAGCGGCAATGTCCGCGGCTCATTACAAGCTTGACAACCTCTGCGCGTTCGTTGACTACAACGGACTTCAGATCGACGGCAAAATCACCGACGTTATGAATCCGGAGCCCATCTCCGACAAGTTCCGCGCATTCGGCTGGAACGTGATCGACACCGACGGCCACGATATCGAGGGCCTGAAGGCGGCGATGGAGCTGGCTAAACGCATGAAGGGCAAACCCACCATGGTCGTATGCCATTGCCACAAGGGCCACGGCGTTTCGTTCATGGAAGACAATTACGGCTGGCACGGCAAGGCGCCCAACCAGGAGCAGAGAGACCAGGCTATCGCCGAGCTCGACGCGAAGCTTGCCGAGATCGAAGCCGAGATCGCAAAGGTTAAGGAGGCGTGAACATAATGGGAAAAGTCGCTACAAGAGAAGCATACGGCAACGCTCTGGCTCAGTACGGTTCTGACGAGCGCATCGTCGTTCTGGACGCGGACCTGTCCAAATCCACTAAAACAGATACGTTTAAGAAAGTTTATCCCGAAAGACATTTCAATATGGGTATCGCCGAGGCGGACATGATGTGCGTCGCCGCCGGCCTTGCCACCTGCGGAAAGATCGTTTTCGCCAGCACCTTCGCCATCTTCGCTTCCGAACGTGCCTGCGAGCAGATCAGAAACTCCATCTGCTATCCGAAACTCAACGTTAAGATCTGCGCCACTCACGCCGGACTTACGGTAGGCGAGGACGGAGCTTCTCATCAGTGCCTGGAAGACCTGGCCGTCATGCGCGCTCTGCCTAACATGACCGTCATCAGCACCTGCGACGAGATCGAGACCAACCGCGCCATCAAAGCGGCCATCGATTACAACGGCCCCGTGTACATCAGGCTCGGAAGGCTCGGAGTCGAAGCCGTTCACGGAGAAGACTTCAAGTTCGAGATCGGCAAGGGCGTCCAGGTCAGAGACGGCAGCGACGTTACGCTGGTCGCCACCGGCCTTATGGTACAGGAATCCCTGAAGGCCGCAGATATCCTGGCGGAGAAGGGGATCAGCGCGAGAGTCGTTGACATCCACACCATCAAGCCCATCGACAAGGATCTCCTGGTGAAGTGCGCGAAGGAGACCGGCCTCATCGTCACCGTCGAAGAGCACAACATCGCCGGCGGCCTCGGAGGAGCAGTCTGCGAAGTGTTGTCCGAGAACTACCCCTGCAAGGTCAAGATGATCGGCGTCCAGGAGAAGTTCGGCAAGTCCGGAACTCCCGCCGCTCTGCTCGAGAAATACGGTCTCACCGCTCAGCAGATCGCCGACAAAGTCATTGCCGCAAAAGCCTGAGAAGCATTTAACATACAGATCATATTTCAGGAGGATGCAATATGAGTAACAGAAAGAAATTGTCCATGGACGGCAATACCGCCGCGGCGCACGTCAGCTACGCCTTTACCGAAGTTGCCGCCATCTATCCCATCACTCCTTCCAGCGTTATGGCCGAGCTCACGGACTCCTGGTCCGCCAACGGCCTCAAGAACGTGTTCGGAGACAAAGTTAAAGTCGTCGAGATGCAGTCCGAAGCAGGCGCCGCAGGCGCCGTTCACGGAAGCCTTGCCTCCGGCGCGCTTACCACTACCTATACCGCTTCTCAGGGCCTGCTCCTGATGATCCCCAACATGTACAAGATCGCCGGCGAACTGCTGCCCAACGTCATCCACGTTTCTGCGCGCTGCGTCGCTTCCCACGCTCTTAACATTTTCGGAGACCATTCGGACGTTTACGCCTGCCGCCAGACCGGCTACGCCATGCTGGCCGAGTCCAACCCTCAGGAAGTAATGGACCTGGGCGCCGTTGCCCATCTTTCCACCATTAAAGGCAGAGTGCCCTTCATCAACTTCTTCGACGGTTTCCGCACCTCCCACGAGATCTCCAAGATCGAGGTCTGGGACTATGACGTTCTGGACAAGATGATCGACAAGGACGCCGTGGCCGCTTTCCGCGCCAGAGCTCTTAATCCCGAGCATCCCGTGCTTCGCGGCAGCGCCGAGAACGGAGATATCTTCTTCCAGCACAGAGAAGCCTGCAACAAGTATTACGAGGCGCTTCCCGAGATCGTGGAAGAGTACATGAACAAGGTCAATGCCGAGATCGGTACGAACTACAAGCTCTTCAACTACTACGGAGCTCCCGATGCCGAGCGCGTCATCATCGCCATGGGCAGCATCTGCGACGTTGCCGAAGAAGTCATCGACTATATGAACGCCGCGGGCGAAAAAGTCGGTCTCGTTAAAGTCCGTCTGTACCGTCCTTTCCGCGCCGACAAACTTATCGAAGCCCTTCCGAAGACCGTTAAGAAGATCGCGGTGCTTGACCGCACCAAAGAGCCCGGATCTCTCGGCGAGCCTCTGTATCTGGACGTTGTCACGGCCCTGGCCACCAACGGCATCACCGGCATCAAAGTTGTCGGCGGCCGTTACGGACTCGGTTCCAAAGACACTCCTCCGGCTTCCGTTTTCGCAGTATACGAGAACCTGGCCAATGACGAGCCCAAGGCGAACTTCACCATCGGCATCGTTGACGACGTGACCGGTCTTTCTCTTCCCGAAAAAGCCGTTCCCGACACGTCTCCCGAAGGCACGATCTCCTGCAAGTTCTGGGGTCTCGGCGGCGACGGCACCGTTGGCGCCAACAAGAACTCCATCAAGATCATCGGCGACCATACAGACAAGTTCATCCAGGCCTACTTCCAGTACGACTCCAAGAAGACCGGCGGCGTGACCATTTCTCACCTCCGCTTCGGCGACAAGCCCATCAAGTCTTCTTACTACATCAACAAGGCCAATTTCGTTGCCTGCCATAACCAGGCCTACATCCACAAGTACGATATCGTCAGCGATATCAAGCCGGGCGGAACGTTCCTCCTCGACTGCCAGTGGGAAGGCGACGATCTGGACAAGCATCTTCCCGCCTCCGTTAAGAAGTACATCGCCGACAACGGCATCAACTTCTACACCATCAACGCTACTTCCATCGCCATCAACAAGATCGGCAACGCGAAGGTCAAGAACACGGTCCTCCAGTCTGCGTTCTTCGCCCTTGCCAAGATCCTGCCGAAGGACGAGGCGATCGAGTACATGAAGAAGATGGCTTACAAATCCTACATCAAGAAGGGCCAGGCGATGGTAGACCTCAACTACAACGCCATCGACGCAGGCGCAGACGCCTTCGTGAAGATCGACGTTCCCGAGAGCTGGAAGAACTGCGGCGAAGACGCTCCCGAAGCTGCCGCCGTCAGCACCAGGAAAGACCTCGAGAAGTTCGTCAACACCGTCGTCACGCCCGTCGGCAAGATGCAGGGCGACAGCCTTCCCGTATCCGCCTTCACCGATTACGTTGACGGTACGTTCCCGCAGGGCGCAGCAGCCTTCGAGAAGCGCGGCGTTGCCGTGTTCGTACCCGAGTGGAACGCCGAGAAGTGCATCCAGTGCAACACCTGCGCTTACGTTTGCCCTCACGCCACGATCCGTCCCTTCGCTATGAACGAAGAAGAAGCCGCCAAGGCTCCCGCTTCCACCAAGTTTGCCGCCAAGATGATCGGCAAAGGCTGCGAAGGTTATAAGTACACGATGGCAGTTTCGCCTCTCGACTGTATGGGTTGCGGCGTCTGCGTAAAGGCCTGCCCTGTAGTAAAGACCGCCGAGAAGAAAGCGGCCGCAGCAGGGGAGAAAGCCGATCCCGCAGCGATGCCTATCCGCATGGTGCCTCAGGCTACACAGGCTGCTCAGCAGGCCGCCTTCGACTACGCCGTGGCCAACGTCTCCAAGAAGGATCTTCCTTTCGCTGAGAACACTGTTAAAGGCAGCCAGTTCAATCAGCCTCTGCTTGAATTCTCCGGCTCCTGCGCAGGCTGCGCCGAGACTTCTTACGCGCGCCTCGTCACTCAGCTGTTCGGCGAGAGGATGTACATTTCCAACGCCACCGGCTGTTCCTCCATCTGGGGCGGCAGCGCACCGGCCACGCCGTACACCGTTAACAAAGACAGCGGCCGCGGTCCCGCCTGGGCGAACTCCCTGTTCGAGGACAACGCGGAGCACGGCCTCGGTATCGAGATCGGCCAGAAGACCATCCGCAACCGCCTGATCGGCTATGTGAAAGAGCTCAGAGAGAACGTCACCGACGAAGCCAAACTCGCCGTTATCGACGCTTACCTGAATACAGTAAACGACGGCAAGGCCAACCAGAAAGCCGCTGCGGATCTCGTCGACATGCTCGAGAAATGCGGCTGCGACAATCCGCTTCGCGCCAAGATACTTGCCGACAAGCAGTATCTGGCCAAGAAGTCCGTCTGGATCTTCGGCGGAGACGGCTGGGCTTACGACATCGGATTCGGCGGCCTTGACCACGTTATCGCTTCCGGCGAGGACGTGAACATCTTCGTGTTCGACACCGAAGTGTACTCCAACACGGGCGGCCAGGCTTCCAAGGCTTCCAGGCTCGGCCAGGTGGCTCAGTTCGCCGCCGCCGGCAAGGAAGTTGGCAAGAAGAGCCTTTCCGAGATCGCGATGTCTTACGGATACGTGTACGTGGCTCAGGTGGCCATGGGCGCCGATCTGGCTCAGACCCTTAAGGCTCTCACCGAAGCCGAAGCTTACAACGGACCTTCCATCATCATCGGTTACGCTCCCTGCGAGATGCACGGCGTAAAGGGCGGCATGGGCAATTGCCAGCTTGAGATGGAGCGCGCGGTGGCTGCCGGTTACTGGCAGATGTTCCGCTACAATCCCGCGCTTCGCGCCGAGGGCAAGAATCCTCTCACCATCGACTGCAAGGATCCTACCGCCAGCTACCGCGATTTCATCACTTCCGAAACGCGTTACAGCCGCCTGATCCAGGCGTTCCCCGAGAGAGCGGAAGACCTGTTCGTAAAGGCCGAGGACGACGCCAAGGCACGGTACGAGCGTCTTAAGAAGATGTCCGCACTGTACGAGTAATATTGTTTAACAACTGAAGATTATCCGCCGTTTGTACGGGCCCGTCCCGTACCGGCGGGTAATCTGTCTAAGAAGAGCATTTTAATAAAAGGGACTTGATCTTATGAAAAAGAAGATAATTGTAATTGCCGCCGCGTCAATGCTGGCCTTCTGCCTGCTCCTTACGGGCTGCGGCAATAAAGTAGCGGATCCCGGCGCAGACGCTACCGTCAAACCCGCCGATGCCACGACGGAAGCTACGGAAGCTGCCGCCACCCAGGCGCCTACGGAAGCACCCACGGAGGCTCCTACCGAGACTCCCACGCAGGACCCCGACGTGACTCCGAAGCCGAAGCTCATAAACGTCGTCCTTGAAAAGGCAGCCACCGCGAACTATTGCGAGAACAACCAGACCTGCAAGGACCCCGCCTTCGCCGTTGACGGAGACGAGACCACCAGATGGAGCGGATTTGACCTGGGCTTCCCGAATTATCAGACCGAATTCGAACATACTCTCACGGTCGATCTGGGCGGTACCTTCGTGCTCGATTCGTTTTCGATAATTTTCGAATCTCTTACCGGTTATTACGATTTCCAGATATCTGACACCGGGGAAGAGGGTTCATGGACCACCGTGTACACGTACGAATTTTCCACTTCCGGCCCTATGGCGGTACAGGATTACGACGTCGATCTGCCCAAAGATACGACCGCCGCTTTCATCCGCATCCGAACCGACGTGGACGAAGATTACGAATATTCAAATTATCCTTACTGCAGCATCTACGAACTCGAAGTGCTGGGCTATGCGAAGGATTGACGAAAGAAGCTGATAACGATGACTAAAATAGATATTTTCTCCGGCTTTTTGGGCGCCGGCAAGACCACGCTCATCAAGAAACTGTTGACGGAGGCGTACGCCGGGCAGAAAGTGGTGCTGATCGAGAACGAGTTCGGCGAGATAGGCATCGACGGCGGCTTTATGAAGGACGCCGGGATCGAGATCACCGAAATGAATTCCGGGTGCATCTGCTGCAGCCTCGTGGGCGATTTCGGCGAGGCGCTGGAGCAGGTGATCGAAAGATTCGCGCCCGACAGGATATTGATCGAGCCCTCCGGCGTAGGAAAGCTCAGCGACGTCGTACGGGCCGCCTCTCAGGTGGAGAGCGAGAACGTTAAGATCAACGCCAGGACCGTAGTTGCCGACGTGGGCAAGGCGAAGCTCTATATGAAGAATTTCGGCGAGTTCTACAACAACCAGATCGAAACGGCAACGTGCATCGTGCTCAGCAGGACACAGAACGTGTCTCAGGAAAAACTTGACGCTGCGCTGGAACTGATTCGGGAGCACAATAAAGAAGCGGTCATCATCACCACGCCCTGGGACGAGCTGGATGGCAAGGCCATTCTGGCGGCAATGGAGCAGGGCGACCGGGACCTGGCCAGGGAGCTTATGGACGAAGAAGACGTGTGCCCCGTGTGCGGCCATCACCACCATCACGACGATGACGAGGAATGCTGCTGCCACCATCACCACGACGATGATGAGGACGAGCACGAACACGAACATCACCACCATCACCATCACGATGATGACGACGATGACGACGAGGATGAGGAATGCTGCTGCCATCACCATCATGACGATGAGGAAGATGAGGAGCACGAGCATCATCACCATCATCATCACGACGATGGCGATGACGACGACGGTGACGAAGATGAGTGCTGCTGCCATCACCATCATGATGACGACGAAGAAGAGGAGCACGAACATCACCACCATCACCACCACCATCATCACCACGGCCACGACGCGGACGAGATATTCACCAGCTGGGGCGTCAATACGGCCCGCAAATTCACGGAAGAAAAGATCCGCGATATACTCACCGCGTTAGACGGCGGTCAATACGGCCAGATACTCAGGTCCAAAGGCATCGTCCCTGCGGAAAACGGCACCTGGATCTATTTCGACTACGTGCCCGAGGAGCACGACGTACGCACCGGCAGCCCCGATATCAACGGCAAACTGTGCGTGATAGGCTCCAACCTCAACGAAGAGGGACTTAAGGAACTGTTTGGAGTGTGACGAGATGGAAAGAGAAGTTCCTGTATTTATGTTCAACGGCTTTCTGGACTCCGGAAAGACCACGTTCATACAGAGCATACTCGAAAACGAAGAATTCTCGAAAGACGTTAACACCCTTCTGGTGATCTGCGAAGAGGGAGAGGAAGAGTACCGCCCCGAGCGGTTCGTCGGCGGCAAGGTCACGTTCTACAACGTGGAGAACGAGGAGGACCTAGAGCCTTATCCTTTGGAAAAGGCCAGGAAAGCCGCGGGCGCCGAGCGCGTGATCGTGGAGTACAACGGCATGTGGCAGCTCTCATCGTTCATTTACGCCATGCCGGAGCAGTGGATAATTGCCCAGGAGATGACGTTCGCAGACGCCGCCACGTTCCGGAGCTTCAACCTGAATATGCGGAACCTGGTCGTTGACCAGATCCAGAACACCGACTGCGTCACGTTCAGAAACCTTGATCCCGATTCCGAAATGATCCCCGAACTCCACGATATCTGCCGCGGGATACAGAGGGGCGTCGACATCGTTTACAAGTTCAACGACGGGACCGAAAAAGTTGACGACACCCCCGATCCGCTGCCTTACGACCTTGACGCGCCGGTGGTGGAGATAGGGGACAACGCGTACGGTCTCTGGTACGCGGAGATGATGCAGTTCCCGGACAAGTACGACAAGAAGAAGTACCGTTTCAAGGCCTTCGTGGGCAAGGACCGCAGCCTGGGCCGCGACGAATTTTTCGCCGGCCGCCACGTTATGTCCTGCTGCGTCAACGACATCCAGTATGCCGGGATGCTTTGCCGGTGGAACAAGGCGGTGGTGCTGAAGACCGGCGACTGGGTGATACTGGAAGCGAAACTGAGCATGGAGAAGAACCGCGTCTACCGCGCGGTGGGACCCGTGCTGACGGTCACAGGACTGGTGCGGACAAGCGAGCCGGAATATAAAGTGGTGACTCTTGCCGGTACCGGCGTCGACGTCTGAGCACAGGCGGAAGGGCGAGTTCAGCCCTGCATCTTTAAAGCTTTTCTGAGCACTTCCGCATGTTTCTCGGAAAGCAGGGGACAGGCGTCACGCCAGCCGGGACACTGGTCATAAAAAGATTCTTTAAATTCAACGGTACCTTCGGGGCCCGATAGAAGCGATACGGCGTAGGATATCATCACGTCGATCGCTTCTTTTTTTGAGCCTGTAAAGGCCCTGGTGAAACAGACCGTATTCGTATCACTGCGGTATACGGCAATTTTAGTAGTCATCTGGCGGAAACGGATCTCGGGAAACTGCCCAGGCGCTTCGGTCCCGGGACCGTATTCGTAATATCGCCGTGTGAAAAGCGTGCGGACAAGATTTTCGTAATCAGCCGGGCTGCGCTCCATGAAAGCGCCGGATCGGCTGCCTGACTGATCGTCGGAGACCCGGGAGCCGGGCAAATTGTCAAGCTGCCCGAAGATCCAGGCGGAATTGTCATAAACGAACCGTTCGATGGCCGCGCCGGAATAATGCTCCGGCACGAGCACGGTGACGCCGCTTCCGTCAACGCGTATGTTGAGCTTTCCGGCTTTTCTCTTTTTGATGAAACAGTTGACGGTCCTGCCGCCAGATTGCAATAACAGTCTGTACTTTTCCATACGCATTGGCCGCGCCGGAGGCGTGATATGCAAAAATAAAAGCCACTCCTTATGGGGAAGTGACTGTCCGGTGGGTCGATGGCGCGGATCCTGAACACGGACTGGTCCGTACACCGGATCCACGCCACTTAGTGGATTATCAGGGACTTGAACCCCGGACCGATCGGTTATGAGCCGACTGCTCTGACCAACTGAGCTAATAATCCGTACGCGGCGCATTATACTAAAACAGGCGGGACGTTGTCAATACGAAATTGAGCAAAAAATCAGAGAGAGGCTTAGAAAGAAATGAGGACGCTTCGCTAATGATGAAATGATGTCGCTTCGCTAATGATGCCGTCCCTGCGGGACTAATTGAGGAAATAATAAAATCCGCTGTATTAGTGAGCAGCGCGAACGTCATCATTGCCGAAGGCAGCATCATTTGTCCGAAGGACAACATCATTTGCCCGTCAGGGCAAGCATCATGTGCGAAGTACTCATCATTTCCCCGAAGGGCACAAACGGGCAAAAAAAAAGTCGGGATGACAAGATTTGAACTTGCGGCCTCTGCGTCCCGAACGCAGCGCTCTACCAAACTGAGCCACATCCCGTTGCAAGGCAGAATGATACCACCTGAAGGGCGCAAAGTCAAGCCTTTTTTAAGCGCGGTTTCCTGCGGAGGCGCCTCGACTTTCACTTGCGGAAAAAACAGAAATATTGTATGATTGATTCGTATGGACATTGACGATCGTTCCATCGGAATCGCGGAGATACAGATGATTGCCGGCAAACAAAAAAAGCATAAATACGGGCTGAAAAGAAGGGGTTCGGGGCTCGGGGCCGTTATGGCGGTTGCCGCGGCCGTTTTGATGCTTTTCGGGATCATTGCCCCCCGCATGGTCAACGCCGCTTCTTCGGGAGGGTTCGACCCGAAACTTATGCTTAATTTCGAGAACACTTCCGAGACGGAGGGCTTTGTCAACAGCGTGGAGAATTCCGGCGCGGACTTTTTCGGCGAGGAGAGCAGGCTCCAGATAGAGAACGTTTCCGGGTCCATAGCGGGGAACAGATCCCTGAGGATCGCCAACGTTGACCTTCGCAAGGGGGACGTAAATATAGAAGACAGGCAGATGCGGGTGGGTTTCTCCATAAAGATCGGCAGAAATTTCCAGAACGAGTTCAGATTTATGATCTCTACCCAGGATCCCGCCACGTCTACCGAATCCACCGGAGGAACGCTGTTCATCATCAAAAACGATTCCGACGGCAATACTTTTTTATACGGTTCCGACAACACCCGCCTTTTCGAACTGAAAAAGGACACGGTCTACAGGATCTGCGCCGGATTCACCCGTGGCCGCAGCGACTGCTCGGTCACCGTCAACGGCGACGACGAGGGAGTGGGGTTCAAGTTCAGGAGCGCCGTTTACTGCATCACGGGAATTCGTATTTACGTGCCTGACGTTTACGAAAAGGGAGAACCTGAAGAGCCTTCCGGTACGCCGGATCCTGGACCTGCCGCCACGCCGGATACCGACGCAGGCACGGAAGCTGCAGACGGTATCGACGCAAACGGGGCCGCAGGCGGAAGCGGAGCCTCGGGAACGCCCGGCACCGCCCAGGAAGACGGAGCGAATAAAGTTTACGAATCACAGATCACGGACGCCATGACGGTGCTGGTCGACGATATTTTCATAAGCACCAAAGGGCGGGTGTATCCCCAGATATATTCCATCCAGGAGCCAGGGAAACTCCCCGAGATCACCGTGCCCGAAGAGGCGGACGGCTCCAGGGTGCGCGTATACGTCAATACGAAAGAGATCGATATGTCCAAGACCTACGTCACGGATAACACGGTATACATCTCCGCAGAGCAGTTCCTTAAGAGCGTTTCCATAGACTACACCTACGACAAAAACGAGAGGCTGCTCACCATAGCAAACAGCAAGATCCGCGTCTCCGCCAGAGTCCCCGGCGACGAGGTCACCGTCAACGGAGTGCAGATCAAGCTGAAATATCCCGTCAGGACCATCGACGACGTTATAATGATCTCTCCCAATTTCATCAGCGAAGTCTTCAACGCAAAAGTGTGGTGGGATAAAGACGCCGGCATGCTGGTGGTGACTTCCGGAGCCCAGAAGAACGACGGCATCCTGAGGATAGTCGGCGACAGGTTCTATATGAACGGGGAGCCCTATTACGAGATCAGCTTCAACAAATACGACCTGTTCTACCAGCTCTGGGCGGCCTATTCCGGCGACCCTGCGTACCCCTCCGAAGAGTACAGGGAGCCCGCTGCCAGGGCGGCGCTGGCGCAGCTCAGGGACAAGGGCTTCAAGTCCGTCCGCGTCTTCTGTGAAGCCGACGTGCCCGGCCTTATGTACGACGCCGTGACCAAGGGCAAATACTTCGAGACCATGGACCGGATGTTCGACCTGTGCGACGAGTACGGCATCAAAGTGGTAGTGTGCATGGGGCTGATATCCGACAATTACGTTGCCAAACAGAGAATCACCGGATACGGGCTGGTTAATAAAGAAGAGACCACGCTGGACCTGGTTGCCGACGATTCTTCCGAATCCAGGGCGTTGCTGGGACAATATATAAGAGAGTTCGTTGACCGCTACAAGGCAAGGAGCACGGTGCTGATGTACGAGATCGTGAACGAGGGGAACCTCGGCGCGGACGTGGGCAACACCCTCGGGAAAGTGTGTTATTCTCTGGGGCAGCTGGCGGATTTCTACAATTACTGTGCTTCCGTGATCAGGACCGTTGACGGAGAGCGTGTGGTGACCACAGGAGATTCCGCCTTGAGATCGTCCCAGTACCATCTGTTTGCCTCCACGATGGCGGGGATGACCGTTGACGACTGGACCACGGACGACGAAGACCAGAGACTGTACGCGTTGACCTTCCTGAATTACGGCACGGACGTGATAAGCGCCCATACCTACGATCTGGGCTCCAGAAGCTCCGAGGCGTTCTGCCTGAAGGACGGAGAACAGTATTATTACGGCTTCGATATGCTCATGAGCGAGGCAGGGAGGCTGGGCAAGCCTTTCTACAACGGCGAGACCGGCCTGACCGCCGATCCCGACAGCTCCGGATATATTAAAAAGGTGCGGGGCTATCTCGATTCCATTATAGACGCCGGAGTTCAGGTCTCCCACTGGTGGACGTTCCGCCCCGACGGGCAGGATACCGGCAGCGGAACGGTGCTCAGGACCGATTCCGGAGAAGTGCTGGAAGCAGTGGCCGAGGCCAACGCCGCGCTGAAGAGCAAATATATGGTCAACGGCGTGGAGCCTGAACTCACCAACGCTGCGGGCTGGCAGGCGGAGGACGAGATAATCGATCCGGACAAGATAATCAGCGGCGTCCAGCCCATCAAGGAGACCAGCAATTACGACGCGGTCAAATGGACCGTGATAATCGGCGCGATAATGCTCTCGGCCTGCTGCCTGGTGATCGTTTTCTTCAGGCTCAGGATCAGGCGCGGAAATTGAAAGGACTTTTATGACCGAGGAACAGGCATTTACTGTAAAACCGCTGGTGCTGGCATATCTGGGAGACGGAGTGTACGACCTGTATATACGCTCCCGCCTTATAGAGGGAAAGTACAGGGACGCTCACGATCTTCACGTAAAAAAGATTAGGTTTGTCAACGCCGCGGCCCAGGCATATATTATCAGAGAACTGGATGAAAGACTCACCGGCAGGGAGAGGGACGTGACGCGCTACGGCCGCAACGCCCATTCCAACACGGTGCCCAAGAACGCCAACGTAACGGACTACCACGCAGCCACCGGGTTCGAGGCGCTGCTGGGATACCTGAAACTGTCGGAGCAGGAAGAGAGACTGGATCAGATACTTGAACTGTCGTACGAACTGATCGTCAAGAGGGAAAACGATGGATGATTTCGATATAAGAAACGAGGAAGCCGGACGGGACCGTGAGTCCGAAGGCGAGATCATATACGGCCGCAACGCCGTCACAGAGGCCCTTAAAGCGGGCCTCAGCATAAACAAGGTACTGGTATGCCCCGGGGACTCGAACGGCCGTTTAAAGGCCATAGAGGCGCTCTCGCGGGAGCATAAAGTGATAGTGCAGTACAGGAGCGCCAAAGAGCTGGACAATATCATACTGCGCCAGACGGGGGAGCGGAACGTCAACCACCAGGGCGTCTGCGCCTTTATCGCCGCGAAGGATTACTGCGAGCCGGAAGACATCATCCGGGCGGCAAAAGAAAAGGGAGAAGACCCCTTCGTGATCATCCTTGACGGAATACAGGACCCGCACAATCTCGGGGCCGTCATCAGGACGGCGGACGCGGTGGGGGCCCACGGCGTGATCATACCGAAGAGGCGGTCCTGCGCGTTGACCGGAGCGGTGGCGAAGACCTCCGCCGGAGCGCTGGCCCACGTGCCCGTGGCGAGAGTGGCCAATATTGTCCGGACCATCGAATTTCTAAAAGAGCAGGGGCTCTGGGTCGCAGGTACCGATCTCACCGGAGAGACGGAGTTCTTCCGGGCGGATCTCAAGGGTCCTCTGGCGCTGGTCATAGGCAGCGAAGGCTACGGTATGGCAGAGCTTACCAGAAAGAACTGCGACTACGTGCTGACGATACCTATGAAGGGGCAGGTCACGTCCCTGAACGCATCCGTTGCCGCGGGCGTGGTAATGTACGAGATATTCCGCCAGCGTTCCGGATCCGGAAAATAAGCTGCGCTTTCTGATAATTTGGAGATACTATGTCGATCGACGATTTTGCCGGTGTTTTAAATAAAGAACAGTTCGAGGCGGTCACTTACGGCGACGGCCCTTTGCTGGTGCTTGCGGGCGCGGGCAGCGGCAAGACCCGCGTGCTCACATACAGGTACGCGTACCTGGTGGACGTGAAGAACGTGAGGCCGTACAACATCCTTGCCATCACTTTCACCAATAAAGCGGCTATGGAAATGAAGACCAGGATATCAGATCTGCTGGGCTCCCAGGTGGAGACCGCCTGGATAGGCACCTTCCACGCCTGCTGCGGCCGCATATTGCGGAGGCACGCGGAAGTGCTGGGCTACGACGCTCACTTTACCATCTACGCCGAAGCCGAGTCGCTGGAAACGGTCAAATCCGCCATAAAAGCGCTGGACCTGGACGAAAAACGTTATCCGCCGCGTCTTTTAAGGTCCATCATAGGTCAATACAAGAACCGCATGATCTCGCCGGACGAGGCGATGGCTGAGGCCGATTCCTTCCTTGCCAGAGAATACGTCAACATCTACCGCAAATACCAGTCGATCCTCCATTCTTCCAACTGTATGGACTTCGACGATATGATACTTAACGTCATCAAACTTTGGGAAGAAAATCCCGAGATACTGGATTACTACCGGGAACTGTTCAGGTACGTGCTGGTGGACGAGTATCAGGACACCAACAGGGCCCAGCACCGGCTGGTATACTTGTTGACCGGGGAAGACGGAAATCTGTGCGTGGTGGGAGACGACGACCAGAGCATATACAGTTTCCGGGGCGCGGAAGTTGACAACATCCTGGAATTCGAGGCCACCCACCGGGGCACCAGGACCGTAAAGCTGGAGCAGAACTACCGGTCCACCGAGAACATCCTGAACGTTGCCAACGACATCATCAAACTGAATCCCAGGCGCACGGGCAAGAGGCTCTGGACGAGAGCAGGGAAAGGCGACAGGCCGGTGTGTTATTCCGCCGGCGACAACAACGAGGAGGCCGATTTCATCTGCTCCGAGATCGCCAGGGGAGTGGCGGAGGGGACGATGTCCTACTCGGATTTCGCGGTGCTCTACCGCGTCAACGCCGTTTCCACCGCCATCGAGCGGGTGCTCACCAGAATGCGCATCCCTTACCGGATATACGGGGGTATGAAATTTTACGACCGCAAGGAGATAAAAGACCTGGTGGCCTATCTGCGGATACTGGCGAACCCTCACGACGAGGCCTCTTTACGGCGCATCATCAACGTGCCTAAAAGGGGCATAGGCGATACAACCGTGGACAGGATCTCACAGGTGGCTTCCGATTCGGGAAGGCCGATGCTGGAAGTGATCCGGGACGTGGATAATTGCCCTTCGCTGTTCAGGGCGGCGGAAAAGCTCAAGTCGTTCGCAGGCCTGATCGACGGGCTGGCGGGGAGCCTGGCGGATTCGGAGACGCTTACCGGGTTCGTGGAAGAAGTGATCGACAAGACCGGCCTTGCCCGTGAATACGAGGACGACCACACTCCGGAATCGGATGCCAAAGTAGAGAATATCAAGGAGTTCCTGTCCGTGACCAAGACCTTCGAGGACGGGCTGGACGAGGCCTACGAATCGGCGGGGGCTGTGTTCAGCGAGTTCCTGGAGACGGTGTCGCTGAATTCGGATCTGGAGACAGCGGTGGACGAAGGCGGAGACGGTTCCAAGGTGACACTGTCCACCATACACAGCGCCAAGGGCCTGGAATTCCCGGTGGTGTTCGTTGCCGGACTGGAAGAAGGCGTGTTCCCGTCGTTCCAGTCTATCGACGATTCGAAGCAGCTGGACGAAGAGCGCAGGCTAATGTACGTTGCCGTGACCAGGGCGATGAAGAAGCTGTATCTGACCTCGAGCGAGTACCGCATGATCTACGGCAAGACTCAGAGCTATCTGAAGTCCAGGTTCCTGAGAGACATTCCGGAAGGGGATCTGGAACGCAAAGGCAAAGGCCGCTCGTCAGGAAGCGGGCGCGGGGCGAGATATTCGTTCGATCTCGAGGGAGACCGTTCGTCGAGATCCTCTTTCGATTTCGAGGCAAGCCGTTCGTCGAGGTCCTCTTTCGATTTTGATTTCGATTACGATGACGCGTACGACCGGCAGAGAGCGAAACGGAAAAGCGAAGGCTCCGCAGACAGGCCTTCCTTCGGAAGATCGTACACCGATATATTGTCCGGGCTCAAAGGTCCCCGTACCTCAGGCACGTCCGGTACCTCGCCCACGGCGGCGGCAAACGCGGCGGGCAAGACGTATCTTAAAAGCGTTGCCGAAGGAGAGCGTGTCAAGCACAAAAAGTTCGGGGAAGGCACCGTCTCCTCCGTGCAGGAATCCGGCAACGGCACCATAGTGGAGATCGTTTTCGACGGCTGCGGAATGAAACGGCTGGTGCTGGAATATGCCAAACTGGAGGCGCCGTACTGAGAAGATCCGGGAGGAAAAACGCATAATTACGATTGAATGCGAAAAACAGCTGAAAACGGAGATAAAGAGAGATATTTTAAAATTTCGGCAAAAAGCTAAACTTGAACGAAAGCAGAAAAATTGGTATATTACGCACAGTTGTTAGCACTCGAAGGTATTGAGTGCTAACGGCCGGATAAAGGTAATAAATACACTACATAAACAGGAGGGAAAAACAATGACTATCAAACCTTTAGGTGATAAGGTCGCCATCAAGATGCTGGAAACGGAAGAGACCACCAAGAGCGGTATCATCCTTCCCGGTTCAGCAAAAGAGAAGCCCCAGCTGGCCGAAGTCGTGGCAGTAGGCCCCGGCGCGCTGGTGGACGGAAAGAGGATCCCCATGGACGTTAAGGTGGGGGACAAGGTCCTTATGAGCAAATATGCCGGATCCGAGTACAAGGTCGACGGCGTCGAATATACGATCCTTAAGCAGAGCGATATCCTCGCCATCGTGGAATAAAATTGAGGTGAATCATCATGGCAAAAGAAATCAAATTCAGTGAAGAATCCAGAAAAGCGCTCGTTGCCGGCGTCGACCAGCTGGCCGATACCGTTAAGATCACGCTGGGACCCAAGGGAAGAAACGTTGTCCTCGATAAGAAGTACGGCGCTCCCATGATCACCAACGACGGCGTCACCATCGCGAAAGAGATAGAGTTCGAAGACCGCTTTATGAACATGGGCGCTCAGCTCGTTAAAGAAGTTGCCACCAAGACCAACGACGTGGCAGGCGACGGCACCACCACCGCGACGCTGCTGGCTCAGGCCATCATCCGCGAAGGGCTGAAGAACATTGCCGCAGGCGCGAACCCCATGATCCTTAAGAAGGGCATCGCCAAGGCAGTGGAAGCTACCGTCGAAAGCATCCGCGAAGACAGCGTGAAGGTCCGCGGCAGAGAAGACATCGCCAGAGTCGCAGCCGTTTCCGCCAACGACGAATCCGTAGGCGAGATGGTTGCCAGCGCTATGGAGAAGGTCACCAACGACGGAGTCATCACCGTCGAAGAGTCCAAGACTATGGGCACCAACCTCGAGGTAGTCGAAGGTATGCAGTTCGACCGCGGCTACGTTTCCGCTTATATGGCCACCGATACCGATAAGATGGAAGCCGTTCTGGACGATCCCTACATCCTGATCACCGACAAGAAGATCTCCAACATCCAGGAAGTACTGCCCGTGCTCGAGCAGATCCTCCAGCAGGGCAAAAAGCTCCTGATCATCGCCGAGGACGTGGAAGGCGAAGCGCTTGCCACCCTCGTGGTGAACAAGCTCCGCGGCAATTTCACCTGCGTCGCCGTCAAGGCTCCCGGCTTCGGTGACAGAAGGAAAGAGATGCTCCGCGACATCGCCATCCTCACCGGCGGCGAAGTCATCACCGAAGAGCTTGGCCTGGATCTTAAAGAGACCCAGATCGCTCAGCTGGGCCGCGCAAGGCAGGTCAAGGTCGCCAAAGAGAACACCATCATCGTGGACGGCGCCGGCGACAAGGACGAGATCGCCAAGAGGATCCAGGTCATCCGCAACCAGATCGCCGAGACCACTTCCGATTTCGACCGCGAAAAACTTCAGGAGCGCCTGGCCAAACTGGCCGGCGGCGTGGCCGTCATCCAGGTGGGCGCAGCCAGCGAAGTCGAGATGAAAGAGAAGAAGCTCCGCATGGAAGACGCCCTGGCCGCTACCAAGGCAGCCGTGGAGGAAGGCATCGTGGCAGGCGGCGGAACGGCTTACATCAACGCCATTCCGAAGGTAGCCAAGCTGCTTAAGACCACTTCCGGCGACGAGAAGACCGGCGTGCAGATCGTGCTGAAGGCGCTGGAAGAGCCCGTCTACCAGATCGCAGTCAACGCAGGCCTCGAAGGCGCCGTTATCGTGGACAAGGTCATGAACGCGAAGCCCGGTTTCGGTTACGACGTTCTCGCCGAGAAGCTGGTGGATATGATCTCCGTCGGTATCGTCGACCCCGCAAAGGTCACCAGAAGCGCTCTCCAGAACGCTGCTTCCGTGGCGGCAACGCTGCTTACCACCGAGGCCGTGGTGGCCGATATCCCCGAGCCCGAGCCAGCGGCTCCCGCAGGCGGCGGAATGGGCGGTATGTACTGATAAGTTCCGGTACAGGCACTGCCGCAGGTACCGTTGAGTAACGTTAAGTACGCCTGAAATATTACGAAATAAGCGCTCCGGGCCGTCTGAAAAGGCGGCCCGGAGAGTTTTACGGAAGCGCTAAAAAAGTTATTGACACGGGTTTTCCGTTGTGGTACTATACGCTTCGCAGCGCGGGTGTAGTTCAATGGCAGAACATCAGCCTTCCAAGCTGATTGTGAGGGTTCGATTCCCTTCACCCGCTCTTTTTTGTACCCGTAGCTCAGTTGGATAGAGCAACGGCCTTCTAAGCCGTCGGTCGAGGGTTCGAGTCCCCCCGGGCACGCTGAAAATCTCCGTTGCAGCATACGGGGATTTTTTATTTTACAAGCTTTTTTATCGCCGCGCCCCTGGCGGCGGGAGGTTCGGACAGTGATCGACAGCACCCTTTGCTATATCGAAAAAGACGGCCAATATCTTATGCTCCACCGCACTAAAAAGGAGCGGGACGTCAACGCCGGTAAATGGATCGGCGTGGGCGGCAAGTTCGAAGAAGGGGAGAGCCCGGCGGATTGCCTGAAACGGGAAATCTTCGAAGAGACGGGGCTGGTATTGACGTCGTACCGGCTGAGAGGGATATTGACCTTCGTGTCGGACGTAGCGGAAACGGAACATATGTATCTTTTCACTGCGGACGGATTCACCGGAGAGCTTAACGAAAACTGCCCCGAGGGAGTCCTGAAGTGGGTGCCGAAGGCCGAGATATCCGGGCTGAACCTGTGGGAAGGCGACAGGATCTTCCTCAAGATGCTTTACGAGGACGAGCCTTTTTTCCTGATGAAACTCGAATATAAAGGCGACAGCCTTACAGGATATACCGTTGAAAACTGAATCGCTCTATGGTAAAATTTTACCTGTTGTGGGAGGGCTTTAAAGGATGATCTCGGAACCGGGCAGGGAACAGCATAAAAACAGTAAAAACAGAGCGAGGGCTTTGGCTGTTTTGCTGGCGTTGACGGCGATCGCCGGAGCGTTTGCGACCGGGTGCGGCCGCGCCCGACCGGGCGGTCATACGGCATTGCCGGAAGAGACGGAATATCCGGTCGAAACTCTTGTGCCGGAACCTACCGAAGATCCCGGTGAGACCGCCGCGGCGACAACGTACGTTACGAAAGGCCCGGAGCTTCCGGTGACTCCATTGCCGGACACGCCCCGAGATCCCCTGAACCCGGCGAATTATCCGCTGAGTCCCAACCTGGATGCAAAGCTCAAGGAGCTGCTGGACGCATACGGATATTCCATCGAGGGCATTTTCAACGCCATAGAAAAACCCAAGAGAGGCTATCCGCATTTTTATTATGATAACGACGACAGACTCGACACGCTCCCAGGTTATATGGAGCTTGCGGAGTATATACTTAACGAAGGGCACGGCGTCTGCTACCATTATGCGGCGCTGACCTGCTACCTTTTAAGAGCGGCGGGGTACAACGCCTGCGTGATCTACGGCTACAGGACCGCGGACTCGGCGCTTCATTACTGGACGATGGTGGAGACCGAAAAGGGCTGGTACCATTTCGACCCGCTGCACCACCAGATGCTCTTCACAGACGAACAGAAATCCAGCCCTTACTACACCGGCGGCAACGACCTGGTGTGGCAGCAGGGCGTGTGGCCCCAGACGCCGAAAGAGTTTTATTAAAGGCGTCGCTCATACAAGATCCGGAGGAACGTTATGCGGCTACTCAAAATGCACGGTATCGGAAACGATTACGTATACGCTGACTGCATGGACAGGCGTGCGCTCTCGGAGATCGAAGACGCGGCTGAACTGGCCGTGAGGATCTCCGACAGGCATTTCGGCGTGGGAGGCGACGGGCTCATAATGATCTGCCCTTCGGACAATGCCGACTGCTTTATGCGCATGTACAACAACGACGGCTCCGAAGGGAGCATGTGCGGCAACGGCATCCGCTGCGTTGCCAAATATATGTACGACAACGGCTACGTTAAAGGCGATTCGGTGAGCATCGAAACGCTGTCGGGAATAAAGCAGATCAGGCCCGTCATTGACGGAGAGAGCGGCGTGTGCACCGGCGCCACCGTGGATATGGGCAGGGCGGAGATAGAAGAGAAAAAAGTGAGATTGCCCGACGGCACTGTGCTGGATACGGTGTGCGTCGACGTGGGGAACCCCCATTGCATCATATTCGTCGACGACGCGGAGAACACCGACCCGTCGGAAAAAGGCCCCGGTATCGAGAAGGACCCACTTTTCCCCAACCGCACCAACGTGGAATTCGTCACGGTGACGGGCAGGGACCGCATCAGGATGAGAGTCTGGGAAAGAGGCACCGGCATCACCATGGCCTGCGGCACGGGAGCCACGGCTACGGGCGCGGCGGCAATGCATCTGGGCCTCTGCGGAGACGAAGTAACCGTTGTCCTCGACGGGGGAGAACTGGTCATCCGGCGCGACCCGGTCAGCGGCCATATGTTCATGACGGGCCCGGCTTCATACGTGTTCGACATAGAAAATTACGATCTGTCCGGCAATTTCCCCAACGGAAGCGCCGGATCAATGAAGGGAAAAAGAGTTTTCAAAAGGCAGGTACGGAAAAATGGCAAGGATCAATGAAAACTATTTGAAGCTCCCCGGCAGCTACCTCTTCAGCGAAGTGGGCAAGCGCCGCAGGATATACGTGGAGACCCATCCGGAGGCGGAAGTGATCTCTCTGGGCATCGGAGACGTGACGCTGCCTCTCACCCAGAGCGCCATCGAAGCGCTCCATAAAGGCGTTGACGAGATGGGCAGGGCGGAGACGTTCCGGGGCTACGGTCCCGAGCAGGGTTACGCCTTCTTAAGAGAAGCCATCGCCTCGGTGGATTACGCCATAAGGGACGTGCAGATCGCCCCTGACGAGATATTCATCAGCGACGGGTCCAAGAGCGACACCGGAAACATAGGAGATATTTTCGGCATAGATAACAAAGTTGCCGTGTGCGACCCCGTATATCCCGTGTACGTTGACACAAACGCCATGGCGGGACGGGCGGGAGATTACGATCCTGCCACGGGCAAATGGGACGGCCTCATCTACGTCCCCGGCACCGCGGACAACGGCTTTGTCCCGGACGTTCCGGACCTCACCGGCGACGACGCTCCGGACCTCATATACCTCTGTTTCCCCAACAACCCCACCGGCACCGTGGCAACTAAAAAGCAGCTAAAGTCCTGGGTGGATTACGCCCTGGAGAACGATGCGGTGATACTGTTCGACGCCGCATACGAAGCGTACATCACGGATCCTGAGATACCTCACAGCATATACGAGATCCCGGACGCGAAGCGCTGCGCCATAGAATTCAGAAGCTTCTCCAAGAACGCCGGCTTTACGGGACTCAGGTGCAGCTACACGGTCATCCCCAAAGAGCTGAAGGTCGGAGGCGTGTCTCTCAACGCCCTGTGGAACCGCAGGCATTCCACCAAGTTCAACGGCACCCCTTATATAGTGCAGCTCTGCGCCGCCAGCGTATACACGCCCGAGGGACAGTCCCAGACCAAAGGGCTGGTGGATCATTATCTCGAGAATGCCGGGATCATCAGGCGCGGCCTCGTGGGCGCCGGATACAGCGTGTGGGGCGGCGTCGATTCTCCTTACGTCTGGCTTAAGACCAAAGACGGGATGACGTCCTGGGAATTTTTCGATTATTTCCTCAATGAACTCAATATAGTAGGCACTCCGGGAAGCGGCTTCGGGCCCTCCGGTGAAGGATATTTCAGGCTGACCGGTTTCGGCAGCAGAGAGAACACGCTGAAAGCAGTGGAACGCATCAGGAAAGGAAGTTTGTTATGAGCGCTGAAAGAAGAGTTGGAACGGTTTCGAGAGGCATAAGGCTGCCTATCATTCGCCAGGGGGACGATCTGGTAAAGATAGTGTCCGAGAGCGTGCTGGCCGCGGCGGAGAGCGACGGATTCGAGCTCAGGGACAGAGACGTAATCGCCGTCACCGAATCCATCGTTGCCAGGAGCCAGGGCAACTACGCCACCGTGGAGGACATCGCGGCGGACGTGAGAGCGAAGTTCGGCGGAGGGACCGTAGGCGTCATCAGCCCGATATTGTCCCGCAACAGATTCGCCATCTGCCTGCGAGGCATCGCTATGGGCGCCTCCAAGATCGTGCTCATGCTGAATTATCCTTCCGACGAAGTGGGCAACGAGCTGGTCAGCCTCGACAAGATCGACGCGGCGGGCGTGAACCCGTACTCAGACGTGCTCACTCTCGAGAAATACAGGGAGCTGTTCGGCGTCAACAAACATGAATTCACCGGCGTGGATTACGTGGAATATTACGGCAACCTCATCAAAGAGGCAGGGGCCGAGGTGGAGATCATCTTCGCCAACCAGGCCAAGACCATATTGAACTACACGGACTGCGTGCTCACCTGCGACATCCATACAAGGGAACGCACCAAGCGGATCCTCAAGGCCGCGGGCGGCAGGATAGTGCTTGGCCTGGACGACATTCTTAACGCCCCTGTGAACGGAAGCGGATACAACGAGAAATACGGCCTGCTGGGCTCCAACAAATCCACCGAGAACAAGATCAAGCTGTTCCCCAAGGACGGCCAGGGGCTGGTGGAAGACATCCAGAAGTTCATACTGGACGCCACCGGAAAGCACGTGGAAGTAATGATCTACGGCGACGGCGCCTTTAAAGATCCCAAGGGCAAGATCTGGGAACTGGCCGATCCGGTGGTCTCTCCCTTCTACACCGCAGGCCTGGAAGGCACCCCCAACGAGCTCAAGTTGAAATACCTGGCGGACAACGATTTCAAGAACCTTTCCGGCCAGGCGCTGCGCGACGCCATCTCCGACAGCATCCGCAATAAAGGCGGGAACCTGGTGGGCAACATGGCTTCCCAGGGCACCACGCCCAGGCGGCTTACCGACCTCATAGGTTCTCTCTGCGACCTCACCTCCGGTTCCGGCGATAAAGGCACTCCTGTGGTTCTGGTCCAGGGATATTTCGACAACTACACCAACTGATCATATAAGAAACGGAGCGATCATTATGAGCGATATCAGACCCGAGAGCATGGAAAGAATCACCAACGAGAAGCTGGCGAAGGCGTTCATCGAAGAGCAGATCGCCGCTTTAAAGGCCCAGATAGGCGACGGAAAAGTGCTGCTGGCATTGTCCGGAGGAGTCGACTCTTCCGTGGTGGCGGCACTCCTCATCAAGGCCATCGGCAAAAATCTGGTCTGCGTACACGTAAACCACGGACTCCTCAGAAAAGGGGAGCCGGAGCAGGTCATAAAAGTGTTCAGGGAAGAAATGGACGCCAACCTCATATACGTTGACGCGGTAGACCGCTTCCTGGACAAGCTGGCCGGCGTCCACGATCCGGAGCAGAAGCGCAAGATCATAGGAAAAGAATTCATCGACGTGTTCGCCGAGGAAGCGGCCAAGCTGGAAGGGATCCATTTCCTGGGCCAGGGCACCATATATCCCGACATTCTGGAGAGCAAGGGCGTGAAGGCGCACCACAACGTAGGCGGCCTTCCTCCGGAGCTGGATTTCGAACTGGTGGAGCCCGTCAAATTCCTGTATAAAGACGAGGTCAGAGTGGTGGGCAAGGCGCTGGGCCTTCCGGACAATATGGTATACCGCCAGCCTTTCCCGGGCCCCGGACTTGGCGTGCGCTGCGTAGGCGCCATCACCAGGGACCGCCTGGAATCCCTCAGGGAGGCGGACGCCATCGTCAGGGAAGAGATCGAGAAGCTTCCCGAGAGGCCCTGGCAGTATTTCTGCGCCATACCCGATTTCCAGTCTACGGGAATCAAGGACGGAAAGCGCTATATGGGCTGGGCAGTGGTGATCCGCGCCGTCAATACCGTTGACGCCGTCACCGCCACCGTGCCCGAGATACCCTTCGCCACCCTCGCCGCGATCAGGGACAGGATCATTGCCACCGTCCCCGGCGTCAACCGCGTGATGTGGGACATTTCGGAAAAACCGGTATCCACCATAGAATTTGAGTGACAAACGGCCGCTTTGTGTGATATACTGTCATTATTAAAGCGATTCACATAGTTTTACCGCAAAAGGGAGGTATTTTCGTATGCCGGCGAATAAAAAATCCAGGATAATCAGAATGGCCGTATGCTTCGGTATCATGCTGATACTGATCCCCGTCTGCTACGCCACCGGCCTGTTCAGATGGACCGGTTTCGGACAGCTCAGATTCAACCTTACGGTTTTCCTGAAACTGATAATAATGGCCGCGGGAGTGATCTGCGTCGAGACGCTGGCGGTGTTCGTGCTTGAACTCATCAAGCCCCAGAACCACCGGGTCAGGACCGTGCTTTCCATCATCTGCAGCGTGCTCAAATACGTTGCCGCCATCGTGATCATCTGCTGGGGTCTTTCCATTATAGGCGTCAACGTTTCCACCATCGTTGCCAGCGTCGGGATCGTCGCCCTGGTCGTAGGCTTCTCCGCAGAGAGCCTCATCGCCGACATGGTGACCGGTGCCTTTATGGTCTTCGAGAATCAGTACAACGTAGGCGATATCGTTGAAGTCGGAGGATTCCGCGGCACCGTCAGCAACATCGGACTGCGAACCACCTGCATCACCGATCCCGGCGGAAACGTGAAGATCGTCAACAACTCCGCCATGAAGAACATCCTGAACAGATCCGACAAACCTTCCAGAGCCGCTTCGGAGATCGCCGTTCCCTACGGTACCGACTTCGAGAGGCTGGAGAGCCAGATACCGGACCTGCTGGAATCCATCTACGAAGCTCATCCCGATATGATGAAAAAGACTCCCGTGTATCTGGGCATCAACCAGCTGGCGGACAGCGGCGTAGTGATGAAATTCATCGTGGAAGTGGACGAGGCCAACATCTTCTCCGGCGCCAGGGTGCTGAATCACGACCTGCTGCTGGGCTTCAAGAAGCTGGGAGTGGAGTGTCCTTTCCCTCAGGTGGACGTGCACAACATCCCCGTAAAATAAGAGCCCGTACCGAACGTATATTCACTGGAGAACGTCAATGCGCAAACAGACCTTCGATGAATATGAAATGCCGGATATGAATTCCGACTACTATATGCCCAGGGAGGAGAACGCTCCCTCGGACGCTCCGCTTCTGTCTGAAGAGGCCCGGCCGTCGGAGACCGATATCACTTCATATTCAGACGAGTTCAACGAAAACGTTGACCATAACGACGCCGAGACCGCGAAGAAGCACCTCAAGGTGAAAGATTTCTTCCTGAAGCCCGTTGCCGCCGCCATAATCGGCGTGGGCGCCGTGTTCGCGTCCTTCGACCTGGATCCTCTGGGGCTGGACATATTTGCCGGCGGTTCGCTGCTCAACGGTTTTCCGACGCTGGGAAATCTTGACCCCGACTGGGCCGGCGATTACGCCTGGAACGATCTCGGGCTTCCCGAACTGTACGTACGGTACACCGATAAGGACGGCAACGGTCATTATCTCGTCCGGGGCGAAGTCTGGGACGACACTGGACTTGGCCCCGAAGAGGGGATATCCTACGACCGGGACACCAATACGCTGACGATGGAAAACTTCACCGGTTCCGTGCTGGATATGAACCTGATGGGCAACGGCTTCACCATCCGCCTGATCGGTGACAACTACCTGGACGGAATCACGATCTGGGGCGCCATGTACGCGGGCAGCCTGAAATTCGTGGGCGACGGAAAACTCACCATCGTCGAAGGCTCCGAACACGGCATAACCATGAACGCGGAAATGTCCCAGACCTGCCTTATGGTGGACAGGGGAGTGACTCTCGATATCTACGGAGCCTACGGGGCCATCGACATCGAATCCACCACCATGGAAAAGGGCATCTATCTGCTGGACGATTCCAGGCTTGAAGGCGGCACCGTGTACACGTCTTCATGGGAAGAGCCGGACGGAGAGATGCAGAAGATGTATTTCCATACGGTCATGGCCGAAGACGAGAGCCCTGCCACCCATATCATTATCAATCCGTAAACGAAACAAACCATAAAACTACAAAAACACAGAACGACAAGGAGAAACGTTATGAAAAAAATCATTTCAATGATCACGGCCGTAATAATGGTCCTGTCCCTTATCGGCACGGCGTTCGTTTTCGCCGAAGAGGCGGCGGAAGATCCCACGACCGTCAGAGTGACCAACTATGAAGAAAACAGCATCAGCCCCTCCGTGTGGCTCAACACGTTCAACTCGGACGACGAGTGCGTGGGTACGGACTACGTGATCTTCAACACCGCGGCCGATCTTAAAGGTATCGGTTTACCCGTTGTCTACGCCGGCAAACCCGAGAACGATCAGGACGCTTCAGTTCGCTTCGAACTGTTCGCCTGGGACACCGACGCGGCCAAGACCCTTCAGGGCACCGCGCTCCTGAACGAAGAGGTCCATTTCACCGGAGATACGCAGAATGTCGAATTCAAGTTCGAATCTCCGCTGGCCAAGGGGCAGTACCTTTTCAGAGCCTCCCAGACCACCGGTAAAGAGGGCAACTACGAATCCGTTTCCCATTACAGCGTGCTTCCTCAGGGCGACTTCAAATATTCTCCCACCGTGATGGAATACGACACGAAGGGCGCCTTCGCTTTCTTCGTTGACTTCCAGGTCACCGACGGCGTGACGAACTATTTCGTGGGCCTTCAGGGCAGCGCCACCGATATCGAGATCCAGAAAGAAAAGACCCTCATTGCCCGCAATGGAGACACTCCTCACGAGATCATCGAATTCGGTATCGTAACTCCCGAGATCCCTGCCGAGCAGGTGCTCTACAGCATCAACCTTTCCAACTCTCCTACGTGGAACAACACCAACGGCGACTCCGACGTGGAAGTCTCCGTTTACAAGTGGACCGGCGATTACGACGAATCCGTCGTAGGCCAGGAAGTGTTCAACTGCGAAGTGCTCGACCACGCCGACAACTCCAACCTCGTGATCAAGTTCGACGGTTCCTCCCTCAGGTACGGCAGAAGATACCTGATCGTCATCTACCAGTCCAACTCCGGCAAAGTCGGTTACTGGCAGGGCGTCGACGACAGGCCTGAAGGCTGGGAATTCTACGAGAACGGCGTGGAAGTCGACTACAACCCCGCTATGAAGTGCACCTACGCCATAGTCGGAGACCTTGGCCCCGAGCCCACTGAAGCGCCTACCGCCGAGCCCACCGAAGTGCCTCCCACGGAAGTTCCCACCGAGGTGCCCGTGACCGAAGCTCCAACCGACGCTCCCGCCACCGATAAGCCCGCCGAGACCGAGAAGGCCGGCGAAGCCACCGACAAACCCGCGGCCACCGAGGGCCAGGGCGGAAATTCCGGCGACAAGACTCAGGAAGAGAAGAAGAACATCGTTCCCGTCATCGTGATCATCGCCTGCGCCGTGGTGGTGCTGGCATGCGTTGCCGTGATCCTGCTCACCAAAAAGAAGAAAAAATAAGCTCCTGACGCGGGGCGGAAATTGACCGGCAATTCGCCGGAAAAAGCAGGAAAATAATTTTACGTAAGTATGCGGGAAGGTTGACACGGCCTTCCCGCTTATGCTAAAATTCAAAAGGCGGCAGACAGTGCCGCACATCTTTTGCGACTGACGGATAAGTGGAGCACCACACGGAACAAAGGATGTTTTTTGCCGACCGTCTGGGCGCGTTTATTTCCGGAAAAGGGATAAGTGCGTCCGTTTGTTTTTTACAGGAGGATCTGATGAAAAAAGTCGGAATCGTTATGGGCAGCGACAGCGATCTGCCCGTGGTTAAAAAGGCCGCCGCGACTTTAAGATCTTTTGACATTCCTTTTGAAACACACGTATATTCGGCACACAGGACGCCTGAAGAGGCGAGAGATTTCGCGCTGTCCGCCAGAGAGAAGGGGTTCGGCGTGATCATCGCCTTTGCCGGCATGGCCGCGCACCTGGCGGGAGCCATCGCAGCGAACACCACGCTGCCGGTGATAGGAGTGCCCTGCAAAGGAGGGGCCATGGACGGGCTTGACGCCCTGCTTTCCACCGTGGAGATGCCTTCCGGCATACCTGTCGCCACAGTGGCCATCGGGGGAGGAAGCAACGCCGCCCTGCTTGCCGCCCAGATCCTCGCCATAGAGGATGCGGAACTTGCCGGAAAACTCCGGAAGAAGAGAGAAGAGGACAGAAAGACCGTACTTGAGAAAGACGCGGGAATAGAGGCACGACTGGAGGACTGAGACCCTGCGGAAGTGCCTCTTGTTTTTTGTCCCGGAGGCCCTGAAACCGCAGGAAGAGGTCCGGTTACACAAGGAAACAGCTATTAGTTATATATTATTCATTCATGATCGGGGGAAACAAAAATGGAAAAGAAACTGGTTTATTCAGGAAAGACGAAAGACGTATTCGCGCTGGACAACGGCAATTATCTGCTTAAGTTCAAGGACGACTGCACCGGCAAGGACGGCGTGTTCGATCCCGGAGAGAACTCCATCGGACTCACCATCGAAGGCGTGGGCGACGTGAACCTCAGGATGTCCATATACTTCTTCGAAAAACTGATCCAGGCCGGCGTGGTCACCCATTACGTCAGCGCGGATCTTAAAAATACAACGATGGAAGTCCTTCCCGCCAAAGTGTTCGGAAAAGGGCTGGAAGTCATCTGCCGCTTAAGAGCCGTAGGAAGCTTTTACAGAAGGTACAGCGAATACGTGGAAGAAGGAGCCAAACTGGACTCCTACGTCGAGATGACCTTCAAGAACGACGCCAAGGGCGATCCCCTGGTGACCAAAGACGGCCTCATCGAACTGGGCATCATGAGCGCAAAACAGTACGACGACATCAAGGAGATGACCAAGAAAGTCACCGCCGTGGTGGCCGAAGAAATGGAAAAGAGAGGCCTGGAGCTCTACGATATCAAATTCGAATTCGGGTACGACGCCGAGGGCAACGTGATGCTCATCGACGAGATCGCTTCGGGCAATATGAGAGTCTACAAAGACGGACAGTACATCCAGCCCATGACCCTTTCTGAACTGTTTTTCGCTTGATCCCGGAGGCTTGAAATGGGCGGATTTTTCGGCGCGGTAAGCAAAAGAGACTGCATCGCGGACGTTTTTTTCGGAACGGACTACCATTCCCATCTGGGGACACGCCGGGGCGGCATGGCCTCGTATAAAGAAGGCGAGGGGCTCCAGAGAGCCATCCACAACATAAACAATTCTCCTTTCAGGACGAAGTTCGAGCACATATTCGACGAGATGCAGGGCACCGCGGCCATCGGCTGCATCAGCGATTCGGACCCTCAGCCCCTGCTGATCAGGTCCAGGCTCGGCACCTACGCAATATGCATGGTAGGCATCATCAACAACAGCGAAGAGCTGCTGGAGAAGTGCTTCAACGAATACGGAGAGCATTTCGACGCCATATCCGGCGGCGGGATCAACTCCGTTGAACTGTGCGCGGCGCTGATCAACCAGAAGGACAACTTCAGGGACGGTATCAGATTCGCCCAGGAACTGATAAGCGGCACCGCATCCATCGTGATCCTGAAAGACGACGGCAAGATAATTGCCGCCCGCGACAGGCTGGGAAGACTGCCCGTGATAATCGGCAAGGACGCCGACGGTCATTGCCTGACCTTCGAATCCTTCGCCTGCCTCAAGCTGGGCTACGAGATCGTAAAGGAACTGGGTCCGGGAGAGATAGTGGAATTGTCCGCGGAAAGCGTCGAGACGCTTTCGGAGCCCGGGGACAAGATGCGCATATGCGCCTTCCTGTGGTCCTATTACGGCTATCCCACCTCCAACTACGAAGGTGTCAACGTGGAGACGATGCGCTACAAGAACGGCAGGATAATGGCCGATCACGACGCGGAAGAGGGCAAGGCCCGTGATATCGACTACGTCAGCGGCGTGCCGGATTCGGGAACGCCCCACGCCATCGGATACGCCAACGAGAGCCGGGTGCCCTTTGCAAGGCCCTTCATCAAATACACGCCCACCTGGCCCAGAAGCTTCATGCCCCCGAACCAGGTCGAACGGGATAAGGTGGCCAAGATGAAACAGATCCCCGTGCACGAACTGATACAGGGGAAAAAACTGCTGTTCGTCGACGACTCCATCGTCCGCGGCACCCAGCTTAAAGAGACGGTAGAATTCCTTTACGAGAACGGCGCTAAAGAAGTGCATATGCGCTCCGCCTGTCCTCCTATCATGTTCGGCTGCAAATATCTTAACTTCTCCCGCTCCACCAGCGACATGGAGCTCATCGCCAGACGGGTGATTATGGAACTGGAAGGGGAGGAAGGCTTCAAACACATCGAAGAATACAGCGACGGCAGCACCGAGCGCGGCAAGAAGCTCAGAAAAGCCATCAGCGACAAATTCAATTTCGCGTCCCTGGAGTTCCAGTCCCTGGAAGGGATCGTAAGTTCCATCGGCATCGACGAGTGCAAGCTCTGTACGTACTGCTGGAACGGCCGTGAATGAGCCTGGAATGCCCTCAGAGGCGTTTCAAGGCACCGGTCAATATGGAGGTACCTGTATGAACAAACAATCGAGATCTGACAGCTACGCAAGCGCAGGCGTTGACATCACCGCCGGGTACAGGAGCGTGGAACTTATGAAGGAGCATATCAGCCGGACCATAACTCCCGGCGTGTGCTCCGACGTGGGAGGCTTCGGAGGCCTTTTCCAGCCAGACATCTCCGGTATGAAGACGCCGGTGCTGGTCAGCGGTACCGACGGAGTGGGAACTAAGCTAAAGCTGGCTTTCGTTTCGGGCAAACACGACACCGTAGGCATCGACTGCGTGGCCATGTGCGTCAACGACGTCATCTGCTGCGGCGCCAGGCCCCTCTTCTTCCTCGACTACATCGCCTGCGGCAAGAACGTGCCCGAGCGGATCGCCCAGATCGTGAAGGGCGTCTGCGAAGGCTGCATACAGGCCGGCAGCGCGCTGATCGGAGGAGAGACCGCCGAGATGCCCGGATTCTATCCAGAGGACGAGTACGACCTTGCCGGATACGCCACCGGCATCGTCGACAAAGAAAAGATCATTGACAACAAACGTATGGAAGCGGGGGACGTGGTCATCGCGCTGCCTTCGTCCGGCGTCCATTCCAACGGATTTTCCCTTGTCCGTAAAATATTCGATATCGAATCGGAAGACGTGAGGATCCCCAGGGAGGAGCTGGGCGGCCGCACCATTCTGGAAACGCTGCTCGCTCCTACGAAGATATACGTAAAACCGGTACTGAAGCTGCTGGAGAGCGTTGACGTTAAAGGCATCTCCCACATCACCGGCGGAGGCTTCTACGAGAACATACCCAGGTCCGTGCCTGAAGGGCTGAAAGCGGTGATCTCCCGGGAAAAAGTCAGGATACTTCCCATCTTCGATATGATCCGGGAGCGGGGAAACGTTCCGGAGCACGATATGTTCAACACGTTCAATATGGGCGTGGGCATGAGCATCGTGGTTGCCCAGGGCCAGGAAGAGCAGGCGCTGTCCGTCCTTAGGAGCGAAGGCGAGGACGCGTATATCATAGGCGTGATCGAAAAGGCAGACGGAGAAGAGCGCATATCCATCATCTGACAGAGCTGAACGGAGGTACGACAATGAAAGATACCGTGGGCGTGGCAATACTGGTTTCCGGCGGCGGCACCAACCTCCAGGCCATCATCGACGCGAAGGCGGCGGGTCAACTGCCGTCCTGCGAGCTAAAGGCCGTCATCTCTAACAAACCCGAGGCGTACGCTCTCAGGCGCGCAGAAAAAGCCGGGATCCCCGCGTACGTTGTCCCGAAGATCGGCCGGGGCGAAGCGGCTCAGGTGGAATTCGAAGAGAGAGTCGACGAAATAATTCGCCGGTCCGGCGCCGAAGTGACGGTGCTGGCCGGGTTCATGTGCATATTGTCAGAAAATTTTGTTAAAAAGTACCCCGAAAGGATCATAAACGTGCATCCCGCGCTGATACCTTCATTCTGCGGAAAAGGCTTCTACGGCCTCCGGGTGCACGAAGCGGCCCTTTCATACGGCGTGAAAGTCACCGGCGCCACTGTGCATTTCGTCAACGAGATACCCGACGGCGGCCGCATCATAATGCAGAAAGCGGTCGACGTCAAGGAAGGGGACACGCCGGAGACGCTGCAGAGAAGAGTAATGGAAGAGGCGGAGTGGAAGATATTGCCCGCGTCTCTCGAAAAGGTATGCGCGGATATTTTGGCAGCACGCAGAAACGACGCGATGAACGATCAATTATAATTGACCCGAAAGGAGCAATAACAATGGCTAAATTCGATCTTGCAAAACTGCTTTCCGAAAACACTTATCCCGGCCGCGGCATCGTTGCCGGACTCAGCGCCGACGGCGAGAAGGCAATGTTCGCCTACTTTATTATGGGCAGGTCCGTCAACAGCCGGAACCGTGTGTTCGAGGCTTTCGACGGCGGCATGCGCACCAGGGCCTTCGATGAGTCAAAGGTAGTGGATCCCAGCCTCATAATCTACAATCCCTACCTGCGCTTCGAATCCGCCGCTTACGATGCGGACATCATCACCAACGGCAACCAGACCGACACGATCTACTATTTCCTGAAGGCGTTTCCCGACGACAGGCGCGCTTTCGAAAACGCGCTGGCCACCAGGGAATTCGAGCCTGACGCTCCCAACTTCACGCCCCGCATCTCCGCCATCGCATATTACGAAAAAAACGACGGCGCAAGGCTCGGCTACCGCTACAGCCTGTCCATCTTAAAGAGCGACGGCACCTCGGACGTGTGCAACAGATTCTATTACGACTACTCTCCCAAGGCAGGCATCGGGCATTTCATCCACACTTACAAGTGCGACGGCAATCCCATCCCGTCCTTCTGCGGCGAGCCCGAGGAAGTATCCGTTCCCGACACGGCGGAAGAATTCGCGAAGCTGGTCTGGGACAACCTCAACGCCGACAATAAAGTTTCTCTCTTCGTACGCAGCGTTCCTCTCTCAGGCGGAGCGCCCACCGATATCATCATCAACAAAAACGTCTGACGACGCATTAATAATCGCTTGAAAAGGAGCCATCGCAATGAAAGAATTCGAACTCAAGTACGGCTGCAACCCAAACCAGAAACCCGCCAGGATTTTTATGAACGACGGGTCCGATCTGCCTATAGAGATATTGTCCGGAAGGCCAGGCTATATCAACTTCCTTGACGCGTTCAATTCCTACCAGCTCGTAAAGGAGCTGAAAGAGGCCCTGGGAATGGTGGCCGTCACGTCGTTTAAGCACGTGAGCCCCACTTCCGCCGCCGTGGGCATCCCGCTTTCCAAAGAGCTTAAAAAGGCCGTGTTCCAGGACGATATAGAGGGACTGGACGATTCGCCTCTCGCCTGCGCCTACGCCAGAGCCCGGGGCACCGACCGCATGTGCTCCTTCGGAGACTGGGTGGCCCTTTCCGACGTGTGCGATGTCACCACCGCGAAGATGATCAAAAGGGAAGTGTCAGACGGCGTCATCGCTCCCGGATACGAGCCGGAAGCGCTGGAGATACTTAAGACCAAGCGCAAAGGCGCGTACAACATCGTGAAGATCGATCCTGACTACGTGCCTGAGGTCACTGAGCGCAAGCAGGTGTTCGGCGTCACCTTCGAGCAGGGAAGGAACAATTTCAAGATCGACAGAGAGCTGCTCAAGAACGTGGTCACCGCCGAAAAGACGCTCCCCGAGAGCGCCGTGCGCGACCTGATCGTGTCGCTCATAACGCTGAAATATACCCAGTCCAACTCCGTATGCTACGCGGTCGACGGACAGGCGATAGGCGTGGGCGCCGGCCAGCAGTCCAGGATACACTGCACCAGGCTTGCCGGGTCAAAGGCGGACACCTGGTTCCTGCGCCAGCACGAAAAAGTGCTGAACCTGCCTTTCCGCGAAGACATCGGACGCCCCGACCGGGACAACGTCATCGACGGATATATCAATAAAAACGAGGAGGACGTCTGCTCCGACGGCGTGTGGCAGCGCTATTTCACCCGCAGGCCCGAGCCCTTCACCCTCGAAGAGATGCGCGCGTACCTTGACACCATCGACGGTGTGTCGCTGGGTTCCGACGCCTTCTTCCCGTTCTTCGACAACATCGAGCGGGCCAGGAGGAGCGGCGTGAAATATATTGCCGAGCCCGGCGGTTCCATCAGGGACGACGCGGTCATCGAATGCTGCGACAAATACGGAATGGTCATGGCGTTTACGGGAATGAGGCTGTTCCATCACTGATCCAAAAGAGCCCTGGACAACGACTATAAAAAGGTGAACGATATGAAAATAATGGTGGTTGGCGGCGGCGGCAGAGAGCATGCCATAATCAAGAAACTTAAAGAGAACCCGAAGGCGGAAACGATATACGCGCTGCCGGGGAACGGAGGCATTGCCCGGGACGCCCTGTGCGTTCCCATAAAGGCCACCGACATAGAGGCCATCGTAAAATTCGCCGCGGAAAACCGTATCGACTACGCCGTGGTGGCTCCAGACGATCCCCTGGTAATGGGGCTTGTGGACGAACTGGAAGCCATCGGGATACCCTGCTTCGGGCCAAACAGACGGGCGGCCGTCATCGAAGGCAGCAAGGCGTTCTCAAAAGAACTGATGAAAAAGTACGGCATCCCCACCGCCGTGTACGAGATATTCGACGATATGGAAAAGGCGCTGGCATTCGTTGACCACGCCTCCGTTCCGGTGGTGGTGAAGGCGGACGGACTGGCCCTTGGAAAAGGCGTTATCATTGCCGCCGACAGGGAAGAGGCCAGAAGCGCCGTGCGCTCCATAATGGGGGACAAACTCTTCGGAAAGAGCGGCGACAAGGTGGTCATCGAGGAATACCTTGAAGGCCCGGAGGTGTCAGTGCTGTCATTCACCGACGGCAAGACCGTGGTGCCCATGGTGTCGTCTATGGACCACAAGCGCGCCCTTGACGGAGACCGGGGCCTCAACACCGGAGGCATGGGCACCGTGGCTCCCAACCCGTATTACACTCCCGAGGTGGCAGCGGAATGCATGGAAAAGATATTCCTGCCCACGATCCGGGCAATGAACGCGGAGGACCGCACTTTCAAAGGCTGCCTGTATTTCGGATTGATGATAACGAAGGACGGCCCGAAGGTCATCGAGTATAATTGCCGGTTCGGCGATCCGGAGACCCAGGTGGTATTGCCCCTCCTGAAGAGCGACCTGCTGGACGTCATGACGGCGGTCACCGAGGAGAGGCTTTCAGAGGTGAAAGTGGAATTTTCGGACGAGAGCGTGGCCTGCGTGATCATCGCTTCCGGCGGATATCCTCAGAAATACGAAAAAGGATTCGAAATAACGATCCCCGAAGAGGCCGCGGACGCGGTTTACGTGGCGGGCGCCGTGGAAAAAGACGGAAAGCTGTACACTTCAGGCGGCAGAGTGCTGGGCGTTGCCAGAGTGGCGGGAGACCTTAAGGAGGCCCTCAGACTGGCGTACGCGGATGCGGAAAAGATAAGCTTCGAAGGTTCGTTCATGCGCCACGACATAGGCGCCAGAGCCCTGAAGGCTCTGGAAAACTGAACACTTTTCAGAGCGACGGATGAGTCAGCCGGCCGCGGGTCGGCTTTTTCCGGAAGGATGGAAGATATGGTATACAGGATATACGTTGAAAAGAAAAAAGAACTGGCGCAGGAAGCCGCGGCGCTCAGGAACGACCTGGTGACGCTGCTGGGCGTGAAAGGCCTTAAAGACCTTCGCATCCTTAACAGGTACGACGCGGAAAACATCACCCGGGAGCTGTTCGATTACGCGATCGACACGGTGTTCTCGGAGCCTCAGGTGGATATCGCTGCGGAGGCGCCGGACCTTTCCGGGGCAAAAGTCTTCGCGGTGGAATACCTGCCGGGACAGTTCGACCAGCGGGCTGATTCGGCTGCCCAGTGCATCCAGATCATTTCCCGCGGAGACAGGCCGCTCATACGCTCGGCTAAAGTGTACGCGTTGTACGGAGATATCGACGACGCCGGTCTGGACGCGGTGAAAAAATACGTTATCAACCCGGTAGAAGCCAGGGAAGCGGCGCTCGACCTGCCTGAAACTTTGAACGTTATCTATCCAGTACCGGAAGAAGTGGAGACGCTTAACGGCTTTACGAAACTGACGGAAGAAGATATACCGGGATTCATCAAAAAGTTCGGACTGGCAATGGACTGCGCAGACCTGGCTTTCTGCCGCGATTATTTCACCACCGAGGGCCGGGACCCCACAATCACTGAGCTCAGGATGATCGATACGTACTGGTCCGACCATTGCCGCCATACCACTTTCGGCACGGTCATCGACAACGTAAGATTCGAAGATCCGGAGGCCGAGAAGGCTTATCAGGATTACCTCAGGCTCCGCTCGGAACTGGGCCGGGAGCACAAGCCCGTATGCCTTATGGACATCGCCACCATCGGCGCCAGGTATCTAAAGTCGAAAGGCCTGCTGCCCAGACTGGACGAGTCGGAAGAGATCAACGCCTGCACCGTAAAGATCGAGGTTGAGATCGACGGCAAAAAAGAGCCCTGGCTCCTGCTTTTCAAAAACGAGACGCACAATCATCCTACCGAAATAGAACCTTTCGGCGGCGCCGCCACCTGCATAGGAGGCGCGATCCGCGATCCGCTTTCCGGCCGTTCGTACGTTTACGGGGCAATGAGAGTGACGGGCGCGGCTGATCCGCTGAAGCCCGTGTCCGAGACTATAAAGGGCAAGCTGCCTCAGCGAAAGCTCGTCACCACGGCCGCGGCAGGATATTCCTCATACGGCAACCAGATCGGACTGGCAACGGGCATCGTTGACGAGCTCTACCACGACGGCTATGCGGCAAAGCGCATGGAGATAGGCGCGGTGATCGCTGCGGCGCCGGAGGAAAACGTGCGCAGAGAGCGGCCCGAGCCGGGAGACGTTGTCATACTGCTGGGCGGCGCCACGGGGCGCGACGGCTGCGGAGGAGCCACCGGCTCGTCCAAATCACACACGGTGGAATCATTGTCCACCTGCGGAGCGGAAGTCCAGAAGGGCAACGCTCCTGAGGAGCGCAAACTGCAGCGCCTTTTCCGCGATCCGAGAGCTTCCAGACTGATCAAGCGCTGCAACGATTTCGGAGCGGGAGGCGTTTCCGTTGCCATCGGCGAACTGGCGGACGGGCTGGACATCGACCTGAACGCGGTGCCTAAAAAATACGACGGCCTTGACGGCACTGAGCTTGCCATCAGCGAATCCCAGGAGAGGATGGCGGTGGTCGTCGACCGGAAAGATATGGACGAATTCCTGAAGCTGGCGGACGGAGAGAACCTTTCCGCCACGCCCGTTGCCCTGGTCACCGGTACGAACCGCTTAAGGATGCGCTGGAACGGGAAGACCATAGTGGATATAAGCCGGGAATTCCTGAATTCCAACGGCGCCGAGAAGCACACGGATGCTCTGGTGGCCGCTGGAGAGGCAGAGACAGATTACGATTTCGGAGGAAAAGGGATGGGATTCGCCATGCGCTACAGGAAGCTGGCAGGGGATCTCAACGTCTGCTCCAAGAGAGGCCTCTCGGAGCGGTTCGACTCCACCATAGGCGCAGGCACCGTGCTGATGCCTTTCGGAGGCAGGAACCAGAGGACTCCCGCCCAGGCGATGGTACAGAAGATATCTTCTGAAAAAGGCCACACCGACGACTGCTCCTTTATGGCATGGGGCTACGATCCGTTCGTTTCCGAAAAGTCTCCTTACCGCGGCGCGTACCTGGCGGTGGTGGGTTCGGTGTGCAAACTGATAGCCTCCGGAGCTTCCTTCAAAGACGTATATCTCACTTTCCAGGAATATTTCGAACGCATGCACGGACCCGAGACCTGGGGCAAACCCATGGCGGCGCTGCTGGGCGCTCTCGAGGCTCAGGTGCGTCTTGGCATCGGAGCCATCGGCGGCAAGGATTCCATGAGCGGCTCTTTCGAGAACATCCACGTGCCTCCCACGCTGGTGTCATTCGCGGTCACCACCGGCAAGACCGGCAGCGTGGTCTCGCCCGAATTCAAGAAGGCGGGCAACGTCGTGACGGCGCTCGTTCCGGAAAACGGAGCTGACGGACTGCCCGGCGCAGAGTCTCTGAAGGCGATATTCGCGGCGGTGGAGAAGCTCAATAAAGAGGGCAAACTGTTCTCCGCATACACCCCGGGCATCGGCGGGATCGCAGAAGCGGTAATGAAGTGCGCCTTCGGAAACGGATTCGGATTCGACTTCTGCGATGAGAACGATATTGACCGGCTGTTCTGGTACGGATACGGATCAATACTGGTGGAAACGGCGCCGGAGACTGCGGAACTGTTATTGTCCCTTAAAGGGACCGGATTCGGTGTGGAAAAAGTGGGTATCGTCACTTCTTCCAAAGAAGGGAACGCGTTCAGGTTCCGCGGCGAGGCCGTGCCTTACGAAGAATTATATTCCATCTACGAGAGCAAACTGGAGCCTGTCTTCAGCTGCAACATCGGACCTGCAAAGACTTCCGTACGCGACGTTGAATTCGACGCAGGAAGCGCCCGGACACTCTGCGCATCGGTGAAGACGGCCAGGCCCAAAGTACTTATCCCCGCCTTCCCCGGTACCAACTGCGAATACGATTCCGCGAAGGCCATGGCGGACGCAGGAGCCGATCCGCACATCATAATTATCAGGAACCTTACCGGCGACGCCATTTCCGAGAGCATCGCCAGGTTCGCGAAAGAACTGAAAGACGCCCAGATGATATTCATTCCCGGCGGCTTTTCGGGAGGCGACGAGCCGGACGGCAGCGGCAAATTCATCACCGCGTTCTTCAGGAACGGAGAGATCAAAGAAGGGGTCACCGAACTGCTTGACCGCCGCGGAGGCCTGATGTGCGGAATATGCAACGGATTCCAGGCGCTCATCAAGCTGGGGCTGGTGCCGTACGGAAAGATCATCGACCCGGACGGAAACACTCCCACGCTTACGTTCAATACCATCTCCCGCCACCAGTCCAAGATCGTCAGGACGAGGATCGCGTCCAACAAGTCTCCCTGGCTCAGCTTTACCAAGCCGGGGGAGGTTTACAGCGTGCCGATCTCCCACGGAGAAGGGCGGTTCATCGCTTCCGACGAACTGATCAGGACCCTGGCTGAAAACGGCCAGATCGCTACTCAGTACGCCGATCAGGAGGGCCACGCCACCAACGACGTCCAGTACAATCCCAACGGTTCCTGCTGCGCCATCGAAGGCATCACTTCTCCCGACGGCAGGGTGTTCGGCAAGATGGGCCACAGCGAGCGTACAGGCGCGGGGCTGTACAAAAACGTGCCCGGAAATTACGACATACGCATGTTCGAAGCCGCCGTAAAATTCTTCTCATAACGTAGAAAAACGGCTCCGGAACGGTCCGGAAAAAACGTTGACGCCCCTGCTATAAGGCGGACTGCGCCTTGACCGGGAGCGTCCGTTTGCACTATAATTAAAGCCGGACAAAGGCCTTCAGGGCGAAAAGGAGACAGGGCAATATGACACACGAACAATTCATGAAGAATCTGAACGTTCCTTCGGGACGGATAGACTGCGTGCTCGACACCGACACGTACAACGAGATCGACGACCAGTTCGCGCTCTCGCTTATGGTGAAGAGCGAAAAATGCAACGTTAAGGCGCTTTACGCCGCTCCCTTCTTCAATCCCAATTCCACCTCTCCCGAAGACGGCATGGAGCGTTCGTACGACGAGATACTTAATCTCCTCACTCTGATGGGGGAGGAAGAACTGAAGAAATTCGTTTTCAAAGGTTCCCGTCAATATCTTCCCGACGAATCCACTCCTGTCTCCAGCCCCGCCGCCGCACATCTGGCCGAGCTGGCTTCCGGCTACTCTCCCGAACGTCCCCTCTACGTGGTGGCAATAGGCGCCATCACCAACGTTGCCTCGGCGCTCCTGATGAAGCCGGAAATAAAGGAAAATATCGTGCTGGTATGGCTGGGAGGCCACAGCGAGCAGTGGTTCGACACCAACGAGTTCAATATGATGCAGGACGTTGCCGCCGCACGGGTGGTGTTCGGCTGCGGCTGCCCGCTGGTACAGCTTCCCTGCATGGGCGTGGCGTCCACGTTTATCGTCAGTGGCCCGGAACTGGAATACTGGCTCAAGGGTAAAAATCCTCTCTGCGATTATCTTGCCTCTCACACTATAGAAGCGGCAGCGGCCTACGCAAAAGGGCGCGTCTGGAGCAGAGTCATCTGGGACGTGACCGCGGTGGCCTGGCTCTTAAACGACGGAGACAGATTCATGTTTTCCGAGATCATTCCGGCGCTCATCCCGCAATACGATCACCATTACAGCCACGACGTACGCCGCCATCCCATGCGCAGAGTCACTTTCATACACAGGGACGCTCTGATGCAGTATCTGGTGGAAACTCTTACTAAATGAGTAAATTATATATTCCCGACGAAATACTTTTAAAAGTTGAAAAACCCGGCAGATATATAGGCGGCGAGCTCAACAGCGTCGTCAAGGCGCCGGGAGAGTACGACGTTCACATGGCAATGTGCTTTGCGGACGTGTACGAGATAGGCATGTCCCATCTGGGGTTCAAGCTGCTGTACCATCTGCTGAACGACCAGGAGAGGGTGTGGTGCGAGAGAGTTTTCGCGCCCTGGCCCGATCTGGAAGACGTAATGCGGGAAAAAGGGTACAAACTGTTCTCCGTAGAGTCACAGTCGGAAGTTGACCGGCTGGACATGCTGGCGTTTTCGCTCCAGTACGAGATGAGCTACACCAACGTGGTCAATATGATCGACCTGGCCGGATTGCCGGTGCGTGCTGTCGACCGCGGCGAGGATTGCCCCCTCATTTTCTGCGGAGGCCCCAGCGCCAACAACACCGAGCCCATGGCGGATTTCTTTGACTTCTACAACCTGGGCGAAGGCGAAGAGATGCTTCCGGAGATCGTAGAGACGTACCGTCAATGCAAGGCCGGAGGCATGAAGAAAACGGATATTCTCAGGGAGATATCCCGCATATCCGGCGTGTACGTGCCTGCGTTTTACGAGACCTTCTATGATGACGAAGGCAGGTACGCAGGGATCAGGCCGAAAGAGGAATTTAAGGACGTGGCGGCGCCGGTCATCAGAAAAAGAGTTGTCAGCAGTTTCGAAAACAGCTACCTGCCTGAAAAGATGGTGGTGCCTAATATAGAAGTCGTCCACGACAGGATAATGCTTGAGATATTCAGAGGCTGCACCAGAGGCTGCAGGTTCTGCCAGGCCGGATTCATATACAGGCCCGTGAGGGAGCGTTCTCCCGAGAGGCTGGCGCAGGCGGCGGAGAAGCTTTTGAAATCGACGGGTTACGAAGAGATCTCCATGCTGAGCCTTTCCACCAGCGACTATTCGAAGCTGGGAGAACTTACCGACAGGCTTTTAGAATTCACGGTACCCGAGCGCGTCAGCATCGCGTTGCCGTCGCTCCGGCTGGATTCGTTTTCTTTCGAACTTATGGAGAAGGTCTCCGCGGTGAGGAAGAGCGGCCTTACGTTCGCTCCCGAAGCCGGGACCCAGCGGCTCAGAGATATCATCAATAAAGGCGTGAAAGAGGAAGACCTGCTAAGGTCCTGCCGCATGGCCTTTGAAGGCGGCTGGAGCACCGTAAAATTGTATTTTATGCTTGGACTGCCTTATGAGACGGACGAGGATCTTATAGGCATAGCCGAGCTGGCCCATAAAGTACTGGGCGTTTACGATTCTGTACACGCCGGCAGAAAGGCCAGGAGGCCCAGCATCACAGTAAGCGTCTCCACCTTCGTGCCCAAACCGTTTACGCCTTTTCAATGGGCGCCCCAGATACCGGTGCCGGAAATTATCAGGCGGCAGAACGTCATAAAGCAGCACCTTTCCAAGCGCGTGAATTTCAGCTGGCACGATCCCGAGACCTCGGTGCTGGAAGGCGCCATATCCAGAGGAGACAGGCGCATCGGCAGCGTTATCTACGACGTGTGGAAGGCAGGCGGAAGGTTCGACGCCTGGGACGAATATCTCAACTACGACCGCTGGATGAAGGCCTTCGAGAAGAACGGGCTCCATGCCCAGGACTTCAATATGCGGGAGAGGGATATCGACGAGGCGCTGCCCTGGGACCACGTAAACGTGGGAGTAACTAAAAAGTTTTTGCAGCGGGAGCTGTCAAGGGCAAAGCAGGGCATCGTTACGCCCAACTGCGCGGAGAAATGTTCGGGCTGCGGCGTTCAGTCTTACGGAAGGGGGATCTGCGTTGGACAAATACAGGATCCGGTTCAGTAAGGACGGCAGGGCCAAATTTCTGTCTCACCTGGATCTGCTGAGGATCTTTTCCAGGCTGGCAAGGCGGGAGGATATCGATCTGGTATATTCCTCCGGCTTCAACCCGCACGCGGAAATAGTATTCAGCGCGCCACTGCCTCTTGGCATGACCAGCGACGCGGAGTACGTTGACCTTCTGCTGAACGGCCCGGCGGACGAGAACGAACTTATGGAGAAACTGTCAAGGTCGTTGCCCGAGGGGATAACGCCTCTTAAGATCAGGCACCTGGAGCAGGGAGAACCCAACGTGATGAAAAACGTGGATTTTTGCGCATACGATATCTGCGTGGGATTCGAAGACGCACGTTCGTGTAATATATTTCCCGAAGCGGTGGAGCGCTGCCTTTCCGGGAACGGGCCCGTTTTTACTATGAAAAAATCCAAAAGCGGCACGAAGCTGACGGATATACGGCCGCTGATACGGGAGTTCGGTCAAGATCTTCGGGCCTCGGAGGACGGAAGTTATCAGTTCAGGGCGGTTCTGGCGGCGGGAAACGAGAACAATCTTCGTCCCGAGACCGCTTTCAGGGGCATAATGGACAATATCAACGGTATCGACCCTGCAGAGGCGGATGACGGCGGCAACGACGGCGGCGAAGAACGGGCGGAAAACCTGTTGTCCTGCAAAATACTGTCCGCCAGGAAGATCGGGTATCTGGACAGGGACATGAAGGAATTGTGGTGAAAATTGACACGGAAGGCGTGGTTGTGATATAAAAAACAGGCTTTCGGAGGAAATTTTCATATGATTATCGGAATCATCTACGACGGAAATAAAAAAGAATGCGCCGATTACGCGGGACTGCTAAAGAGGACCGCGGAAGAGTCCTTTAGCGTTCCGGGAGAAAAGGTGGAGGCGCTGATCGCAGGCGTTGCCGATTGCGCGGCGGTGTGCGAAAAAGCCACTCTCCTGGTGAGCGTGGGAGGCGACGGAACTTTCCTGAAGACCGCTTCCATGGCGCTTAAAAGAGACCTTCCCGTTTGCGGGTTCAATCTGGGAACGCTGGGCCTCCTTACGGAATTCGAGCACGACGATCCGAAAGGCGTGCTGGAGAGGCTGGTAAGAGGAGACTTCGTGATAGAGAAAAGGCGCGTGCTGAGAGTCCTCGTGGAAGATCCTCAGGGCGAGCCCGTTTTCGACGAATATGCGCTGAACGACTGCGTCCTGGAGCGCGGCACGCTGGCAAGGCTGGCGTACATCACCGTGGAGATCGGAGGCGCCTTCGTCGACAACTACCCCTGCAACGGCATCGTCATCGCCACCCAGACCGGTTCTACCGCCTATTCCATGTCTTCCGGAGGCCCCATCGTGGAGCCGGGCAACGACGTCATAGTAGTGACGCCGGTGTGCGCCCATTTCACCGACGGCAGGCCCATAATCGCCAGGGGCGACAGCGAGATCAGGCTTTCGATGCGCCTGCCTCACGACAGTATGTACGTGTCCGTGGACGGGCATAAAAATATAAGATTCGGAGAAGGATACGTCTGCAGATGCCTGCCGTCTCATAAGAGCGTGCGGGTCATAAGGATGGATCCTCCCAACTTCTACGAGGTGCTCAGGAAAAAAGCGGAAGAAAGGCGGGAAAAACTGTCGCAATGAAGCATTCGAGACATGACGAAATATTAAAGATCATTTCCGAGGAAGAGATACTTACTCAGGAAGAACTGGCCGCCAGGCTCCGGGACAGGGGATACGACGTGGCCCAGGCCACCATCTCCAGAGATATAAAGACGCTGAATCTGGTGAAGATGGCGGCGCCGGACGGCAGGCTCGTGTATTCGACTCTTATGAAGAACGGCTCGGATATGCCTGAAAAGCTGATCCCCGTGTTCAAAAACGCCTTCGTTTCCTGCGATTACGCCATGAACCTGGTGGTGATCAGGACGCTTTCCGGAATGGCCAACGCGCTGGCTTCCGCCGTCGACACGATGCAGTTTCAGGGGATACTGGGGACCATCGCCGGCGACGACACCGTATTGATCGTATGCAAAACTGAAGGGCTTGCCTCGGACATTTCCGCCGTGATGGAAAGAATGGCAGGAGAAGGCCCTGCTGCCCGGTGACCTGACAATGCTGAAAAAACTCGCCATCAAAAATATTGCCCTGGCCGAGAACGTGGAGCTCGAGTTCTGCGGCGGGATGAACTGCCTCACCGGCGAGACCGGCGCGGGCAAGTCCATTATTGTCGATTCCATCAGCGCGCTGATAGGGCTCAGGGTGAAAAAAGATATCGTCCGGTCCGGGTGCGATTCCGGTTCGGTCAAAGGCGAGTTTGCGGATATTTCGACTGAAACGGCGGAGGCGGTAGCAGAAGTGTGCGGGACCGCGCCGATCAACGGCAGGCTGGTGATCGAGCGGGAGATATCCGCCGGAGGAAGGCATCTGTGCCGCGTTGACGGAAAGACCGTCAGTTCCGCCAATCTCAGAAAAATAGGCGAGACGCTGATAGACATATACGGCCAGAGCGAGAGCCGGTTCCTCAGCGACCCCGGCGTGCAGCTTTCCATGCTGGACGCGTACGCGGGAGAAAAAGTCGAAGCCGAGAAGGCGTTTTATAAAAAGAATCTCTTAGAGTATACGAAACTTAAAAGCGATCTGAAGGCGCTTTCGGGAAGCCCTTCCGAGAGGGCCAGGATGACCGACCTGCTTAATTATCAGATCCGCGAGATCGATTTCGCCCAGCTGTCGCCGGACGAGGAAGAGTATCTGACCTCGCGCATGAGCATACTGTCACACTGCGAGAAGATCAGGGAATGGCTGGCGGACGCCATGGCCTGCATGGGGTCCGAAGACTCCGACGACGGCATCATACAATTGATGGAGCGCCTGCGCGGGGACGCCGCCAGAGCCGCTGAAGTGAGCGATGCGTTTGAAGGCCTCCGTGAGGCCTCTGAAGGCGTTTATTTCGAGATAAGGGAATTATCCTCGGAACTCTCGAAAGCGTCTGAAAAGGCCGAATACGACCCTCAGGAAGCGGATATGGTGAACAGGCGCCTTGACTACCTGGACAAACTCAAAAACAAGTACGGCGCCGGGTACGAGGAGATAATGCGGTTCCGGAACGAAGCGGAAGAAAAACTGAGATTTCTTGCCGATTCTGAGCAGAACGCCTCCCTGATAAGCAAGAGGCTTAAAGAACTCGAAGGGATCCTGCTGGATTCCGCCGGGAGGCTCAGCGACCTCAGACGAAGGAGCGCCGCAGAGTTTTCGAAAGAGATAGAATCGGAGCTGGGCGACCTGGAGATGAACGGCACCGAATTCGAGACCGACCTGGAGTTCTTCTACGAACCTGCGGACAACGGTTTTGCGGATTTCGGGCCTGAGGGCCTGGATAAGATAGAATTCCTGATCTCCCCGAACCCCGGACAGCCTCTGAAGCCACTTGCCCGGATCGCTTCCGGCGGCGAGCTGTCGAGGATAATGCTGGCGATCAAAAACGTCCATACGAAAGGGGACAGCATCTCCACGCTGATATTCGACGAGATCGACACTGGCATCAGCGGCATCGCGGCCAACAGGATCGCTTCGAAGCTCAAGTCCGTTTCCCGGGACAGGCAGGTCATATGCGTAACTCACCACGCCCAGCTGGCGGCCGCGGCCGACGAGCATATATTCGTGTCCAAAGCGGTGAAGAACGGCAATACCGCCACTTCGGCGGCTGCTCTTTCCGGGGCAAGGCGCGTGGACGAGATCGCCAGGCTGCTTGACGGGGACGACAGGTCCGAGATCTCCAGGACCCACGCGGAGGAGCTGCTCAGAAAAGCTTCCGTGGCCTGACCCTGACGAACTTAAAAATTATTACCGGACGTAAAAAAACGGCGGGGCGCATCGCGCGCACCGCCGTTTTTCATATTATTTAGTGAAAGAACATGTTGACCGCCGCCTTATTTAACGGTGACCTTGCCGCAGTTGGCGAAAGCGTCGGGAGCTACGTTGACCTTGGAGGAGTCGACGGTGATCTCCAGCTCTTTGCAGCCGTTGAACGCTCTTTCGCCGATTTCGGTGACGTTGGCCAGATCGATGGTCTTAAGTTCTACGCAGCCGGCGAAGGCGTACTCGGGAATGGAAGTCATCGACGCGGGAAGCGTGACGGAAGTGGTGGATTCGTTTTCGAAAGCGCCGCCGGCGATGTTCGTGATGTCGTCGGGAATGACGCACACCGCGTCGCCGCTGTATTTGACCAGCGTGGTGCCGATGGTGAAGAATTTTTCGTTATGATACTGGAACCAGGGCGTTCCGGTGAACGCGTATGCGCCGACTTCGGTGACTCCCTCGGGTATGTCGAGCTCGACGAGAGCGTAGCAGTTGTAGAAGGCGTACCGTCCGATGGACTTTACGCTGTCGGGCACGGACACTTCTTCGAGCGAGGTGCAGCCGTAGAAGGTGTAATCCTCGATCCTGTCGATCCCTTCGGGAAGGATTATGGAAGTGATGGCGGAGCAGCCGTAGAACGCTTTTTCACCGATCTCGGTGACCGTATCGGCGATGAACACAGTGTCGAGATTCTCGCAGAAGTAGAACGCGTAATCTCCGATCCTGGTGACGCCTTCCGGTATGGTTATGCTCTTGGGAAGCTTGGAGCCGTAGAATTCTTTGTCCTTGATCTCCGTCCAGCCGTTGAAGGTGAAGGCGCCGATGGATTTGACGTTGTCCGGGATGACCACGTTCTCGTCCACGATGTCCGCCTTGATAAGAACGCCGTTGCCGTAAACGTGGAACTTGTTCTCGGTTATGGGCTCTTCGTACACGGACAAATCGTCGTACCACTTGGTATTGTCGAAGGCCTGGACGCCCACGTTGGAGAGCTTAAGAGTGAACGTGAAGTCGGAAATGTTTTCGCAATCCTTGAACGCGTAGTCGCCGATGCTCTCGATGGCGGTGGGGAACTCGATCTTTTCAAGGGCCAGGCAGTGGTAGAAAGCGCTGTCGCCGATGTATTTGATGGAGTCGGGAAGGAAGATGTCCTTCAGCTTTACGCACTCTCTGAAGGCGTTGTTGCCGATGGACTCCAGCTTACTGTTGATGGAGACGGTCTCGATATTGGTACAGCCGTCGAAGAGGCCGTTGCTGATGTCCTTGACCTTGGAGGGGAGGGAGATCTCTTTAAGATTCACGGCGCCCCTGAACAGGTTCTCGCCCAGGAATTCAAGCCTGCCGCCGGTAGCGAACGTCACGGAGGTGATCCTTTCGATCACGTCGTCGAAGGTGCCTTCGCAGAGCGTGTAGGTGTTTTCGGAAAGGACAAGGTCGATGTCGCCCGAGTCGGTCTCGGGGACAAAGTAGATGACGCAGTTCTGACCGACGGTGACGTATCCGGCCAGATGTTTGTTTTCGGCGTCGGCCGCGGCAATATTGTTCTTCGTCTCTTCGATCTTGGCCTTCATCCAGGGCGTATCGGTGAAGGTGTTTCCGCCGACGATGTAAAGCACTTTGGAGAAGTTGATGGTCTCGAGGGCGGTGCAGCCTTTAAAGACGTCCCTGCCCATGACTTTCAGCTTGTCGGGAAGATTCACGGTGGTAAGGGCGGTGCAGCCTTCGAAAGCGTTGTCGCCGATGGAAACGGCTTCCTTGAATATGGTCACGTCTGTGAGGGAGGTGCAGCCGCTGAAGGTGTATGCGGGGAGGTTGGTCTGCGCGTTGGTGTCGAGGAATTTGTCGGGAAGCTCAACTTTAACGAGGCCGGTGCAGCCTTCGAAAACGTGCTCGCCGAAGGAATAGAGCTTGTTCTGGAAAGCGATCTCGGTGATGCCGGTGCAGTCCTTGAACGCGTAATCTTCGATGTAGTTCAGGTTGTTCGGAGGAACGAATTTTCCCGTAAGGGCGGTGCAGCCTTCAAAGGCGTACGCTTCGATGTAGGTAACGGATTTGGGGAAGGTGATGGACGTGACTTTATCGGCTCCGGCGAAGGCGCTGACACCTATAGTGGTGATGTCGTTGGGGACCGTCACTTCTCCGCCGTTTCCGATGTATTCCACCAGAGTGCTTCCGGATACGACGAACTGCTCGGGATCGTAGTCGATGTTGTAGATGGGAGAGAGCGTCGCCGCGTTATGGGTGGGCTCGACGGTGGGCATGGGCGTAGGCTCCGAATCTTCTTCCTTGCAGGCGTAGAAACAGGCCGCGGCAATGCAGACCGCCAGCACAAGGGCCACTTTCCTGATCATCGAAACTGACGTGGTTTTATTCATTTGGGACTGACCTCCGTATTGAATAAATAAAAACGCGCACCGAGGCACGGATAATAGAGGCGCCGAAGCGCGTGTACCTGAACGCACGTATAATTATATATTACGCGCCCGTGCAAGTCAATAGCCTTTCGAACTCTCCCGGCGGCGCGGCGGAGGCGGCTTACGCGGGACCGCGATCCATTTTCATCTTGAAGAAAAGGCGGCGCTGCTGTATAATTCAGCAGGCGGCAGGGCGCGGCAGAAGAGCCGCGCAGGCCAAGGGAGCAGGAGGCGCTAAATGCTGAAAACGGAGATATTGTCAGTCGGAACGGAACTTCTGATGGGACAGATCGTCAATACCGACGCCGGATATATCTCGAAGAGACTTCCGGAAGCGGGGGCGGGAGTGTACTACCACACCGTCGTAGGCGACAACCCTTCCAGGCTCCGGGACTGCCTGCTCATCGCGCTGGACAGGGCCGACGTGGTAATCACCACCGGAGGCCTGGGCCCCACCCAGGACGACCTTACCAAACATACCATCGCCGAAGTGCTGGGCCTTAAATTATACGATCACCGGGAGTCCCGGGACCGCATCGATTCGTTCTTCGCCGCCAGAGGCAGGACGCCTACCGAAAACAATTACCGCCAGGCCATGATCCCCGAAGGGGCCGAAGTACTGACCAACGACAACGGCACCGCGCCAGGCTGCCTTATAAGATGCACCGGCAGATACGACGGCAGGGTCATCATCATGCTCCCCGGGCCTCCGGACGAGCTGAAACCCATGTTCGATAAATACGTAATGAAGTTCTATTCGGACAATTCCCGGCAGAAACTCCATTCCATTTTCGTCCGTATATGCGGCTGCGGAGAGTCCCTGGTTGAAACAAAACTGGCGTCAATGATAGACGGCCAGACCAATCCCACCTTCGCCACCTACGCCAAGAGCGGCCAGGTGACCGTGCGCGTCACCGCAGGCGCCGAAACCGAGGCGGAAGCGGAAACACTTACCCGCGGCGCCGTGGAAAAGATAAAAGAGATACTCGGCGAAGACGTATATTCCGTTGACGACGAAGAGCCGGAAGAGACTCTCGTGCGCCTGTTGAAGGAAAACGGCCTGACCGTTTCGACGGCGGAATCGCTTACGGCGGGGATGATCGCGTCCAGGATCGCATCGGTGCCCGGAGCCTCCGCGGCGCTGGTGTCAGGCACGGTGGTTTACACCGACGAGGCGAAAAAACGGCTGCTTGGTGTAAACGAAAAAACGTTGACAGAGCACACGGCCGTCAGCGCCCAGACCTGCAGGGAAATGGCGGAAGGCATGAAGAAACTGTCCGGCAGCGACTTTTCCATAGCGGTCACGGGATACGCGGGACCGAGAGTCGCGGACGAGCCGGTGGGGCTGGTTTACATAGGTGTTTCCGCGACGCATAAAACGGTCGTCAGAGAATGCAGGTTTACAGGATCAAGAGAAAAGATCCGCACGCTGACCGCTGTCAACGCGATAGACTTGACACGGCGTCTCATCGCAGAACTAAAGATAAAAGCCGAAGGTGTCCGCAATGACGCGGCGGCCGCGGCTGAAGGGAAGGAGGAACGGGTATGAGCAGAAGATCCGGGATCTCGGCGCAGTCGATGGCAAAAGGTTTTGCCGTCCTTTCCGCCGCCAGCATCGCCGTAAAAGTACTTTCGCTGCTTTTCGTACCGATCCTTAGAAAGCTTATGGGCGGATCCGCCGGGTACCAGGTGTACACCAGCGCCAACCAGATATACGCTTTCGTTTACGTCATCGCCACCGCCGGACTTCCGGTGGCAATTTCCAAGACCGTCACCGAGTTCATATCCACGGGCAACAGAAAAGCCGCCCAGAGATCGTTCAGGCTTGCGAGGACGTTTCTGGCGGCCCTGGGTCTGTTTCTGACGCTCCTGCTGGCGATCCTGTCGAAGCCCATCGCCGCGGCTTCCGGCTACAGCGAAGCCTGGCTGGGAATACTCGTTATTGCCCCGAACATCCTTATCTGTTCGTTGCTCTCGGCGTACCGCGGGTACCTGCAGGGACTTAAAAATATGTCTCCCACTGCAATATCTCAGGTGGTGGAACAGATCGTCCATCTGGCGGTGGCCATATTTATGGTCTTCGTATTGAGGAGCAGAGGCCTTATGTGGGCGGTGGCGGGAGCCTCCTTCGGAACTGTCGCCGGCTCCGTAACGGCGCTGGCTATCGTGATTTATTTCTACTTGAGATCCGGCTCCGGAAAAGTTCCCGCAAATGCCTCTGCGGCGCTGGAAAACGCCGGCGAACGGGCGGAAGAGAACGCTCCGGACTATCCCACCGGCCACTACCTTAAGCTGCTGGCCAGGTACAGCATCCCCATCACGCTCAGCGCCGCCATCCAGTACGGCGGCACCATCATAGACGTGTTCATCGTCAAATCGAGACTTCTAAAGGCGGGGTTCGCCGAGTCGGAAGCCGCGGCAATGCACGGCGACCTGAGCTGCGCCAGGCAGCTGATCAACGTGCCCACGGCCCTTGTCACCGCGCTCTGCGTCAGCGTGCTTCCCATTATCGCCGGACTTTACGCGGAACGGAAGATTGGCGAGGCCAAGCAGAAGGCCCAGGAAAGCTTCAGACTGTGCTTCCTGGCCGCCATGCCGTGCTCCGTTGCACTGATGGCCTTCTCGTACCAGATATACGGAGTGCTGGATTTCGACCGGCCCCTTATTATGACCGCTATGGCCATGAGCGTGGTGCTTATGGGCATCGTGCACCTTCAGAGTTCCATCATGCAGAGCGTGAACCTGCTGTACCAGTCGACTATCTTCGTAGGCGTGGGCGTGCTCTTAAAAGCTCTGTTCAATTACGTCCTGATCGGCATCCCCGGGCTCAACATATACGGCGCGGTGATCTCCACGTACATCTCCTACCTGGTCCCGCTGGTCATGAACGCCATATCCCTGATGCGCCACAAAGCCATCAAGATAGACCTTTTCAGCCCGCTGCTGCGGCCCACGATAGCCAGCGCCGTCATGCTGATACCGTCGTTCCCCCTGTACTTCCTGCTGAACAAGCTGCTGAGCTTTACGGGAGTTTACTTCTCCAACCTGATCTCCTTCGCCGTTGCCGCCCTGGTCTGCGTGATAGTTTATTTCGTCACCATGCGCCTTATCGGAGGCATCGTCAGGGAAGACGTGGAATCCATATCGCCCAGGCTGGCAAAATTATTGAAATTCCGCTGACGGAGCGTCAACGATCCTCCGAAATTGCCGCCGGTCCGCCGTCAATTCGCTTGAAAACAGCGAAAGTTTGGGATATAATCATCCTATCGGGCGCGAAGGGCGCGAAAATCACCTAATTCTGATTGCGTTGACCCCTCCGCGTTCCGGAATCTGGAACCACGGAGGGGACGCTTTATATGGCTAAAGTAACTTTCAGGATCGAGCGCTGCAAAGGCTGCAGGCTCTGTCTGAGCGTTTGTCCCAAAAAGATCATAGAGATCGACGAAAATACTCTTAACGCGAAAGGATATCATCCGGCGGGAGTCACCGAACCGGAGAAGTGCATCGGCTGCGCCTTCTGCGCCACAATGTGCCCCGATTGCGTCATAACGGTAGAAAGGTAGAAAGGCAGGCTCGGAATGGGAGATAAAATTTTGATGAAGGGCAATGAAGTCATTGCTGAAGCGGCGCTGAGAGCAGGCTGCCGCCACTATTTCGGATATCCGATAACTCCTCAGACTGAGGTCGCCCATTATATGGCCAGAAAGATGGAAGAGATCGGAGGCACTTTCGTGCAGGCCGAGAGCGAAGTCGCGGCCATAAATATGGTTTACGGCGCCGCCAGCGCAGGCGTCAGGGCTATGACCTCTTCGTCCAGCCCCGGAATAAGCCTTAAACAGGAAGGCATCTCGTACGCCGCCGGAGCCGAACTGCCCATAGTAGTCATAGATATCGTGCGCTGCGGGCCGGGCCTTGGAGGCATCCTTCCGGCGCAGTGCGACTATTACCAGATGGTCAAAGGCGGCGGACACGGCGATTACCACAACATAGTTCTGGCGCCCCAGGGAGTGCAGGAAATGTACGAACTGGTGGTAGACGCCTTCAACCTGGCGGACAAATACAGAAATCCCGTCGTAGTGATGGGAGACGGATACATGGGGCAGATGATGGAAGCCGTGGAGTTCCGCGATCAGGAAAAGATCGAGCGTCCCGAAAAGCCCTGGGCCGCCTGCGGCAGCGAGATGAAGCGCCCCCACAACACCATCACTTCGATCTACATCGAGGCGGACGTCCTCGAAGCCCACGTGAGGCATATGTACGAAAAGTACAAGGCCATAGAGGAAAACGAAGTCCGCGTTGACGTACAGAACTGCGAAGGCGCAGACGTGATCATCGCGGCCTACGGCACCTGCGCCAGAGTCACCAAGAACGTAATCAAAGACGCGGCTAAGCTGGGCATCAAGGTCGGTCTGATCAGGCCGATAACCCTCTGGCCTTTCCCCAAAAAAGCCTTCGAGCAATACGCAAAAGTACCTAAAGGCTTCCTGACGGTGGAGATGAGCATGGGCCAGATGATCGACGACGTAAAGCTGGCAGTGAACGGACAGAACAACGTTTATTTCTACGGCCGCACCGGCGGCAACGTCCCCGGACAGAAGGACATCCTGGCTGAAGTCGTGAAAATTGCCCGCGGCGAAGGAGGCGACTTAAGATGAGCATAGTATTTCAGAGACCTCACGCGTTGATAGACAAACCGCTCCATTATTGTCCCGGCTGCACCCACGGCATAATCCACCGTCTTGTGGCGGAAGTGCTGGACGAGCTGGGCATCGAAGGCACCACGGTAGGCGTTGCCTCGGTGGGATGCACCTATAACAGCTACGAATATTTCAACTGCGACATGGTACAGGCAGCCCACGGAAGAGCTCCCGCGGTTGCCACGGGAATCAGAAGATCGCTGCCTGACCGCACCGTGTTCACTTATCAGGGCGACGGTGATCTGGCCGCCATCGGAACGGCAGAGATCGTGCACGCTGCCACCAGGGGAGAGAAGATCACCACCATATTCGTGAACAACGCCATCTACGGCATGACTTCCGGCCAGATGGCTCCAACCACTCTGGTAGGCCAGGTCACCACCACCACTCCCTTCGGACGCAAACCGGAGCTTCACGGCTATCCCGTAAGAGTGTGCGAGCTGCTCTCCACCCTCGAAGGCGCCGTGTACGTAGAGCGCGTGGCCGTCAACAACGTGCAGAACATTCGCAAGGCCAAGGCCGCCATCAAGCGCGCTTTCCAGGTCCAGGCCGCGGGACTGGGCTTCTCCATAGTAGAAGTGCTTTCCATCTGTCCCACCAACTGGGGCATGAGCCCGGACAAGTCCCTCGAGTGGCTCCGGGACAATATGATCCCGCACTACCCGCTGGGCAATTTCAAGAACGTGGCGCTTCCCGGCGAGACGCCGGCCGCGGACGGATCCGATAAGTAAGGAGGCGGCGAGTTATGGACAATCAAGTGATTTTCGCAGGCTTCGGAGGACAGGGAATACTGTCCATGGGAAGATTCATTGCCCACGCCGGACTTCACGAAGGCAAGCACGTATCCTGGCTCCCGTCCTACGGACCCGAGATGCGCGGCGGCACCGCCAACTGCAACGTGATCGTTTCCGACGAAGAAGTTGGTTCGCCGATCATCAGCGAAGCCACCGCCCTCGTGGTGATGAACCAGCCCTCGCTGGAAAAATTCGAATCATACGTAGAGCCCGGCGGCGTCATCGTACTTGACACGGATCTTGTGCCGGTGCTGCCCGAAAGGAAGGACGTAAGGGTGTTCTCGCTTCCCGCCACCAAGATGGCGTACGAAATGGGCAATCCTACCTTCGCCGGCGTGATACTCCTGGGCAAACTTATCAAGGAGACGGGAGTCGTCCGGTTCGAGAGCTTCGAAGCGGCGCTCCGGGGCATCCTTAAACCCAAAAAGCATTATCTTATTCCAGAAGAGATGAAAGCTCTTCAGGCAGGCGCCGATTATTGAACCTGTAGTCGACCCGGCAACCGTACCGGATATTGAGGTGAGATTATGAAACTTCGCAGATACCTGACTGTTCTGCTTGTGTGTTTGACAGTCGCCGCGCTGCTTGCGCCCGCGTCCGCAGGCGCTTCGCCCGACGAATTGTCCGATGCCAGGTATGCGCTGCTTAGCGACCCCGGATATCTGGACTTTATGACGGGAAACCAGATCAGGAACCTCGAATACGTGATAGAGGACGGCACGGGCTTTGCCAGAGTGCACTTCCAGCCCAGCGGCGTCGACCCGTACATTTTTCTTCCCCTCAGCGCGGTCGGAGGAGCGATCGACTGCTCGGAGTACAAGTATCTTGCCATCCGCGTACGGTCCGATTTCGAAACGGGCTGCAACCTGTACTACGGCACCAGCGTGGAAGGCGGCCTCGACGAATCCAAGAATATGAGATCCGCCAGAGGCATCAACGCCACCGGCGACTGGGAGACCGTGGTATTCTATTTCGGCGACACCGTTAAGTGGACCGGGTATCTGTCCACCGCCAGATTCGACCCCTACGCCAACGTTCCCGAAGGGATGGACTATATGGACATCGCCTGGTTCGCGTTCGTGAAAAAAGAGGCGGACCTGGAGAAGCTCGACGTTTCTCTGGACGAGTTCAATGCTCACGAGACCTACACCAGAAGGCCGGTCTATTCCACTCCCGACAGGACCAAGCCCCCCGAGAACACGTTCAAGGCGGCCCTGGTCACTCCGGAAACGGCGGATGATCCCGGCAATTCCAGGTCCGGTTTTTCGCCCGTTGTCCTTATAACCGTCACCGCGGTGCTGGCGGTGGCCATTGCCGTATCTGCCCTGGGCATCGTGTATGTACGCAGCAGGAAAGAGAAATGAACAAGTACAAGCGCATCGTTCTCATAGGTATGCCGTGCTCCGGAAAGTCCTCCATCGGGAGGGTCATTGCGGAACACTACGGCCTTGCCTTTTACGACCTTGACGAGGAGATCGAGAAGTACGCGGGAATGACCATAGACGAAATATTCGCCACTTCGGGAGAGGCCGAATTCAGGAAGATCGAGACGCTGGTCACCACCATGATGGCGTCCACGGAGAACGCGGTCATCGCCACCGGGGGAGGGATAGTCACCAAGCCCGAGAACATGAAGATCCTCAAGAACGAAGGCAGCCTGGTGGTGTACATCCACAGAGATTTCTACAAGCTGGCCACCACTCCCAGAAAGGTGAGAGACCAGCGCCCGGTGCTGAGGCAGGCCAACTTCGAGAAGCTTTTTGCGATATACAAGACACGGCTCCCGCTGTATAAGAAATACGCCGACGTGGAGGTCAGAAACGACGGCGGCAGGGAAGATTCCGCTGCCAAGATCGTCAATATTCTTGACCGGATACTGTACGATGAAGAAGAGACTGAGACCTGATCTTAAATACGGAAACATATACGAGATCGACCGTGAGTCCCTTATGGAGAAAGGGATAAGCGGCCTCTTTTTTGATATCGACAACACCATGGAGCCCTACAACGCGCCGCTGCCGTCGGAAAAGCTCTCCGGATGGCTGAAAGAGTGCATCGACGGGGGATTTACCGTGGGGATCGTTTCCAACGCGAAAAAGGAGAGGATCGCCAGATTCGTTGCCGGATTCCCGGACGATATCAGGGACAATGTATTGTACGTATACGGCGCCGCCAAACCTTCCAAAAAGGGGTTCAGAAAGCTCTGCGGAGAGGCGGGTATCGCACCCTGCCAGGCGGCAATGATAGGCGACCAGCTTTTTACAGACGTCTGGGGCGGCAACCGCTCCGGACTCACCACAGTTCTCGTCACGCCCATCGATCTTTCCATCGAACCGGGCTTTGTAAGATTTAAAAGATTGTTAGAGAGGCCATTTTTATGAACGAACAGATTTACCAGATCACAGAAAAAAGAACGAATCAGCTGCGCTCCTTTATGGAGACTAAACAGATCGACGCCGCCTTCGTCACATCCGGACCCGGAGTCAGGTATCTTTCCGGATTCGCCGGAACTCCCGGAGACGCTTCGCTGGTGATAACGCCCGGAGAGGCATACATAATCACCGACTCCCGCTACACGATCCAGGCAGGGGAGCAGTGCCCTTATTATACTTTAATCGGCGGAGGAGCTTCCGATCCCGGAAAGGTCAAGGAGATACTGGGAGACCGCAAACTGAACCTGGGCTTCGAGAATTTCGAGATCTCCTACAACCAGTTCAAACGGACCGAAGCCGCGCTGCCGGAAGCCTCGTTTGCGCCCATGGACAACGCCATAAGAGACCTCAGGAACATCAAGGACGACACTGAACTGGACAATATCAAAAACGCCTGCCGCATTGCCTGCGTATCCCTGGCCGAAACTGTGCCCTACATAGTGCCCGGAGCCGCGGAACTTGACGTGGCCAACGAGCTGGAATACAGGATGAAAAAGAACGGCGCCTCCGGGCCTTCCTTCGACACCATCGTTGCCTCCGGCGTCAGGGGAGCCCTTCCTCACGGCCTGGCATCCGAGAAGATTATCAGGAGCGGCGAGATGGTGACCATCGACTTCGGCTGCCTGTACAACGGATACTGCTCCGATATGACCAGGACTTTCGCGGTGGGAGAACCCGATCCGGAAATGAGAAAGATCTACGATACGGTGCTGTACGCCCAGCTCACGGCTGTTGATGCGTACAGGCCCGGAATGAGCGGCGCCGATCTCGACAAGGTGGCCCGTGACATAATCGCAGACGCCGGATACGGCCGTTATTTCGGCCACGGCCTCGGCCACGGCGTGGGTCTTGAGATCCACGAAGGAGTCGGAGTGAGTCCCCACGGGTCGCCCTCGCTTCCCGAACGCACCGTTTTCAGCATCGAGCCCGGCATCTATATCGAGGGGCTGGGCGGCGTCAGGATAGAAGACCTGATCACCTCTGTAGACGGGGTCAAGACCGTGCTTACGGCCATCAGCCCCAAGGCGCTCATGATACTCTGACGTTTTCACTCCCGCTGCTTTAAGGAGGGCATATGCGTAAGAGTCGGTCAAACGGCCAAAGCCATAAGTCTCACGCTCCGGCCCGGGCGCTTGCGCTGTTTCTGGTGCTGCTCTCGGCCCTGTCTTCTGCCGCGCTTTCCGGCTGCGCTCCCGGCAAGGAGGTCAATATGTGGTTCGAACATTCTACCAAAAAGATCCTGAGAGAATATACCGATCCCGACGGCAGGGCGGAATACCGGCTCTGCCTGGCGAAAAATGAATACGAGGGCTGCCAGGTCGCAGTCAATTTCCCGGTGCGCCGCGAGGCGCTGACCGTGTCGTTGTCCGCCGCCGAAGCGGAGGGCGTCACCGCCGAGGTATACAGGGAACACTTTTTGCCCGTAACGATGTCGTCGCCGTTCCTTGCCGTCGACAGCTCCGAAGAAGGGCGCTACAGGGAATATCCTGACGCCATTTATCCGCACACGGAGCCCTTCAGCCTGGCGCCGTGGACCACGGAACCGCTGTACATACTGGTGCACGCTTCTAAAGACGCGAAGGCGGGGGATCACAAATTCACGGTACTTGTAAAAGACGGGGAGGAGACGGTTTCCGAAGGCGTGCTGTACGTGCACGTGTGGGATTTCGCCCTGGGCGACGCGCCGGCCATGGCGGCGGTCTCGGACCTTTCCGCAGGTTCCATCGCTGCCAAATCGGGAGCGGAAGGCGAAGAGGTGCAGAGGCTCTATAACAAATATTATGATTTTCTCGTGGAGCACCACGTAAGCCCCTATTCGCTGCCTTATGATGTGCTGGACGAACGGGCCGACGAATATATGAGCGACCCCCGGGTCACGGGCTTTCGCGTGAATTACGGAAGCGACGACTATTTAAGAGCCGTGGGCGAGAAGCTCTCGTCGAACCCGGAATGGATGAAAAAAGCCTACTTTTACTTCCTTGACGAGCCATCCAACGAATACAGCTATATGGATCTGGTGAGCAAATGCGCTCATCTTCTGGAGATCATACCGGAAGCGCGGATAGTGTCGCCCTTCTTCGTTGACCCGGATATGTACACCGGCGAAGACGCGGTGGAATACTGTTTCGGGTCGGTTAACATCTGGTGCGCCAAACTGTTCTGCTTCGATTCCGACAACATCTACAGCGAAGCTCAGCGCAAACGCCTTGCCCCTCTTCGCGATAGGCTCCTGGACCGCAGGAAGCTGGGCGAGGAAGTGTGGACCTACGTCTGCTGGGAGCCCGGAGAACCCTATCTCAACCTCTACGTCAATATGGAAGGCATCCTGCACCGGCTCATCTTCTGGCAGAACTACCTGCTCGGGGCCAACGGCTTCCTTTACTGGAGCAGCAACTACTGGTCCGGGATAAAGGATCCCTGGACCGACATGGCCACGGTCAACTGGCTTTCCTCCTACGTTTACGGCGACGGTTCGCTCATTTACAACGGAAATAAAGTGGGCGTCGACGGCGCCTGCTCTTCGCTGCGGCTCGAACTTGTCCGCGACGGCATCGACGACTACACATATATGTCGATGCTGGAGGAGCGGGGCGTCGGCAGGGAAGCCATCGTCAACGTGGTATCGAAGCTTACGCCTTCTCTCACGGAATATACCCGGGACGACGACCTTTTGTACAAGGTGAGGATCATGCTTGGGGAGATGCTGGAGAGCACCTCGCGCTGAGCGCTCCTGCGGCCATGAAAACGGCCCCCGGGAAACGGTTCGGGAAACTGCTCGGCAAACGGTTCGAAAAGCAAAATAAAATTTCTTGCATTGTTACGTTTCGATGTGTTATAATAGCATTTGACGATCCTTGTCCTGCCGAAACAAGGCAGGACCGTTTAGTCCAGAAGGAGGTGAAAAATCGATGAACAAATATGAAGTTATGTTTATTCTTAACCCCGAGCTCGGCGAGGAGGACACTCAGTCCGTCATCACCAAGTTCAAGGATCTGATCGCCGCTAACGGAGAAGTGGAGAATCTGACCGAATGGGGAAAACGCAGACTTGCATATCTGATTCAGGATTTCGCGGAAGGTTACTATGTGATCATAGACTTCGCGTCCGATCCTGATTTTCCGATGGAGCTTGACCGCGTTATGAAGATCAACGACAGCGTCATTCGTCACATGATTATCAGGAAAGAATGATCCATCCATTGCCTTATTAGAGAGGAGACGCGTTTATGAACAAAGTTATTTTGATCGGAAGGCTCGCAAGAGATCCCGAACTCAGATATACCGCTTCCAACACAGCAGTGTGCCAGTTTACCATAGCTGTTGACCGCAGATTCAAGTCTGAGAACCAGCCCACCGCCGATTTTATTCCCGTGGTTGCATGGCGCCAGGCGGCAGAACTGATAGCGAAACATTTCTCCAAGGGGAACCGCATTGCCGTTACCGGACAGATCCAGGTCAGAAGCTGGGACGACGCCGAAGGAAAGAAGCGCTACGCTACCGAGGTCGTGGTAGACGACTTTGAGTTCGTGGAGAACAAGCGCCAGGACGGCGGATACTCTTCCGCACCGATCCCCGAGGAACCTTCCTCGCCCCGCGGCAGCGGCTACGGCACGGCTTCCGGCAGGAACGATAACAGCGGTTCGGACGCGGCTGCCGATAACGGAGGCACCTATTTCGCGCTCAATGACGAGGACGGCTGTCCTTTCTGATTTGAGACGGATATTTTTCGAAAGGAGAGTTTATTATGCCCTACGCTAAGAAAGAAAACGCAAGGGAAGGCTCGGATAAAGGCGACGGCAAGATGATGAACAGAGTCCGCAGATCCAGGAAAAAGGTCTGCCCCTTCTGTGCCGATAAAGCGACCGGAATAGATTACAAGGACGTTAACCGTCTCAGGAAGTTCGTTTCCGAAAGAGGAAAGATCCTTCCCAGACGCGTATCCGGCTGCTGCGCTCTTCATCAGAGAGAGCTCACTATCGCTATCAAAAGAGCGAGACACGTGGCGCTCATGCCTTTTACCGCTGATTGATAAGAGTAACATGCATTTAACGAAGCGGCGCGGGGTACCAGGTATCCGGCGCCGTTTGCGGCTTGATCAGGAGTTGTTTAAGATAAGGATCGGAACCGTATGGACAATAGATGGGTGAGGTTCGTAAATCTTGCCATAGTGAATTTCATAATGCTTGCCCTTTCGCTGCTGCTGGCGACTTATTACTGCTTCTCTAACGGCATTATAAGCGCGGCCGTCATCAGCCTGGTGCTGCTTATATTGTGCGTTGTCCTGAACGTGTCCATCCTGCTTATCAGAAAACGCTACCGCATCAAAAGGGCCAAGGCCCTGTCCGTGTATACGGACGGCATCGACCGGGGACCCGCGGGCACCGTCAGCGACCTCAATATCCCCATGGCTTTCCTGACCGAAGACGGAAAGTTCGTATGGGCCAATGAAAAACTAAAAGAGATCTTCCCGGATCCCATCAATATGACCCAGGAGCTCGCCGCGGTATACGCCATCAAGTTAAAGGGGAAACTGGACAATTCCACTCTGGACCTCAGTTCCCGCGTAGAATTCGGAGACCGGGTCTTCGAGATGAACGTGAACGTGGTGAGGACCGAGAACAGCGGCCCCGAATCGTTTATGATAGTTCTGTACTTCTTCGAAGATACCGAACTGGTCGACACCTTAAAACTTTACAACGACAAACGCACGGCTGTGGCGGAGATCGCCGTCGACAGCTATGATGAGATATTCCAGACCTCCGGCGAAGCGGTGGTCAACGAGATATCGGTGGAGCTCGCCAAGATCTTCGAGCGCTGGAAAGGCGATTCAGGCGCCGTCATCAAAAAGCTCGTCCGCGACAGATATCTGCTTATCTGCGACGACACGGCGCTCACCGATTTCGAAAAGAATAAATTCAACGTACTTGACATGGTCAAGCGCATTTCCGTGGGCAACCGCATCCAGGTCACTCTCAGCATAGGCGTGGGAGCGCACGGGAACGACGCAGAGGACAACTACAACCTGGCCGCAGACGCTCTTGACCTGGCCCTCAGCCGGGGCGGAGACCAGGCCGTCGTCAGGAAAGACGGAAAAGACTCTTACTACGGAGGCAGCAACGTCGACGTAGAGAGCATCAACCGTGTCAAGGCCCGGGTGATGGCCTCCATGCTCAAGGAAGAGATATCCAAGAGCAGCATAGTTCTCATAATGGGCCACAAACAGGCGGACATGGACTCCATCGGTTCGGCGCTGCTGGCATACAGGGCCTGCGTATTCGCCGGCGTGAAGGCCTATATAGTGCTCAACGAGTCCAACCCCTCCATCGACGCTTTCTACGGCAAACTGAGGGCTGACAGCGACTACGACGACGTAATAATAGACACCAGCTACGCCCTCAACCTGATAGACGAGAACATGCTTACCATAGTAGTGGACACCAGCCGCCCGGGGCTTACTGAATGCCCAAAACTGCTGGAGTACAGCGGCAGGGTGGCGGTCATAGACCATCACAGGAGAGCGGCGGATTTCATAAAAGACACGGTGCTGGACTACACAGAGACGTACGCTTCGTCTACCGGAGAACTGCTGGTGGAACTTCTGAGGCATATGTCTCCCGACGCGGACATACCTATGATAGAGGCGGAAGCGGTATACGCCGGAATACTGGTGGACACCAAGAATTTCACGTTCAAGACCGGAAGCAGGACCTTCGAAGCGGCCGCTTTCCTCCGGGCCAGAGGCGTGGATACCATATCGGTGCGTCAATACTTCCAGCCCGATATGGAGATGTATTCGGCGGTCTCCAGGATCACTTCGGAGGCCAATCTCAAGTACAGCCGGATTGCCGTGGCCCGCTGTCCTGCCGACGTGAAAAATCAGAAGCTGGCTTCGGCAATGGCCGCGGACAGGCTGCTGGACATTGCTGGCGTTGACGCTTCTTTCGTTTTGAGCGACTCCAACGGAGGAGTCTCCATCAGCGGAAGGTCCTGGGGCGACATCAACGTGCAGGTCATATTGGAAAAACTGGGCGGCGGAGGCCACATAACCAGTGCGGGAGCGTTCATCCAGGACGCCTCGATGGCGGAAGCGGAAGAGAAGCTTTCCGGAGCGCTGGAATCATATATCAGGAACTGACGCCGCGGAACGGAATCGATCATTATTGGGAGGTGTCGGAAAAATGAAAGTTATTTTGCTGCAGGATATAAAAGAACTGGGTAAGAAGGGCGACATCGTCAACGTCAGCGACGGTTACGGTAAAAATTACCTTATCCCCAGAAAACTGGTGAAGCCCGCTACGGAGGGCGCCGTCAACGACGCCATGGCGAAGAAGAAGGCCCAGGCAGAGAAGAAGGCCAGAGAGCTGGAACTGGCCAAAGAGCAGGCCGCGTCCCTCAACGGGACCGAAGTCGTCATCCGTATGAAAGTAGGCGACAACGGCAAACTGTTCGGTGCCGTTTCGTCCAAGGACGTTGCCGACGCGCTGAAGAGCCAGAAGGAGATCGACGTTGACCGCAAAAAGATCGAACTGGGGGAACCCATCAAAGTGATAGGCAAGTACAAGTGCTCCGCCAGGATCTACGCCGGCGTCAGCGCCTCGTTCACCATCGACGTAAGACCGGAATGATCCCGGAGTGATTTCTGTTTGGGAAGTACAAGATGAAACAGCAGATCGAGCCTCAAAACATAGACGCCGAGCGCGCCCTGCTGGGCGCCATACTGATAGACCCCGAGTGTCTTCTTGACGTGACCGACATCTGTCAGGAAGACGATTTTTTCCGCCCGGAGCATCAGAGCATTTTCCGCGCCATAAAGGACCTTTCCGCGCGCTCGGACCAGATCGATATGGTCACCGTTTCCGACGAGCTGGAGGGCAAAGGCGGCATGAAGACCATAGACAGGGACTATATCGTTGCCCTGGTCTCGGACATGCCTCTGGCTTCCAACGCGGTGGATTACGCCAGGATAGTGGCGGAGAAGGCCACCAGGCGCAGGATGCTGAAAGCTTCCAACGAGATCGCCCGCCTGGCGTACGACCAGGACGGCACCGTGGGCTCAGCGCTTGACGCCGCCGAAAAGCAGATATTCGATCTGGTGCAGCGCGGAAATATAAGGAGCTACCGGGGCATAGGGGAAGTATTGCCCGAAGTGTTCGATAATCTGAATCTGCTGAACACCCGTCTGAACGACCCGCAATACGACGGCAACCGCCTTTCCGGCATCCCTTCCGGCTTTACCGAACTGGACGGCTACACCTCCGGTTTCCAGAATTCAGACCTGATACTGATCGCCGCCAGGCCCGGTATGGGAAAGACGGCCCTGATGCTCAACTTCGCCGCCAACGTAGCCGCCGGAAAGTACAGATATCCCGTGGCCGTGTTCAATCTGGAAATGTCTTCCATCCAGCTGGTAAAAAGGATAATCAGCGCCCAGACAGGCATCCCCGGCGAAAAGCTCAGGAACGGCGACCTCAGCCGCGAAGACTGGACGCTGGTCAAGAATATCGTTAAAGAGTATAAGACCGTGCCTCTCTTTATAGACGATTCTCCCGACGTGTCCATCAGCTCCATCAGGGCTAAATGCCGCAAGCTCAAGCTGGAAAAAGATATAAAGCTCGTCATAATCGACTACCTGCAGCTGCTGACGTCCGGCACCAGAACGGACAGCCGCGTCAACGAAGTGGGCGAGATCTCCAGAGCCCTCAAGCTGATGGCAAAAGAGCTGGACGTGCCCGTGATAGTCGGTTCACAGCTTTCCAGAAGCGTGGAAAAGCGGGACGACAAGCACCCTCAGCTTTCGGACCTCAGAGAGTCAGGCACCATAGAGCAGGACGCGGATATCGTAATGTCCATCTACCGCGACTCATATTATCATAAAAACGAAGACAGCAAGTTCAAGGACGTGGCGGAGCTTGACATCCTGAAGCACAGAAACGGCTCCACCGGCAAGGTCAAGCTTATGTACGATTCGGATCACGCCAGATTCAGGAACCTCAGCATGCGCCCGAATCAGTGACCGGTTACTATCAGAAGTGAACAGCGATCCAGATAAAAAAATCGATCAGGACATCCAGGAGATATATACCGTTTTCTCGGAAACGGCGCTGAAGGACTGCGGCATATCGCCCGATACCAGGGTGCTGGCGGCTGTGTCTGGCGGCGCCGATTCGGTCTGCATGCTGCTTTTGCTGAACGAATATCTGGCTCCCGGAAATCTGGGTGCGGCGCATTTCAACCATTCCCTGAGGGGCCCTGAATCAGACAGAGACCAGGCGTTCGCGGAGGAACTGGCGAAAAAGCTGGGCATAGAATTCTATACCGAAAAGAAAGACGTGGCGGCGCTTTCTGCTTCGGAGGGCTCAGGCACGGAAGAGTGCGGCCGCAAATACAGATACGGATTTTTAAAAGAGACAGCCGAAAAAAACGGGTACCGGTTCGTTGCCACCGCACATAATATGGGGGACAACGCCGAGACCGTTCTGATGCATATTTTCAGAGGCTGCTCCGTTGACGGCCTTTGCGGGATCCCGTTCTCCGACGGCAATACGGTCCGGCCCATGCTGCGGCTCGACCGCCGCTCCATCGAAGCCTACCTGGCATACAAAGGCCAGGACTACGTGACGGATTCCTCCAACGTTGACAACACGTATTTCAGGAACAGGGTGAGGAACGAGATATTGCCCTTCCTGAACGAAAAGCTGGGATACGATATTGCCCCGGTGCTGGTGAGGCAGACGGATATCGCATCGCAGGAGAAGGACTTCCTGGACAAAGCAGCCGAGGATTTTATGAAAAGCGCGGCGGAAGAGGCAGGCGGAAACGTGCTGATCCGTGACGTGGATGCTTTGAACGGGCTTCACGGCGCCGTGGCCCTGAGGGCTGTCAGGCTGGCTGTGTCATCCGTAAAGGACGCGGACGGAGCACTTCCGTACGGAGGCAGAAAAGATATAAATTCGGACGTGGTCAGGCGTGTGCTGAAACTGGCCGGAAAAGGCGAAAAAGGCAAAAAAGCAGAATGCGGAAAAGGCGTGGAAGCGGTATTGACCCATTCCGGCCTGCTGTTCCGGGTCCCGAAGGCCGCAGGACCGGAAACAGATGCGGAAAAAGGCGCTTCCGCAGAGGCAGGTTTTTCCGTCCGGACTCTCAGTCGTGAAGAAGCGGTGGAAATGTTTAAGAACGGCTCTTTCAAGGCCGAAAAAGACAGAGTCTTCTTTGACAAAGAAAAATATATAAGTATAATAGACAGGTCCGGAGGGAAAGCGCCCGTGATGCGGAATATCGAGGCGGGAGATCATATCATCCCTTTTGGAATGAAGGGGCGGAAGAAGGTCCGGAAATTATTGATAGACCGGAAGATCCCCCTGGAAATAAGAAGCTCGATACAGGTACTGGCCCTGGGCAGCGAAGTGCTCTGGATCCCCGGAGCATGCGCTACGGAACTTTTGAGGATATCGCCGGAAAACGAAGACAATTGCGGGATCATAGAGATATCATTACGGAGGGACGATTGCAGATGAAAGACCTTAGGGAATATTGCGACAGAGTGCTTCTCAGCGAAGAAGAGATCAAGGCGATGGTGAAGCGGCTGGGAGAGCAGATCACCAGAGATTACGCGGGAAAGAAGCTTTTCCTCATATGCGTGCTGAAGGGCGGATTCGTGTTCATGGCCGACCTTGTGAGAGCCATTGACATTCCCCTGGAAGTGGACTTCATCGCAGTGTCCAGCTACGGTTCCTCCACCAAGACCTCCGGCGTTGTCCGTCTGCTGAAAGATATCGACAAGCCCGTGAACGACAAACACGTGCTCATCGTCGAAGACATAATGGACTCGGGACTGACCCTCAAGTACATCAAGGAGATGTTCGAGACGCGTTCGCCGCTCAGCATAAAGATCTGCACCGCTTTCGACAAGCCGGAGCGCAGAAAAGTGGATATCACCCCGGATTACGTGGGCGCCGTCATACCCGACGAATACGTCATCGGATACGGACTGGACTACGACGGGATCCTGAGAAATCTTCCGGATCTCTGCGTCCTGAAGAGAGAAATATACGAAAAGTGATGGTTTGACATATGATGAAGCTGTTAAAGACAATATCGCCTTATATTCTGATATTCGTCGCCGTGGTATTCGTGGTGGTGCTCATATCGAATTACGTAGGCAAAAACACCATAGAATACTCGGATTTCGTGGCGGAACTCTCGGCCAAAAACGTCAAGACCATCTCGCTCGAAAGCAACAGCGCCAAGATCGAGCTGGGAGACGGCAGCGAAAAACACAAGGCCGGAGAATACGTGCTGAAGGTCATCAATACGGACGTGTTCGAGGAACTGGTGCTGGAAGAGATCAGGGTCAACGACAATCCCGTGGTCTACAAGGCGGACGTCAAGACCACCCCGTACATCGTGCGACTCCTGCCTTACGTGCTGCTGGGCATCCTGGCAATATTCCTGTTCTTTATGATCATGCGTTCCGGCCAGGGCGGCACGGGCTCCAGCCGGATACCCTTCGGCCGCAGCAACGCCAGGCTGTACACAAAGAGCAAGGTCAAATTCGAGGACCTTGCAGGCGCCGATGAAGAAAAAGAAGAGATGGAAGAACTGGTGTCCTTCCTGAAAGATCCCAGGCGGTTCGACGCCCTGGGCGCCAGGATCCCGAAAGGCGTGCTGCTTGTGGGACCTCCCGGCACCGGAAAAACGTACCTGGCCAAAGCGGTGGCAGGGGAAGCCGGAGTGCCTTTCTTCAACATCAGCGGTTCGGACTTCGTTGAACTTTACGTGGGCGTGGGCGCGTCCAGAGTCAGAGACCTGTTCGAGCAGGCAAAAAAGAACGCTCCTTCGATAGTGTTTATCGACGAGATCGACGCGGTAGGACGCCACAGAGGCGCCGGACTGGGCGGCGGACACGACGAACGCGAGCAGACGCTGAACCAGCTCCTGGTAGAGATGGACGGCTTCGAATCCAACACCGGAGTCATCGTCATGGCGGCCACAAACAGGCCGGACATCCTTGACCCGGCGCTCACCAGACCGGGAAGATTCGACAGAAAGATCACCGTATCCTATCCCGACCTTAAGGCCAGGACGCAGATATTGGCCGTACACGCCAAAAACAAGCCTCTTGCCGATGAAGTTGACCTTCAGGAAGTGGCCAAGAACACTTCCGGATTCACTCCCGCAGACCTGGAGAACCTGCTCAACGAGAGCGCCCTTCTGGCTGCCAGGGACAAGAGCGGCAAGATCACCAACGCCAACATAAAAGAGGCCATCTTCCGTGTGGTCGTGGGCAAGGAAAAGCGCAGCAAGGTGATGACGGACAAGGAAAAGTGGCTCACCGCCGTTCACGAAGTCGGCCACGCAATCGCCACCAGATGCCTGTCCACCACGGACAAGGTAGAGCGCGTTTCCATCATCCCCGCGGGAGATGCAGGCGGATATACGTTCCACAGGCCCGACGAAGACAGATCCTACGTCACCAAAGGGCAGCTGCTGGAATCCATTGACATACTGCTGGGCGGCAGAGTGGCAGAAAAACTTGTGCTGAACGACATCAGCACCGGAGCCTCCTCCGACCTGGAGCGCGTAAGTGCCATTGCCCGGAGCATGGTCACCAAATACGGTATGAGCGAGGAACTGGGCAACGTCATCTTCAACACCGGAGCAGGCGAGGAAGTGTTCATCGGCAGAGATTACGGCCACGCCAAGAATTACAGCGAAGAGACCGCCGCCCATATCGATGAAGCCGTAAAGCGGATAATCGATACGGAAGAGGAAAAAGTTACAAAGCTCATTTCCGACAATCTCGACAAGCTTCAGGAGATCGCGAAAGTGCTCGTAGAGCGCGAGCGTCTCGAAGGCGACGAATTCGAACAACTCTTTTCGGCGTGACGATCGGCTCCGGACCTGATCCGGGGCGGGACGGAAAGGAATCATGAGTATCGGAACCGGACGCGGCCTTACCGAAATAAGCGGAAGGGTCGAAGACATCATATACATAAATCCCGAGAACGGCTTTACCGTCATCGAATTCCGTGCCGGTTCCGAGGAGGATACCATCCGCGCTTCCGGCATACTTCCGGACCTTTTTCCCGGAGAGTTCATCACTCTCACCGGCAGCATGGAGGATCACCGCGTCTACGGAGAAACTTTTAAAGTATTGAAGTGCACCAAGGCTATCCCCGGAGACAGGGACAGCCTTGTGGTGTTTCTGTCCTGCGGCCTGTTCAACGGAGTGGGAGAAGTCACCGCCAGAGCCATCGTAGACAGATTCGGAGAAGACACCATCGAGACCATACTTTACTCTCCCGAGCGCCTTTCTGTGGTCCGCAATGTGACCAAGAAGAAAGCGCTGGCAATAGGGGAGACTTTCAGGGAATATTTCAATTTTTCCGAGACGCTGAAATTCTTTGCGGATATGGACATATCCACCAGGGTGGCAATGTCGGTCTACAAAAAATTCGGGGTCAATTCGGTGGCGGTGACCAAACGGAACCCCTACTGCCTGATCGAAGAAGTGCCTAACCTGGGCTTCAAGACCGCAGACAGGATCGCAATGGGCCTGGGCGTTGACCAGAATTCGGGCAGCCGCGTCTGCGCCTTCATCCGCTACTACCTCCAGTCCCAGCTGAGCTTCGGCAACGTGTGCTTCCCCCGGGATATGCTGGTGGATTCGGTAGCTTTCGAACTGAATACCGACCGCGCGAGAGTTGAAGAAGCGCTTTCGAGCCTGCTTCTATCAGGCGCCCTGGTGGAATATAATCCGGACCGGAGCATCGACGGCGAGACATACGTGTTCATATCGTACGTTAACATGTGCGAGCAGTACCTGGCGGACCGCCTTAAAGAGATATCGGAGTCCGCAGCGCCTATAAAGAAGAAATCGAAGATAGATTTCGACAGCTTCATCGAAAATTTCTCTTCCGAGTCAGGATTCGAGCTTGACGACGTGCAGATCGCGGCGGTAAAGGCGGCGGTGGACAACGGCTTTTCCGTTATCACCGGAGGCCCGGGAACGGGCAAGACCACCATAATCAAGGCGGTGTACCAGTACCTGTCGTTGTCCGGGCTGAAATGCATGCTGGCCGCGCCTACGGGCAGAGCCGCCAAAAGGATGGCGGAGGCCGTGGGGATCTCTGCCGCCACCATACACCGGCTCCTGGAATATTCCGCATACAGCAGGGACGAGCTCATCGACGACGTGACGGGAGAAGAAGAGGGGCTCAGGTTCAACCGGGATGAGTCGAACCCACTTGACGCTGACGTGCTGATAATCGACGAATCGTCGATGCTGGACACGCTGCTGGCGTACCATATGCTAAAAGCCCTGAAGCCCGGAGCCAGGCTGGTACTGCTGGGAGACAAAGACCAGCTTCCGTCCGTGGGCCCCGGCAATGTTCTGAAGGACGTCATCGCCTCTGACCTGTTCCCGGTGGCAAGGCTCTCCTACGTTTACAGGCAGTCCGACGAGAGCCTCATCGCATTCAACGCCCAGCGGATCAATTCCGGAGAGCTTCCGGAAATGAACAGGCGCGGCAAGGACTTCTTCATGGTGGATTGCCCGGATCCCGCCCTGGTGCCGGAAACGCTCACGGATATCGTGACCAGGAGATTGCCCGGCGCATACGGCATTGACCCTATGAAGGACATACAGGTGCTGATCCCCGGAAAGAAAGGGGAATGCGGCGTTGACAACGTAAACAAAATGCTGCAGGAGGCGCTGAATTCGGAGGCGGATGCCGCTTATTCGAGAACGGGCCGAAGCAGGGAGACCAGGTCGCTTCCCTTCGGAGAGACCGTTTTCAGAGTCCGCGACCGGGTGATGCAGATAAAGAATAATTACGACATAGAATGGGTCAGCATCTCCAGCCGCGGCGTCACCGGAAAAGGCATATTCAACGGCGAGATGGGATCCATAACCCGGATCGATATGGGCACCAGGACGCTGACGGTGCTTTTCGACGGAGAAAGGGCCGCGGAATACCCCTTCGAGCTGCTGAACCAGCTGGAGCTCTGCTACGCCATCACGGTACATAAAAGCCAGGGCAGCGAATTCGATTATTGCGTAATGCCCCTGTCCGGGATACCGTCAAGGCTCTGCACCAGAAACATCCTGTACACTGCCGTGACCAGGGCGAAAAAGATGGTGGTGCTGGTGGGAGACCGTCAATACATAAAAACGATGACGGACAACAACACGGAGGAGAAGCGCTACACCTGCCTTACCGGGCGCCTCCGTCTTGACGCGGCTCCCGAAGATCTTCCGATGTGGCAGGAACAGTAACGCAAGGCGCGCTAAATATCATATATGACCGACCAGAAAACGAATATGAGCGACGGATATATTAAAAACCTGTTATTTCCCGTAAAATGCCCCTTCTGCCGCAGGATCGCGGACCCGCGCAGGATAGAGGAAGCCGGAGTGTGCGAAAAATGCGCCGGGCTCGACCTCTTTTACAAAAAAGCAGACGTGCTGCCCCACGAAGCGCTGGAAAAGATATTGAAACTGTACGTGCCCATGCGCTATTCCGGAGAGGCAAAAAAGGCCATGCTGAGGTACAAGTTCAGCGGCGAAGAATGGCTGTGCGGCCCCTTTGCCACGCTGATGCATAACTTCCTTTCCGTCAGCGGCGGGTACGATGATATCGACGTTATCACCTGGGTGCCGGTGGGCGGCAAGCGGTTCGCGGTGAGAGGATACGACCAGAGCGGCCTTGTCGCCAGGCGGTTGTCAGAATCCTCCGGTATTCCTTTCCGCAAGCTTCTTCGCAGGAATGACGGGACCGGCAATACGATGACGAGCAGCCGCAATTATGCCCTTCGCCAGGCGGAAACGCGCTTCTCTCCGTTGGATCCCTCCGTAAAACTGTACGGGTCAAGGATCTTGCTGGTGGACGACATATTCACTACCGGATCCACGCTCAACGAATGCGGCGGCATATTGCTTTCGATGGGGGCACTCTACGTCAACGCGGCCTGCCTGATGAGCGGACGCCAGGACATCTACGACGCCGGGGAGGAAACGGCATGATACTGTTTTCATGTAAAAACATGCAGATGGCATTCGGAGACGACGTTATCCTTGACGACGTGAACCTCACCATATCCGAAGGTGACTGGATCGGCATAATCGGTTCCAACGGCGCGGGCAAGACCACGCTGATGCGAATATTCACGGGAGAATACCTGCCCACCTCCGGCGATTGCCACATACACTCCTTCGCGAGGGGCAATATCGGCTATCTCAGGCAGGATTCCGGCCTGGATTCCGAATTGTCCATATACGACGAGTTCATGCTGCCTTTCGCCCATCTGAAAGAACTGGAAAAAGAGATAAGCGAGACCGAAAGCAGGATGGTACGGTTCGGCGATTCCGAAGCCATAGGCCACGTATTGTCGGAAAAACTGTCAAGGCTTTACGAACAGTATAACGAAGGCGGCGGCCTCACTTACGAGAGCAGGATCAGGAGCATCCTAAAGGGCCTGGGGTTCGGAGAAAGCGACCTGGGCAGGACAATATCCACGTTGTCCGGAGGCCAGAAGACCAGGCTGGCCATCGCCAAACTGCTGCTGACCAAGCCGAAGATACTGATTCTTGACGAGCCCACGAACCACCTGGACGAAGACACCTGCGTATGGCTGGAAGGGGAACTAAACGACTACTCCGGCACGCTGCTGGTGATCTCCCACGACAGAGAATTCCTGAACAACGTTACTAAAAAGACGCTGCTCATCGAAAAGGCGGGAGCGTTTCTGTACAACGCGCCCTACGCCGCGTACACGGCTCTCAGGCAGGCCGATCTGGAATACCAGAGAAAGTCGTACGTTCAGCAGCAAAAAGAGATCGCCCGCATCAACGCGTTTATAGAGAACCAGCGCAAGTGGAACAGGGAGAGGAACATAATCGCCGTGGGAAGCAGGCTGAAATATCTCGACCGTATGGAAAAGATCGAAAAGCCCGCGGGTCCGGAAGATCCTCCTGCGGTGACTTTCGAGATAGACGTGCCCGGGGGAAAAGACGTGCTGTTCGCGGATTCGCTGGGGTTCGCGTACCCCGGAAACCCGCTGTTCCAAGGCCTCTCTTTCGAGGTCCATAAAGGGGAGCGGGTGTTCATCACGGGACCCAACGGTTCAGGCAAGACCACGCTGCTCAGGATGCTCTCGGGCAAGCTCCGCCCCGAGGAGAAGAAGTACGCTTCCGGCAGTTTCCGCATCGGCGTCAATACAGGCTATTCCTATTACGCCCAGGATCTTTCCGACGTTTCCGGAGAAGGCACCGTATTCGATATGCTGTACGACCGGGTCAATACGGGCAAGCCCTCCGCGCTGCTCACGAGCCCCCTGAAACTGCGCTCGGCGCTGGCGGCAATGGGTTTCCGGGGCGACGACGCGTTTAAGGACGTTTCCGACCTTTCCGGCGGCGAGAAGTCGAGGCTACAGCTGCTTTTCATCAGCTATGAGCACAAGCCGCTGCTGTTCCTCGATGAGCCCACCAACCATTTGGACATCGCCTCCCGGGAAGTGCTGGAAGAGGCGCTCCTGAAATTCGAAGGCACCATCATCGCCGTGTCCCACGACCGCTATTTCCGCTCCCGCCTGATGACGAGAGAGATAAATATCGCCGACTACGCTCCGGCTCAGCCTGCAGCCGGCAGCGCCGAGAACCAGACCAGAAACAATACCGGAAAGGACGAATACCTGAAAGCAAAAGAGACACGCTCGAAGCTTAACAAGCTGAGAAACGAGCTCAAGCGCCTGGGAGAGAGGCTAAAGGCTCTGGAGCGCGAGGGTGCGGAAACGGAACGTGCCCTGTCCGATCCTGCCATTGCCAGCGACCACGTGAAACTGGCGGAACTGTACGGAAAAAAGGAATCCATTGACGGGGAGATGCTGGAGATACTCACCAGGACGGAAGCGGCGGAAAAAGAACTGGGTTCGGTCACGGAGGAAGCATATGAATGAAGCCGTGAACGACGCTTCTCAACGCAATGATAGCGCCTCCGATCCGGGCCGCCGGTACCGCGCCACAACCGCAGGGTGCTACGTTTCGTACGTTGTCCAGGCCATCGTCAATACCTTCGTGCCCCTGCTTTTCGTGGAATTCTCCCGTGAATTCGGGATCACGCTGGGGCAGTTGACGCTGCTGACGTCGGTCAATTTCGTGATCCAGCTCTGCGTCGATCTGATATCCGTCAAATTCGTTGACCGCATCGGCTACCGGGCGTCGATGATACTTGCCCACGCATTCGCTTTCTCCGGCATCGCCTGCCTGTTCTGGCT